>SL_3KL_010_SEDDRAFT_10000779_pt1 | contig 27652 bp, 23 predicted proteins | sample SodLakKL_010_SED_2_FD_10381 | JGI IMG/M metagenome (IMG submission 10381)
GTGTTCTGGCCGACAGATGGGACCGCCGCAAAGTGATCATAATCACACAGGCAATGGCCATGCTGGTAGCCTTTTTGCTTGCCTGGCTCACACTTACGGAGACCATTACAGTAGGAATGATTATTGCGCTTGCCTTGTTTAACGGGGTGGTTCTGGCTTTTGACACGCCTTTCCGGCAATCTTTTGTACCAGATATCATCACTCGGCGCGAAGATCTTTCCAACGCCATTGCCCTCAATTCATCCCTTTACAACCTGGCCCGTTTTATTGGTCCNCCGATTGGAGGCTTGCTGATTGCTGCCGTAGGGGAAGGCTGGTGTTTTTTTATCAATGGGGTTTCCTTTCTGGCTGTGATTGTGGCACTTGCAGCCATGCGCATACAAAAGAAGGTGGCACAAAGGCGTTTTGGCTCAGTTTTTTCACAGCTTCGCGAGGGAATAGGTTATGCCTGGTCATTTCGTTCCATCCGTTATTTGATCACACTGGTGGCGCTGAGTAGTTTTTTCGGCTTGCCATTTCAGGCACTTATGCCTGTGTTTGCAGCGGAAATACTGGACGGCGGATCGCAAATGCTTGGATTTTTGACCGGTGCACTGGGCGCAGGAGCACTTACCGGGGCCTTTTTTCTTGCAGCCAACAAAAATCCGCGAAAGATACCTGTCATCACCTTTCGCACATCATTTATGTTTGCTGCCGGCCTTGCCATCTTTGCACTCTCCTCAAATACCATGCTTTCCATTGCGGCCCTGGTGATAACCGGATTCGGAATGATCGTACACTTCAACAGCACCAATGCACTGATTCAAAGCATTGCAGATGAAGACAAAAGAGGAAGGGTGGTCTCGTTATACAGCCTGACCTTTATGGGTATCACACCGTTAGGTAGTTTATTGGCTGGCAGTATCGCCGAATACATCGGTGTACCTTTCACCATATTCGCATTTTCCTTTGTTTGCCTGGGGTCTTCCCTGCTCTTCGGAAAACGCATTGGTATTGTTTACAGGAGCCTTGTCAGAAAACAAAAGGAACTCACTTGATGCGACCGTGATATTTTTTCAGGTAGAATTTGCAGAATGAATGAAACAAGTGCATATCGTCAACTCCCAGCAACATTAAACGTTCCATGATTCGCCGGTGGATGATGTTGCTTTCCGGTAATTCCACATCCTCAAGCACTTGCAAAGCTTTCCCCCGAACAATCTGCATCTCATCTTCGGTGGTTTCCCTTTGCGTTTTTTTATGCGTGTCCAGGGTGACCTTTGAAAGCACATAAGCGTATACCATAACTGCCTGGGCCAAATTGAGTGACGGGTATTTCCGACGCATGGGAATAGTTGTGAGCAGGTTACACAAATCAATTTCGCGGTTCGACAGGCCCGATTCTTCACCTCCGAAGGCCACACCTGCTTTTTGTACCATATCCTTTTTGCTCAGCAGAATCCCGGGTAAGTCATCCAGTGGGTGCCGGTCTTCCCTGATGTTTCTTTTCTTTGCCGCGGTGCCTATTAACAATGAAAGGTCACTTTTTGCCTCTTCAAGTGAGCTGAAAAGCTTTGCCGACTCCAATATTTCCCTTGACCCATGGGCCGTTGCCAAGGCACGTTCTCCCAAATGATCACACAATGGCTGAACCAGACGCAATTCGCCAATGCCCATGGTTTTCATTGCCCTGGCTGCGGCACCGACATTTTCCTGCCTGGCAGGAGAACAAAGTATGAAAATAATTTCCACAGCTTTCGTTTTCCTGCGAAAATACAGAAAACAAGCATAGGATCATCAATTCATGACCATTTGTTCTGTTTCAGCAATTAATTCCATAATGATTTCGGGATCGGCAGGCTCATTGTTGACAGGTATGGATTTGATCTTCCTGGCATGAACACGTGCTTCTGCATAAAACCTCGTTTGTGTTAATTTGGTATTTCCCTTTTGTTTGCGAAACAACATGAAAATCTGACCAAGCTCGATGATGTACTTGGATCCGCTTGTGCCTTTTATAACACCGGGCACATTTTCATAAGCTTTCACGAAATGCCACCTCCCGTCGGATCCAAAAAGCTGATGGTAAAGATCTACCAGCACCGTTTCTCCCTTTTTGAATATTTTTCTGTAATACTGACACTTATGATAAACCACAATTTGGTTTCGAGCCGCAGGCGGTGCGTGCCGATAAAACATTTCCTTATACATACACATTTTATCACGTGAATTGTACGGACATTTTTTACACAAAGACCTGTTAAAGTATATCCTCATTTCAATATTGTTTTGATTCGGGCAAATATAATATTTTTTTAAATTAAACAATATTTTTTTGTGTTAATATTATTATTTGTTTCTTTAAATATATTTAAACTATTTCAATTATATATATTGAATGTGCGCAGGGTTAACCGCATTAACTTTGGTAGTTGCGGGGTTGCTGAATGATGATAAATCGGTTATTCTCTTTGGGTGGGGTTTACATTCAACATTTTTTTATAATTTTGCGGCTTTAAAAACGAAATATCTGTCTGAAAAACAGTTTTTAAAAAACAGAAAGTCAACATTTACACAAAGATGCCGAAATACAAAGAATACAAGTCACTTGAGTTGCCACGTATCGCTGATGAGATCAGACATTTCTGGGAGGAAAACAGGGTGTTTGAACAAAGCCTGGAGTTGCGTGAAGGCCATAAGCCGTGGGTGTTTTATGAAGGTCCTCCTTCGGCCAATGGATTGCCCGGCATCCATCACGTAATGGCACGTGCCATCAAGGACATCTTTTGCCGTTACCGTACCCAGAAGGGATATTTTGTTAAGCGCAAGGCAGGGTGGGACACCCATGGCCTGCCTGTGGAAATTGGTGTGGAGAAGCTTCTGGGGATTACAAAGGAAGATATTGGGAAGACCATTTCCATTGAAGAATACAATAGTGCCTGCCGCAAGGATGTCATGAAATACAAGGACACCTGGGATGAACTGACATTGCAGATGGGTTATTGGCTCGATCTGAGCGATCCTTACATTACATTTGACAACAAATATATTGAAACGGTATGGTACCTGTTAAGCAAGCTATTTGAAAAAGGTTTGTTATATAAGGGATACAGTATTCAGCCATATTCACCTGCGGCCGGAACCGGCCTCAGCACCCATGAACTCAATCAACCCGGCTGCTACAGGGATGTGAAGGACAACTCACTCACGGCACAATTCAAGGTTCAGCGCAATGCGCAATCTGAGTTTCTTTTTGACGGTGACGAAGAAATTTTTCTGCTGGCCTGGACAACCACCCCATGGACACTTCCCAGCAACACCGGGCTTGCCGTTGGAAAGAATATCAGCTACGTAAAGATCAAAACCTTTAATCCCTATACCTATCAGCCCATCAGTGTTATACTTGCGAAAGATCTGACAAACAGTTTTTTCAATTCGAAACATGCAGAGATTCCGTTTGACAGCTATAAGGAGGGTGACAAAAAGATACCATATCAGGTAGTCGCCGAATATATAGGGGCTCAATTGGAGAATATCAGGTACGAGCAGCTGTTGCCTTATGCACAGCCGGATGACGGAGACCCGTTTCGGGTCGTGCTGGGTGATTTTGTGACCACGGAAGATGGTACCGGTGTAGTACATATTGCACCCAGCTTTGGTGCCGACGACTTTAAGGTTGGCCAGCAGTATGCACTTGGGTCACTTACCATGGTGGACAAACAGGGCAGGTTTACTGATGCCATGGGGGAGTTTGCCGGCAGGTTTGTAAAGCCGGAGTACATCGGTGAAAATGATCCGCCTGAAGAGCGTCCGGTGGACGTGGACATCATCATCAAATTAAAAACGGAGAACCGTGCTTTCAAAGCGGAAAAGTACGAGCACTCCTACCCCCACTGCTGGCGTACGGACAAGCCCATCCTGTATTATCCGCTGGACTCCTGGTTCATTCGAACCACTGCCATCAAAGACCGGATGATTGCGCTGAACGATACCATTCGCTGGAAACCGGAAAGCACCGGCACGGGCAGATTTGCCAACTGGCTGGAAAACCTTCAGGACTGGAACCTCAGTCGCTCCCGCTACTGGGGCGTACCTCTGCCAATATGGGTAACTGAAGACCGTAATGAAATGGTCTGTGTCGGTTCTGCGAAGCAGCTCAAAGAAGCTGTTGAGCAATCCATTGAAGCAGGGTTTATGACAGAAAACCCGCTTCGGGATTTCAATCCCGATGACATGTCGGACGAAAACTACCTGCGGTTTGATCTGCACCGTCCTTTCGTTGACGATATCATTTTGGTTAGTCCTTCCGGGAAAAAGATGTTCCGGGAGCTGGACCTGATCGATGTTTGGTTTGACAGTGGTGCCATGCCTTACGCCCAATATCATTACCCGTTCGAGAACAAAGAGTTGTTTGAAAACAACTTTCCGGCCGACTTCATCGCAGAAGGGGTTGATCAGACAAGGGGTTGGTTTTTTACCCTTCACGCAATTGCCACCATGATTTCCGATTCTGTGGCTTTCAAAACTGTTGTCTCCAACGGATTGGTGCTTGACAAGGCCGGCAACAAGATGTCGAAGCGTCTTGGCAATGCTGTCGATCCTTTCTCAACCATTAAAAAATACGGACCGGATGCTACCCGCTGGTATATGATCAGCAACGCCCAACCCTGGGACAATCTGAAATTTGACCTTGAGGGCGTTGAAGAGGTGAGGCGTAAGTTTTTCGGCACCCTTTACAACACCTATGCTTTCTTTTCATTGTATGCCAATATCGACGGCTTTAACTACTCCGAAGAAGAGGTCCCTGTGGAGCAAAGGCCTGAGATAGACCGTTGGATCCTTTCGGAACTTAACACGTTGATCAGAAAAACAGATGAATGTTATAAAGATTTTGAGCCCACCCGTGCTGCCCGTTTGATCCAAAATTTTGTAGATGAGCATTTGAGCAACTGGTATGTAAGATTATGTCGCCGCCGCTTCTGGAAAGGAGACTATACAAATGACAAGATTTCTGCATACCAGACCCTTTACCGCTGTTTGGAGTCGCTGGCCATGATTACGGCACCCATCGCGCCATTCTTTGCCGAAAGGTTGTTTATTGACCTGAACAGTGTAACAGGACGGCATAAGCTCGCATCGGTTCACCTCACCTATTATCCCGAGCCTGATCCAGCCATGATCGACGCTGATTTGGAAGAAAAAATGCAGCTGGCACAAAAAATTTCATCCATGACACTGGCTTTGAGGAAAAAGGTGAATATACGTGTGCGGCAACCTCTGCAAAAAATCATGGTGCCGGTCATTGATGAGCACTTCCGCAGTCAATTGGAAGGGGTTGAGCAACTGATCCTTTCGGAGGTCAACGTAAAGCAACTGGAATACCTGGATGAAACAGCCGGGGTATTGGTCAAAAAAATCAAGCCAAATTTTAAGTCTTTAGGGCCCCGTTACGGCAAAATGATGAAGGATATTGCGGCCGCCATCAGCGAGTTTTCCCAGGAAGATATCCAGGATTTTGAAAACAAGGGACAAAAGACCCTTGTTGTTGACGGACAAGATGTGGAACTTACCCCTGATGATGTGGAAATCATGTCGGAAGACATTCCCGGCTGGTTAGTGGCCAATGAAGGCAAGATAACGGTAGCGCTTGACGTTACCATTACTGACAGTTTGCGTAATGAAGGCATCGCCAGGGAGCTGATTAACCGCATCCAAAACCTCAGAAAAGAAAAGGGTTTTGAGGTGACAGACAAAATTGAAATCAAGGTTCAGAAACACCCGGGTATTACCAATGCATTATTCAATAATAATGACTATATTTGTTCAGAGACACTGGCAACCAATCTTTGTTATGTTGATGCCATTGATGATGATCATAAGGTGGCCGTGGATCTTATGGATGATGTTCAGACTTTTGTTTCGATTAAAAAAAATCACAAATAAAAAGCAATTATTAAACCCAATAGGTTATGGAAACGAAACGTGAAAAAACGAGATATTCAGATGAGGAGCTCCAGGAGTTCCGTGATATCATTATGAAAAAGCTGGAAGAGGCAAGAGAGGGATTGAAGCTGCTTACCGAAGCATATACTACCCAAAATGAGAATGACACCAATGACACCTCCCCTTCATTTAAAATTTTGGAAGAGGGTTCACAGGTTCTTTCCAAAGAAGAAAATGGCCAGCTTGCTGCGCGTCAGCAAAAGTTCATCCGTGATCTGGAAAATGCTCTCATACGTATCGAGAACAAAACCTACGGGGTTTGCCGAAGCACCGGGAAGCTCATATCCAAGGAGCGTCTGCGCAGTGTGCCACATGCCACATTAAGCATTGAGGCAAAAATGAACAGAAAACCCAACGAAATCTGACCAGGATTAACTTTTCTGCCGGTTTGAAAAAAAAGCACATCCCCTGGCTGGTTGTTTTAAGCATTCTTTTGCTTGACCAGGTCTCCAAGATTTTGGTAAAAACCAATATGACGCTTGGTGAGAGCATTCCTGTATTTGGTGATTGGTTTATCCTTCATTTTACGGAGAATTACGGAATGGCTTTCGGCCTGGAGTTTTCCGGTGAATACGGAAAACTTGCCCTGAGTATCTTCAGGATCGTTGCCGTTGTTTTTATCGGCTATTACCTGTACCGGCTTGTTCACAAAAATGCACACAGCGGACTGATCGTCTGCGTTTCCCTGATAATGGCCGGTGCATTGGGAAACATTATTGACAGTGCTTTTTACGGGCTGATTTTCAGCGAGAGTCTCTTTAATGAGGTGGCTGTTATGTTTCCTGAGGGAGGAGGTTACGGTACTTTCCTTCACGGCAAGGTAGTTGACATGCTTTACTTTCCGGTTATCAAAGGCACGTTTCCGGAATGGTTTCCAATATGGGCAGGGGAGCCCTTTATCTTTTTCAGGCCCGTTTTCAATGTCGCCGATGCCAGCATTACAACCGGTGTATTTGTTTTGATTGTTTTTCAGAAGAAGTTTTTTGCCGGACACCAACAGAAATCTGAAACACCTCCCGGCACAGATATGGATGAGCAAACTCCGGAAGAAAAAGAGGATGATTCCGAAACGGCACCGTTAACTGATTTATCATGAATGGCTTTCTATTTGAGCAAATTGTTTTTGGGCCGGTAAAAAGCCGTCGTCTTGGTATCTCCCTGGGGGTGAATTTGCTGCCGCTGAATGAAAAACACTGCACCTTCAATTGTCTGTATTGTGAATGTGGATGGACCATTCCCGGTAATAAAAGCAATGCCTCCTATCCTTCACGGACTGCCGTTTACCAGGCTCTTGAACAACGTTTGCGTGCGATGAAGCAGAAAAAATCGCTGCTCGACACCATTACCTTTGCAGGCAATGGTGAACCTACCCTGCACCCTGAGTTCAGCGGCATTATAGAAGATACCATTTCATTACGTAAAACGTACTTCCCCGGAGCGCGAATCGCTGTGCTCAGCAATGCAAGCCTGGCCTCAGACAAACAGGTTGCCGATGCTTTGAAAAGGGTTGACCAGAACATCCTTAAACTGGATGCGGGAACAAACAAAACTTTTCAGATCATCAACAATCCCGGTATCGATATTCACCTTGACGAAGTCATTCAGAACCTGAAGCAGTTTGCCGGCAACATGATCATCCAGACACTTTTTGTGCGCGGATCACACAAGGGTGTCTCTTTTGACAACACAACGGATCATGAGGTAAGTCTCTGGCTACAGCATATTCAGATGCTGCAACCGAAGCTGGTGATGATTTATCCCATTGCCAGGGCAACGCCCACCGAAGATGTTGAAAAAGTACCCGGAGATGTTCTCCTTTCAATTGCAGCCAGGGTGGAGGCATTGGGCATTCCCACCGAGGTTTACCCATAGCTTATTGGGGTTGGTTTGCAAGAGTCGGGCACCGGTTAGCCAACCATTTCCGCCACATCCCACGTGAATGCCCGGACACCCTGCGCTTCAGCTGTTTTATTGAGCTCTTCCACTTCTCTGAGCAGTCTTTCCGCCTTTTCAGGATCAACAACCGACAGAATAGCGGAGTTCATTGCAGGCCAGGTATGCGTACCCATGTGTGGTTCGCCTGTTTTTGTTCCACGGCCCATGACATCCTGCCACTGGGTAAATCCCCGAGTGTTGGTCTTTTCCAGCAAAGCGGCTACTCTTTCCGTCAATGCCTGGTTATATACAATAAATACGGCTTTCATACTTTCATCAATTAATAATCATTAATACCAAAGAAGGTTAAGTTGCACGCAGCTTCATCATTTATGATTTCCATTGATTCTGCGCTGCACCCTACGTCTGTCCTTTTTGATTTTCGCGCGCCAAACATGGTATAAACTACCGGCACAAACACCAATGTAACCAATGTGGAGAACGAAAGCCCTCCGATGACGGCTATGGCCATCGGCGCCCAGATCTCAGAACCTTCTCCCCTGGTCAACACCATTGGAATCATGGCGAGGAGTGTGGTTAAGGTGGTCATCAAAACCGGACGAAGTCGTGATTTGCCGGCAGTGATCACCGACTGGACAATACTCATGCCACGGGCATACATCAGGTTGGTGAAGTCGATGAGAACGATGGAGTTTTTCACCACGATACCTACCAGGATAATGCCGCCTATCATGGATATTACCGACAGTTCCGTGCCGCTGATAAACAAGGCCAGAATCACACCGGTGAAGGCAAATGGCACGGCAAGCATGATGATAAACGGCATGCGGAATGATTCAAACTGGGCGGCCATTACAACATACACCAGGAAAATTGCCAGGAAAAGAAGCAGAAGAAGGTCTGCAAAGGCTTCCTGTTGATCTTGTATGGCTCCGCCAAAAGCGACGCTGATCTCTTCCGGGATGTCCATTTGATCTAGCTCTGCCTGAATGTCGGCGGTAACATCACCAAGCGATCTTTCATGCAGTGCGCTGTTAACGGTGAGGTAGCGTATCCTGTTTTTTCTTTCGATATTTGGTGGTGAGAAAAATTCTTCGACGGTGGCAAATTCTTTTACTTTGACAAGATGTCCGGCCGGTGTTCTTACGGAAATGTTTTCGATGTGGGCAATGGAGCTTCTGAACTCTTCCTTGTGCCTGATAACCACATCATATTCTTCTCCGTCTTCACGGTAAAGTGTTGCCGTCATCCCTTCCACCCGGTTTCTGATGGCTTGTGATACGGTATTGGCGTTGAGCCCGAACAAGGCCATTTTTTTCTGATCGGGAATGATGCGCAATTCCGGTCGCTCAGGTCCCCGGCTAAGGTTAATATCTCTTACCCCGGGTATATTGGCCATTCTTGACATGAGTTCTTCTGCGACCCTACCGGTTTCATCAAAGTCGTCGCCGGAGATTTCAACCTGTACGGGTGCGCCCATACCGAATCCACCACCTCCTTCAGTTGACACGGAAAAGTTAACGATTTCAGGAAATTGACGTAAATCCCGGCGCAGTGCCTCGGAGATTTGCCAAACATCCCGGTCTCGCTCTCTTTGCGGTACCAACCGCATGGTGATATTAATTGTATGGCTGCCGGCCATGCCGCTGCCAAAAAACATACCTTCGGTTGCCGCCCCCGAGCTGACGCTGTACATATCAATTTCCGGGAATCTTTCTTCAATCAGCTGTTCTATGGCATAGGCCGTTTTCGTGGTTTCCTCAAGACGCAGTCCTATGGGGAGTTCTATATTCACATCTACTCTGTTTTGATCGGAGTCGGGCATAAAGGTGGTGCCAATAAAAGGCATCAGGAAGAAACTGCCCACAAAAATCAACAATGAAACTATGGTTACCAATGCCTTTCTGCTAACGGCCCAGGTGAGCAATTGTTCATATCCGTTGTCCAGGCCTTCCAGGGCCCGAACTATGGCAGCGGTGGCTTTTGGACCAAAACCGCTGCTTCTGCCACCACCCTCCTTCATCAGTTTGGATGTGAGCATTGGGGTGAGCGAAAGAGCTGCAATGGTTGACACGGAAACGGTAATGGCAACGATGAAGCCCAACTGGCGGAAAAACAGTCCCATCAGGCCGGAAATCATGGTAAGCGGAAGAAAAACAGCCAACACAGTGAGCGTGGATGCCACAACGGCAAGGCCCACCTCATTAGTGCCATAAATGGCGGCTTCCCGCGGAGAACTCCCCTTCTCAATATGCTTTGTGGCGTTTTCAAGTACTACAATGGCGTCATCAACCACCATCCCCATGGCAATGGTTAAACTGGACAGTGAAATCAGGTTGAGAGAGTTTCCTGTGAAATACAGGTAAATAAAAGCGGCTACCAATGACACCGGGATAGTGAGAATGATGATGAATGTTGCGCGCCAACGCCCGATGAAGAATAGGACCACGATGGTTACGAATATGGCTGCGAAATAGAGAATGTTGACGAGGTTATCGACCGCATCGGTGATAAATTCCGAAAGGTCAATAATCATCATGAGTTCCACGTCCGGGGGCAGGTTTTCCCGGATGCCGGGCAGGCGATTGTTTATTTCGTTGGCAATTTGCACGGTGTTTGCACCGGATTGTCTTTGGACGATCAGGCGCAGTCCCTGTCGCTGATTAAGACGTTCTTCGATGGTTAACTCCCTGAGGGTATCTTTCACTTCAGCCACATCCGACACATAAACCGGTACTCCGTGAACATTACCAATAACAATATCATTGATATGCCGGCTTTCCTGAAATTCTCCGACAAAACGCAGCGGGTAATCCACCTGGCCCATTTTGAGATTACCGGATGGCAGGCTGATATTTTCCATGGCCAGCACGGAACCGATTTGTTCAACTGTGATATTGAAGGCATCCAGCTTTTCGGGGTCCACATTTACCTGCACCTCGCGTATTGGTGCGCCCGCCACGCCCACCGTACCTACACCTTCTATTCTGCTGAGCGGGTTTACGACATCCTGGTCAATGATCTTGGCAAGAGCGGGATAACTTTCATCCGCAGTGGCTGCCAGTATCATTACCGGAATCATGGCCGAGCTGAACTTAAAAATAATGGGCTGTTCAACGTCTTCGGGAAGGAATCTGAGGATACGTCCGATTACATCCCTGACTTCATTAGTGGCTTCATCCAGATTGGTTTCATACTCAAACTCCAGGACAATTGTCGATACGTCGTCCCTGGAAACAGAGGTGATTTCCTTGAGGTCGGTAATTGTGCTAAGGTTATCTTCCAGGGGCCGGGTAACGTTGGTTTCAATGTCGGAGGCACTGGCTCCGGGATAGAGGGTAAAAATGCTGATAAATGGCGGGTCTATTTCCGGATAAAGGTCAACGGGAAGGTTCCGCAGACTGTAGGCACCGATGGCCATCAGGGCAACAAACACCATCAGGGTAGTTATGGGTCTTTGTACTGCTGATTTATATAATTTCATCTTACAAAGGTTTAGACATTATCAGTTGGTAGTGTTGGATTTGATGTTGACAGTTTCAACTTCTTCGCCGTCAACAAGGTTGTGCTGGCCTGTAACCACAAGCTTTTCTCCTGTGCTTATTCCTGACAATATTTCAAGTTGATCGTCAAAGGTGCGTCCGAGGGTGACGGTACGGCGATATGCTTTGTCATTTTCAACAACAAAGACAAAGCGTTCGTCGGATCCCACCTGTTTTCTGACAGCAAGTGACGGGACCAGTATTCCTTCTATTTCTCCGAGTTTCAGCGAAACCCTTGCAAACATACCCGGGCGCAAACTGAGGTCACGGTTTTCTATCAGCACCTCAACCTGAAAGGTTCCTGACATACGGTCGATGGTTGGATGAACCCTGTTAACACGACCGGGGAATTGACGGCCCGGAAAAATATCCAGTGTGACGCCGGCTTCCATTCCGGGTTGTACTTGCGGAAAGAAACGCTCGGATAGTCCAACCATAATTTTTACAGGTTGGATTTGTTTTAATGTGACGATTGCCGGTCTGCCTCCGGGGGTTGCAGGAGACATGGAAAATATTTCCCCATCGCTGTTAAATCGACCGGTGATTATACCTGGAATATTGGCTTCTATCCGTGTATTTTCTTCCAGGTTTTTGACGTTGCTGGCAGCTACTTCATACTGGGTTTTCAGCTGATCGTACTGTTGTTGTGTAACGGCTCCAACCTTTAAAAGGGTATCCATGCGCCGAAGGTCTTCCCTGATATTGTCCAGTTGCACCTGGGCCTGAAAAAGCTGGGTTCTGTCCATCTGAACAAGTAACTGGCCCTTTTCTACCCGGTCGCCTACATCCACAAAGATTTTTTCGATGCGTGACGGTGTTGGAGCTCCGATATGCGACACTTCAAAGGGTTCTACAACTCCTGTAATCCGCACATCATCGGGTAATATGGCGGGTTCGACTCTTTTGAGTTCAACAAGTACTTTTTGTCTTTCATATTCTTCTTCCGGCGCGGTCAGGTTGCATCCTGAGATGAATAATACAAAAGTTAAAAGAATCAGATTTTTGCTTTTCAGAAAGGTTGTCATGATATATTCGTTTTCAGGGTTGTTTTACATATTTTTGTTTTCTCCAATGAACTTATCATACTCTGCTTTTGCATGCAGGATTTCGTGCTTGGCCTGTAAAAGGTTAAACCTGGCCTGTGTCAGGGCTATCTCACTGTCGTTGAGTTCCATCAGGGTACCCTGACCGGTTTCATACCTTGTCTTGGCGATTTCATATCCTCTTTCTGCCATGCGCACATTACTCCTGGCGTTTGATGATTTTTCCACTGCTACCGTCATTGACCTTAAAATATTATCCAGTTGAATATTCAGGTTATCCTTCAGGTAGTCTCTTTGCAGCCTGATTTGTTCTCCGATAATTTCCAGTTGCTGTGCCTGGCTGCGAACGGCAAATCCGTTAAAAAGCGGAACTGTGAGCCTAAGGCCGGCCGAAAATGTTTCAACCCAGCGATAATCTGCGAAACGAAAGTGGTTTGATTCGGTTTGATATTGGTAGTTTCCGGCAAGATCCAGTGAAGGCAATCCGTTTGCTCTAACCATTTCTGCTTGCTGGGTTAACAGGTTCAGCTGCAAATCCATTTGAACAAGGTCGGTGTTTCTGCCCAGGTTTCTGTCTGCCTGCGGAATATTAAAGTCGGCAAGCCGGTTTAGCGCCATATCAGACAAACTTCCCACTATGTTTATCGGTTGTGCTTTATCGAGCCCGATCAATGCTTTCAAATAATTGAGTGTTACCTCATATGCGTTTTCAGCCTGCAAAACATTTGGGCGCAGGTTTTCTGTCTGCACCTCGGCACGTATGAGATCATACTCCGCCACCATTCCCTGGTGATACATGTGTCGCGTCCTTTCCAGGTTCTCTTTGGCATTGGCGAAGCTTTTCTGCATCACATTCATCGACTCTCCTGCCAGGAGGACATCAAAAAAAGCAAGCTGGACATTGTACTCCAGTTCAATTTTACTGCCGCGGAATTGTTCCCTGGCAAGGCTTTTCTCGGTCCTTGCAACCCTCATCGACTGGTTGAGCCCACGGTTATACAAAGGCATGCTGGCAGCCGCAACTGCCATATAGCTGTTTTCTGAACCAACTTCCAGTACACCGTCGCCAAAAGGGCTGTCTTCGGGCAAAAAGATGACAGGCCTTTTGATGTTTCTGTTGTAACTGCCGCTTAGATTAAGAGACGGAAGATACCTTCCCCTGACTTCGCGAAATCCCAGCTCCGCACTTTCAATTTCAAGCCCGGCAACGTGCAGCGTTGGGTTTCTTTCAAAGGCAATGGCAATTACATCATCGAAACTGAGATGCAATGTGTCAGTTGATGCCTTCGTAAGTGAAGGCAGAATGACTGATAGCAATACAGCAGCGACGAGCATTTTAATCCGCCCTGCCATATTTCTTTGGTTAATAGGAGGCATAACTTTCATGGATATTATTATAAAACAGGTTTTCAATTTCCTTTAGTCCTTTTTCAGTGGCCATGCTTCTTAAAAAGCCTGTAACGATGTAGCGAAACAGATCGGCCCTTGAGTATCTTTCCGGGGGAAACACCGTATTGTCGTTCAGGAGGTCAACATGGGCAAACAATAGTTTGGTGGCAATTTCCGGATCCGTTTCTTCCAAAAAATACCCCTGCCTGACTCCTTCAGAAACCAGTTTGCTCGTGTATTCATCGCGCTCCCTGATAATTTCCGGAACCCTGCGGCTCCAAATGTTGGGATGCAACTTTTGCAGTTCTTTGGCAAAGTTTGGATGATACTCCTTGATGCGAATCACCGCATGACGAAAATGCCTGTGCATGATAACCACAGGGTTCAGATTCTCTGTTTCCAATTGTTCGAGATACCTGTTGTTTTCATTGGTATGTTCAACAATGCACTGTTCCAGCAACACTTCTTTGTTTTCGAAATGTTCGTACAATGTTCTTTTTGAAATTCCAAGGGCTTCGGCAACCTCATTCATGGTAACAGAACGGATGCCATTTTTGAAAAACAGTTCAGAAGCAACAGTGACGATTCGTTCTTTTAATTCCATAGCATATTTTAAAAATGTGATTTATACGTTTTTCCTGCAGATCAGCAAAACAGAAAACCCAAAGGGTTTTTTCGGTTTTTTTAAAAACGCCATATTGTTATCAACTTTTGTGCCATTAATCAAAATTTAAATATTTTTTTTTAAGAAGATTCGGTTTTTAAAGGGTTTTGCAAATTTAGAAAAACCAGTGAAACCACACAGGTTTTTTGAGTGATTTAACAACTCCGCTGTTAAACAGTATGAATTGTTCATATATGAACAATCATGTATACAAAGCGAACACCCTTTTTGTTATTTCAGTTTTACTTAGGGGAATTATGATAAACCGGATATTGGAATAAGTATATCCGTGTTTGGGAAGATGTTTTGAAACTGGAGTTTGCCCGGAGGTTTTCTTTTAACGGACCATAAGGCGGGCAAATGGGGGCATGCTGCAGCCAGGGATAATCGGCAGAGGCCGGGAATCTGAATTTACCGGCCTCTGTTGATGGTTATTGCACACATTTTATTTTAATTGGGTTTATAGCGGATTTTATCCGCCATAGTTGGTGATTTCGGAGGTAAGTTGGTAGTCAAAATCGGGATATTCGTATATTGACATACGGGGTTCGGTTTCCCCGACGGAGTAGCCCCATATGCTTTTGTAATCATTTTTGTTTTCACCCATCCACTCGAGTTGATTGAGATACTTGGCGATGGATTTTGACTCAATGATCACAAATTTTCCAATGTCGTCGATCACCGGGCTATGGCTGCGGGTATGGTCGTGGTCGAACTCAAGGATTCTCCTGCCATCCTGGGTGATACCTATCACCCTGTATGTCATACTTTTCCCNACGCCGGGCAGGTTGAGCACATTTCGGTCTGAGGCCAGGAAGGGGATATTTGCTTTGCCGCGCAGTTCATTGATGTTGTCCACCATATTTTCTGCATCTTCGGGAAACTTGCGGATTTCACGACGGTATTCCCGGGGAATTTCCCCGATCATTTTTTCTTCGACCTGTTCCTGTGCTGCCCGGGCATTGGTTGCGAATTTAAAGGCATTTTCGCGATAACCTTTTACCGAGAATGTATAGTAAGGCAAAACGCCAATATCGTTGAGTACCTGGCGCAATTTGTTGGTATGGCCACGGCGGCTTGCAGGAGCCGTAAAAACCAACTGGTTGGTCACTGTCCAGCCCGCAGCGGTGAGTTTTGCTATGGCCTTTTTTGCTTCGGGCGTTATTTCCATGGGTGACTGGAAATGTGTTTGGATCACGAACTGCTTGATTCCGATGGAAGAAGCCTTGGTTTTGAATTCTGCAAGAATTTTTGCCAGGCTGTTTGTGACCCTTTGCGGCAAGTAAGCCAGCAACCTTGTACCGAGCCTTATCCGGAGAATTTCAGCATACTTTTCTCCATCGGCGCGGTGTTGGTTTTTCTGTTTCTTTCTCAATGCCATCTCATAAACTGCATTGAGGATTTTTTCCATCGACTGGTCTGAGCTCATGAGGGCATCACCACCGGTGATGAGGATATCTCTCAGCATGGAGTCTTCCTCCCAGTATTTCATGATCATCTCCAGTTTCTCATCCCATGATTGATTGGGTCGCAGTTTTTCCAGGTTGAAGTTGAGGTTTCCCCGCTGAAAGTCATACATTCGCTGGCATGATGCACAGAGTCCGGCACATGCCCTGCCCATGGTATCAGGGATCATAATGGCTACTTCCGGGTATCGGCGGTGGATGTTGTGGCTGGTGGGTAAAATCCACCCTGCAGCGTTGGGTTTACCGGGTTCCACAATGTCTTCCATTTCCCATGCCACAATGTGTCCGAACTCGTCAACCAGGTCTTTAGAATAAATTACATAATAGCGAATTGCCAGATCCTTGCCAATGGCAAACTCAGGCACATCCACGTTGAGCAGAGAAAGGTAATAAGGGTTGACGAAAAAGGGAATGCCGCGATCGCGGGCATCGTGCAACAGCTTCATGGTGTCGGTGCCAAGGGAATGTCCGAGCATTTCGTTGAGCGTATCGGGGTCGCGAACGGCAAATTTCAGGTGAAACAGATGGTTTTCCCACCATTTGTTCATCAGTTTGATTTTTTCGTCCATGCTTGCACCGGCAGGAAAAGTGAAGCGGGTACTGGTCATTTCGCCATTGTCAATTTTTTTGACCAGCACCCGGATGATCCGGTCTTTGTTTTCCTTACGAATTTTTACCACGCGGGGTTCAAGACCTGAGGGGTAGTCATCCATCCAATTCAGCACCTGTTTTTCGGATGGAATGGTTCTTTTCAAAGATCCCCTGAATTGCCGGAAAAGGTTCAGCATGTCGAGGAAATAATCTTCGGACGCATTCACTTCTTCTTCCCTGATGGCAAGCCACAAGGTTTTAAATGGTTGGTTGATGACTTTTTTCCCGCGAAGGTTCAGGTCTTCAAATTTTTCGCCTTCATGGTCGAGATAGTCAAGTATACGGATGGCGGCCAGATCCTGCCATTTTAATTTTTCAAGAGCATCGAAACCGGATGCATCAAAACGATATACAGAAAGTGCATGGGGGTTGTTTTTTAGATATTCATGCGCCATGGTTCTCAATGCACGGGCAAACTCGTTGAAGTCACCGGCTTCTTCTCCCAGTCGGGCAACATCCTGGTTTTCCTCCAAAAGGAGATTGAATATTTTTTCAGCTTGTGGCGATATTTCAGAATAAACATAGTTTGTATTTACTGAAAGGGACATGATGTATCGTTTAGATTTGATTTTCGATTTGCAAATTATTCCCACCATCTTTTCAGATGCCCGTTGATTGGAAAAACATACGGAATACTTTTGTCCGGTAACGCTTGTCTGCAAAACAGATTGCTTTAAGTTTCCATGTCTGTTTTCCGACGATTCTCATTGTGATTATGCCCGGGTTCCGGGCAACCACTGGCGGCAAAAGGTGTTTTCTTATCGAAACAAAAAGAAAACAAAATGCAAAAAGTAACTATGCAAAGATAAGCATTTTTGGGGAAACATGAAAGGGGCGTAGCCCATCACCTTCTAACCTGCTGAATTATAGAGCGCAAGGAGGGCTCGATAAAAGATGCAGCCAGTAAAAATATGGCAACTAATGCTATATGTACAAAATACATCCAGATTGCCGGCAGGTTTCCGGTGAGTATGCTTAGCAAATGGATACCGATTGCAATGGTGATGAGCAGGCCAATTCTACTGATATTGTAAGGTATTTTATAATGTTTTTGACCGGTCAGATAAGAGAGAAGGGCAATTGAAAAATAGCATACCAGGGTGGCCCATGCCGCACCCTGATATCCAAACAGCGGAATCCACCATATATTCAGGCCAAGGGTGATGCATGCCCCGATAATTGCAAACCATGCACCATAATGTGTTTTAGCTCTTATTTTATACCAGATAGAGAGATTCCAGTAAACCCCAAGAAAGAAGTTTGCCAAAAGAAGAACAGGCACAATCGTAATTCCTTCATGGAATTTCGGTCCTATAAAATGTTTTATTACATCAATAAATAAGGTGATAACCAAGAATAAGCTCAACAGGCCAATAACGAAGTAGTTCATGATCTGAGCAAACAATTCCCTGGCATTTTTTTGTGATGCTTGTGCAAAGAAAAATGGTTCGGCGGCAAAGCGGTAGGCCTGCACAAAAATGGTCATCAGCATGGATAGTTTATACACCGCACCGTAAATACCCAGTTGTTCCATGGCAATATCTTCAGGCAGCAGGTATTTCAGCAGCAGTTTATCCAGTGCTTCATTGGCCCATCCGGCCATCCCGGCAACGAGCAGCGGAAGGGCATATATGAGCATTTGCCTCAAGAGGAAAGGGTCCACATTCCATTTTACTCTGATCATTACCGGTGTCAGCATCAGCAAGGTAATGACGGTGGCTGCCAGGTTGGCGATGAATACATAGCCAACACCGATTTGATCGTTATAGACCTTATCAAGCAGCGGCATGAGAGCTTCCGGACCATTTTCAATAAGCCAGGGGCATAATACGAGAAAAAACAGCACCAGCCCGATGTTGACAATGATCCCGGTGAGCCTGGTTACAGCGAAGCGCCAGGGACGGTTTTGTGCCCTCAGCCTGGCGTAGGGAATGGCGGCAATGGCATCAAGTCCAACGATAAATGCCAGTAAAACAATATAGTAAACATTGTCCGGATACCGCATGGCCTCAGCAAGCGGAACCCTGAAGCCGGTGGTAAGGATTATAAACAGAGAAGATGTAAGGATAACTGAAAGGAAGGCTGTGCTGAAAACGGTGTCTTTGTTGTTGTTCTTGTTTTCAGAAAACCGGAACAAAGCCGTTTCCATTCCATAAGTAAGTACAATAAGCAGGAATGCCACATACACGTACATTTCTGTGACTATACCATACTCTTCCGGTATAAAAACGCGGGTATAAAGGGGTACCAGCAGGAAGTTGATTATCCGTCCAAGGATATTGCTAAGACCATAAATGGCCGTTTGTCCTGCCAGGCGCCTCAGGGGGTTCACTTTTCCGGTAATAGGAACTATTGATTGGCTTCTTCCTGCGCACGCATTTTAGCCTTCCACTCCTGGTAGGTGCGTTCAAAATATTCAGCTTCGTTTACACGCAACCATGTGCCATATTTGACATAGTCAGGAATTTTACCGCCTTTGGATTTCTTTTTTTCTTCCGGAATGCCCTTCTGGTTCAAATGGCGCTCATAGGCGATTTTGCTTGGTCTGTCTTCTTTTCTATTCATGCCTCATATGTGTTTTGCTGCCTTCATTATGCATAAGAGAAAAGTGTGTTTGGCAGCCAGTGGTGAATAAAAGTAGTATTGTAGCCCCGACAGGAATCGAACCTGTATCTAAAGTTTAGGAAACTTCCATTCTATCCGTTGAACTACGGGGCCAAATCAGGTGCAAATATATGCAGTTTTTTTAAATTTTAAAAATCAGAACGCCAAAAGATGGATTGTGGGTGGCATCTTTTCGATTAAATATCGTTTTCAGGCAGACCATTACATATTGTAGTCCGCTCAAAAAGTATACCGGGAGGGTAATTTTTTGGACATTCTTTTTTTCGGGATATTCTCAGCCTTGGTGAAGTGACGAAATAATCAGACAGTCATATTGTTAGGGGGTCAGGAAACGACACTCCCGTCTTCGATGTCTTTTTCCGGCGTTAAAAAAACCAGCTTTCCATCATTGTTTTCGGCCATCAGTAGCATTCCATGGGATTCAATACCCTTGATTTTCCTCGGTTTGAGGTTTGCCAGCCACAACACTTTTCTGCCTGTCATGGTTTCCGGCTGGTAGTGTTCTGCTATTCCTGACACGATGGTATATTCACCGGAACCGGCGTCAATGATGAGTTTCATCAGCTTTTTTGTTTTCGGCACTTTTTCTGCTTGCCGAACGGTGGCAATACGGATATCCAGTTTGCCAAAATCCTCAAAATCAATGGGGTCTTTATATGGAACATATTGGTTTCCGGAATTGTTGTTTTGGCGTGTTTGCAGTAAGCGGTCGATTTGTTCCTGAATTTGCGGATCTTCGATTTTCTCGAACAGCAATTCCGGTTTGTTGATGGTATGCCCCGGTGGCAAGAAGTTTGTAACTCCCCCATCCTGCCACGTTTCCCTGTGGATATTTAACATGCTTTGCATTTTTTTGGCAGTAAAGGGGAGAAAGGGCGATGACAACACGGACAGGCTTGCACAAATTTGCAGGCTCACATTGATGATGGTTTTCACTTTTTCAGGATTTTCTTTGATCAGCTTCCACGGTTCGTTTTCTGTGAGATAGCGGTTGCCAAGGCGGGCAAGGTTCATCATTTGTGACAATGCTTCCCTGAAACGGTATTTTTCAATGTTGTCGCCGATAACACCGGGAAATTCTCTGATGCTCTCCAATGTTTTCAGGTCGGCATCGGACGGGTCGATGATTTCCGGCACTTTGCCGTCGTAATATTTATGTGTAAGCACGAGTGTTCTGTTGACAAAGTTGCCCAATACGGCCAACAGTTCATTGTTGTTTCTGGCTTGCAGGTCTTTCCAGGTAAAATCATTGTCTTTGGCTTCCGGGGCGGCGGCACAGAGCACATAACGCAACACATCCTGCTTGCCGGGGAAGTCTTCCATGAATGAGTGCAACCAAACGGCCCAGTTTCTGGAGGTAGAAATCTTATCCCCCTCGAGGTTCAGGAACTCGTTTGCCGGCACATTATCCGGCAGAATATATGAACCTTCTGCGTGAAGCATTACGGGAAAGATGATACAATGGAAGACGATATTGTCCTTTCCGATAAAATGTACCAGTTTGCTGTCGGGGTCCTGCCAGTATTTTTTCCAGTCGTTGCCGGTTTCCAATGCCCATTCACGCGTGGCGGAAATATAGCCGATGGGTGCGTCGAACCACACATACAACACTTTCCCTTCGGTGTTTTCCAGGGGAAGCTTAACACCCCAGTCGAGGTCGCGTGTCACGGCACGTGGCTGAAGGCCCTGGTCAATCCATGATTTGCATTGTCCATACACATTGGGCTTCCAGTCATCTTTATGTGACTCCAGTATCCAGTCCCGAAGCATTCCTTCATAATTGCCGAGGGGTAAATACCAGTGACGTGTTTTCTTCATTACCGGCTTGTTGCCGCTCAGGGTGGATTTGGGGTTAATCAGGTCTGTGGGGCTCAGGCTTGTACCGCAGTTTTCGCATTGGTCGCCATAAGCCTTTTCATAGCCGCAGTGGGGGCATGTGCCGGTTATATACCTGTCTGCCAAAAACTGCCGGTTTTCTTCGTCAAAGTATTGTTCTGTTTCCTTTTCTATAAAAACATTTTTGTCGTAGAGGGTTTTAAAGATGCCGGCAGCCGTTTCGTGGTGTATGGGCGCGGAGGTTCTGCTATACACATCAAAGCTTATCCCGAACTCCCGGAATGATTCTTTTATCAGCGTGTGATACTTGTCAACCACTTGCTGGGGTGTGGTTCTTTCCTGGCGTGCTTTAATGGTAATTGGCACACCGTGTTCGTCGCTTCCGCAAATAAAAACCACATCTTCTCCTTTCATCCTCAGGTAACGGGTGTAAATATCTGCGGGTACATATACACCGGCGAGGTGACCGATATGGATAGGTCCGTTGGCATAGGGCAAGGCGGCTGTTACTGTGTGTCTTTTGTATTTTCGGGTATTTCTGTTTGTCATTTTTTTGTTTTTATTGTGATGGTGCTTTATACACCAACATGTTCATGCTCGGGAGTTTAATCGTGCAAAGGTAGTAAATGTTGCGGAGCCCTGGAGCCAAATCTGCCTGTCTGGAAAGAAAGTATTAACTTTGCATAGATAAAATGACATCATGGCATGATGCTTTGCTGTATTGAATTATTCATATAACATGTTAGCTGGCGTGCATCTCAGCGGTTAATTTGTGGATCATGCATGCCAAACCATCCATACTTTGAGCAATAAGTTATGCATTGGTGCGGAGGTAGTTTTTTTGATAATCTTTTTGAAAACAGTATATAATTATGGATATACAATCCATCAAACAACGATTTGGCATTATCGGCCATTCACCCAGGCTTGACCGGGCCATTGACGTGGCGCGTCAGGTTGCGCCTACCGATATTACTGTTTTGATTACGGGTGAGAGTGGCACCGGCAAGGAGGCTTTCCCCAAGATCATTCATCAGTTGAGTGCACGCAAACACGGGCCTTACATTGCGGTCAACTGCGGGGCCATCCCCGAGGGTACCATTGATTCTGAGCTATTTGGCCACGAGAAAGGTTCTTTTACCGGGGCACATGATGCACGCAAGGGGTATTTTGAAGTTGTTAACGGCGGTACCATTTTCCTTGATGAGGTGGCAGAGTTGCCGATGCTGACGCAGGTAAGGCTTTTGCGGATTCTTGAAACCGGGGAGTTTATAAAGGTGGGGTCGTCAAAGGTACTCAGGACGGATGTGCGGGTGGTGGCGGCCACCAATGTAGATTTACAGCATGCGGTTTCTGCAGGGAGGTTCAGGGAAGACCTGTATTACCGTTTAAATACCGTTCCGATCAATGTACCCCCATTGCGCGAAAGGAAAGAAGATATCATCATGCTGTTTAAAAAGTTTTCTGCTGATTTTGCAGAGAAATACCGGATGCCGCCATTGCAACTCTCCCATGATGCAGAGCATTTGCTTGTCAGACACAGGTGGCCGGGCAACGTCAGGCAGTTGAAAAACCTGGCAGAGCAAATGTCAGTCATCGAAAAAGACAGGCAGGTTACGGCGGACACCATCAGCCGTTATTTGCCTGGTGAACGCGACAATACCCTGCCTGTGCTGTTCCGGGACAGTCAGGCTTCCGGAGCCGGCCTCAATGAAAGGGAGATCCTTTACAAGATTTTGTTTGACATGAAGCGTGACATCACTGACATGAAGAAGATTATTTTACAGATGCTTGACGAGGGTCAGTTGCCGGGAAGTTTCCAGGAAGAACATGCGCATCTCATTGAGAAAATCTCAAAAGACAGCAATCTGCCGCATATTTATGAGGAAAACCAGGTGAATATCAGCAGTCCGGGGCAGGACGAAAGTGTTGTGGAAGGCTTTGAAGAGGCCCCTCACGAGTTTGTGGAGGAGAGTTTATCTTTGCAGGAAAAGGAAAAGGACCTCATAGAAAAGGCATTGCAGAAACACAAAGGGCGCAGAAAGAAGGCGGCAAGGGAACTGGGCATTTCCGAACGTACATTATACCGTAAAATTAAGGAATACGATATAGCATAGGCAATTTTTTATTATCTTTGCAGGCCAAAAAAACGAGGTCATGCTGATCACAAAGAAGCAGTTTACATATCTGGTAATGAGCATCCTTGCTGCAGCTGTCATGCAGTCGTGCGGGGTATATTCCTTTACGGGAGCAAGTATCCCACCGCAGGCGGAAACGATTTCTGTTGATCATTTTCCCAATGACGCACAGCTGGTGCAGCCGATTTTGAGCCAGCGTTTCACAGACGAACTGAGGAACAAATTCATGCGTCAGACCAATTTACAAATGATTGACGGTGTAGGTCATCTTCATTTTGAAGGAAGTATTGTGGGATACAGGACGGAGCCCATTGCCATCACTGGTGATGACCGTGCAGCCATGAACCGCCTGACCATCACCGTCAGGGTTTCTTTTATAAACGAATTTGATGAGTCAGCAGAATTTGTCAACCGAAACTTCTCCAGGTATTTTGATTATGACAGCAACCTGAGTTTGTCACAGGTTGAAAATGAAGCCATTGATCAGATTGTGTCAGAATTGGTGGAGGATATTTTCAACGAAGCTGTGGTTAACTGGTAGTCATTTATTACAGGGCAAATCATGTTTACAACGACTCAATCAAGGTTTTACGACATCCTTAATGGAAAGAGGGGGCTGGATCGGATCAGCGGTGCATTTCTTCGTCGCATGGTGTCGAAATATCCTTATTCTCAGCCTGTAAGGATGATGTACGCCAAGGCTCTGATGGGGGTTGACAAGGAATTGTATGAGGTTGAGGTGAACAGGGCTGCGGCCATTGCTCCTGACCGTAGAAGGTTTCGGGCATTTATTTCCGGCAAGGACTCCGGCAGCATTTCACCGGGCGGGCATATTGTTTCCGGCGTGTCTGACGGGGAGTATCTTGACCGTGATGCCGTCACCGGCGGCAAAGTGAAAAAGCTTGCCCAGCAGAAGATCATCGATCGTTTTTTGGAGAAGCAACCCCGGATTGAAGGAAAAAAAGAAGGTTTGCCGGAGGGAGATATGTCACCGGAGAGCGTCGCCTATGACCCGTCGCTGGCCAGTGAAACCCTTGCTGAAGTTTTTTTGAAACAAGGGAAAACCGCACGTGCGATATCCATTTATCAAAAATTAAGTTTGATGTTTCCCAAAAAAAGCAGTTACTTTGCAAAAAAAATAGAATCCATTCAAAAAGAAAACAATTAAAACCGATTAAATAATGGGCGCATTTGTATTAATATCCGTTTTGATTTTGATTACCTGCATTTTGCTGGTTCTGATCGTCTTGGTTCAGAATGCCAAAGGTGGCGGGCTGGCTGCTAATTTTTCATCCAGCAATCAGATCATGGGTGTAAGAAAAACCACTGATTTTCTTGAGAAGGCCACATGGACGCTGGCCATTGTATTGCTGGCACTTACATTAACCTCAAATTTTGTGATTCCACGGTCACAAATGGGCGCAGTGCCTGAAAGTGAAGTGCGGGATCTTATACCTGCCTCCCAGGCCCCGCGCATGGATTTCCAAACGCCACCCGTACAGGCAATACCGGAAAGTGTTGAAGACATCCAGGATTTGGAACAAATTCCTGATATTGAGAATTAATGTATTTTCATACAAGCTGAAAAAGTGTCAGAATGGCATACCGTTCTGACACTTTTTTTTATTTGCGTGGCATAATCCTGAAAAAATGACAAGCAAAGGAGTTTCTCATCGCTTTGGCACAATATGTGAAAAGGGCGATGTTGCATCTTAGCATTGCACATTATTTACAATCGTATACATGTCTAACTTGAAAAATCAAAAAACATGACAAAAGTAAACATCAAGCCATTAGCTGATCGCGTTTTGGTGGAACCCGCTCCGGCGGAAGAAAAGACTTCGGGTGGCATTATTATCCCCGACACAGCCAAGGAAAAGCCCCAGATGGGCACCATTGTTGCCGTGGGCGATGGCACAAAAGATAACCCAATCACCGTAAAGGTAGGAGACAAGGTTCTTTACGGCAAATATGCCGGTACCGAGCTTACCTTTGAAGGCAACAACTACCTGATCATGCGCGAATCGGATATTTACGCTGTTGTGTAAGGAAACAAACAATCATTTCATAAACAATAAAAACAGAGAATTATCATGGCAAAAGACATAACCTTCAACCTGGAAGCAAGAAATGCTTTAAAGAAAGGGGTTGACAAACTATCAGACGCCGTCAAGGTAACCCTTGGCCCCAAAGGTCGCAATGTGATCATGGATAAGAAATTCGGTGCGCCGGCCATTTCAAAGGACGGTGTAACGGTGGCAAAAGAAATTGAGTTGAAAGACCCGGTTGAAAACATGGGTGCGCAGATGGTGAAAGAGGTAGCCAGCAAAACGGCTGATGTAGCCGGTGATGGCACCACTACCGCTACTGTACTGGCACAGTCCATTATTCACAGCGGATTGAAGAACGTTGCTGCCGGTGCCAACCCAATGGACCTCAAGCGCGGTATCGACAAAGCCGTCATTAAAGTAATTGAACACCTTCGCCACCAGTCAAAAGAAGTTGGTGACAGCATTGAAAAAATCAAGCAGGTAGCCACCATTTCTGCCAACAACGATCACTCCATCGGTGCGCTGATCGCGGAGGCCATGTCGAAAGTGAAAAAAGAAGGTGTTATTACCATTGAAGAAGCGAAGGGTACCGAAACCAGCGTTCAGGTGGTGGAAGGTATGCAGTTCGACCGTGGTTATATCAGCCCTTACTTTGTGACCGACACAGAGAAAATGGAGACTGTATTTGAAGATCCTTTTATTCTGATCTATGACAAAAAGATCAGTACCATGAAGGATTTTCTGCCTGTTCTCGAGAAGGTCGTACAAACCGGCAAACCCCTGTTGATCATTGCAGAAGACGTTGACGGCGAAGCTTTGGCCACCCTGGTGGTAAACAAGTTACGCGGTTCTCTGAAGATTGCTGCGGTGAAAGCTCCCGGCTTCGGTGACCGTCGTAAAGCCATGCTGGAAGATATCGCTATCCTCACCGGAGGTACAGTGATCAGCGAAGAGCAGGGTTACAAGCTGGAAAATGCAGATTTGTCGCACCTGGGAACAGCTGAAAAAATCACTATTGACAAAGACAATACCACTATTGTGAGTGGCAAGGGTGACAAGGAAAATATCAAGGCACGCATCAACCAGATCAAAGCCCAGATGGAGAACACAACTTCCGACTATGACAAGGAGAAGCTCCAGGAGCGTTTAGCAAAACTTGCCGGTGGTGTGGCTGTTCTTTACGTTGGTGCAGCCAGCGAGGTGGAAATGAAAGAAAAGAAAGATCGTTTTGATGATGCTTTGCATGCAACCCGTGCAGCCGTAGAAGAGGGAATCGTACCCGGTGGCGGTATCGCATACATCCGCGCCCTGGAGGCCCTGGAAAACTTCACCGGAGAAAACACCGACGAAGATACCGGTGCAGCCATCGTACGGAGGGCTATGGAAGAACCGCTCCGCATGATTGTTGAAAATGCAGGTGTGGAAGGATCCATCGTAGTGCAGAAAGTAAAAGAAGGAAAGGATGATTTCGGTTTTAACGCACGCACGGAAACCTATGAAAATCTATGAATCAGGTGTAATTGACCCAACCAAGGTTACCCGCGTGGCACTCGAAAATGCGGCCTCTATTGCAGGTATGTTACTGACCACCGAATGTGTTTTGGCAGATATTCCTGAAGAGAAATCCGATGTCCCACCGATGAATCCCGGCATGGGCGGTATGGGTGGCATGATGTAGCAATTATTCCCTCATATATATGCACCGAGGCTGTCAGTGTTCTTAAACCGACAGCCTCGTTTTTTTTTACCAGAAGTCTAAAGCCCTTTTCTATTCTCCGTCGAGAATCTTGATTTTTTCGATTCGATCACCTTGCTTGATCTCATCTATCACTTCCAGGCCTTCCACTACTTTCCCGAAACAGGTATGCATGCCGTCGAGATGTGCGGTGCTTTCGCGCGTATGGCAAATAAAAAATTGTGATCCCCCGGTGTTGCGACCGGCGTGGGCCATTGACAAAACGCCACGGTCGTGGTACTGGTTTTCCCCATCTGTTTCACAATTAATGGTGTAACCGGGTCCTCCCATTCCTGTACCATGGGGGCAACCTCCCTGGATGACGAAATCGGGGATCACCCTGTGGAAGTTTAATCCATCATAAAAACCTTTTTTGGAAAGATCAACAAAGTTTTTTACCGTACCCGGTGCGTCTTTTTCATAAAACTCCACGAGCATCTTTCCTTTTTCCGTAATGATTTCAGCTTTTAACATAGTTCGGTGTATTTATTATATTCATTTAAACTGGTGAATTCACATGACTGTTTATTTCCCGGGAAGAATGGTCTGTTTATTAAAATTCGTGGGGTAACATGCCCTACAGGGGCATTACGTTTTACCTTATTCATTACATTCACCGGTCAACATCTATAAG
>SL_3KL_010_SEDDRAFT_10000780_pt1 | contig 27651 bp, 19 predicted proteins | sample SodLakKL_010_SED_2_FD_10381 | JGI IMG/M metagenome (IMG submission 10381)
TTCGATCCCACACATGCGTCATTGTCCCTGGAGGACTATCAGCCCGGCGCAAAACGGATCCCCTATCAGGTGGTCGGTGAACACAAGGGGGCGCGGTTCGAAAACATCCGTTACGAACAATTGCTGCCCTATGCACAGCCGGATGACGGCGATCCGTTCCGTGTGGTGTTGGGCGACTTTGTGACGACCGAAGAGGGTACGGGCGTGGTACATATTGCCCCCAGCTTTGGTGCTGACGACTTCAGGGTGGGGCATCAGTATGCCCTGGGCTCACTCACCATGGTTGACAAGAAAGGCCGTTTTGTGGAGGCCATGGGAGAGTTTGCCGGCCGTTATGTCAAGCCGGAGTACATCGGCGACAATGATCCGCCGGAGGATCGCCCGGTGGATGTGGACATCATCATCAAGCTGAAGACGGAAAACCGGGCCTTCAAAGCCGAGAAGTACGAACACTCATACCCTCACTGCTGGCGCACCGACAAGCCCATATTGTATTACCCGCTCGACTCCTGGTTTATCCGCAGTACCGCCATCAAAGACCGGATGATAGAACTGAACAAGACCATACGGTGGAAGCCGGAAAGCACCGGTACAGGACGTTTTGGCAACTGGCTGGAAAACCTTCAGGACTGGAACCTGAGCCGTTCGCGTTACTGGGGTGTTCCGTTACCGATATGGGTCACTGAAGACCGGGAAGAACAGGTGTGCATTGGTTCCGCCGGGCAGCTGAAAGATGCCATTGAACAGGCAATAGAAGCCGGCTTCATGAAGGAGAATCCGCTGAAAGCGTTTGACCCCGGCGACATGTCGGAAGAAAACTACAAAAAGTTTGACCTTCACCGTCCTTATGTGGACGATGTGGTGCTGGTATCCCCTTCCGGTAAAAAGATGTTCCGTGAGCTTGACCTCATCGATGTGTGGTTCGACAGTGGCGCCATGCCTTATGCCCAGTACCATTATCCTTTCGAGAACAAAGAGGTTTTTGAGGATAACTTCCCGGCCGACTTCATTGCTGAGGGTGTTGATCAGACCCGGGGCTGGTTTTTTACCCTGCACGCCATTGCCACCATGGTATCTGACTCTGTGGCTTTCAAGGCGGTGGTTTCCAACGGGCTGGTGCTCGACAAGGCGGGCAACAAAATGTCGAAGCGGCTGGGCAATGCCATCGACCCCTTCGAAACCATTAAAAAATTTGGCCCCGATGCCACCCGTTGGTACATGATCAACAATGCACAGCCATGGGAGAACCTGAAGTTTGACCTCGAGGGGGTGGAAGAGGTCAGGCGGAAGTTTTTCGGCACCCTTTACAACACCTATGCCTTCTTTGCATTGTATGCCAATATCGATGGCTTCACCTACAGCGAAAAGGAGGTGCCCGTTGAACAACGGCCGGAGATCGACAGGTGGATCCTTTCCGAACTGAACACCCTGATCAGGAATACGGATGAATGTTATGACGATTTTGAGCCCACCAGGGCCAGCCGGCTGATACAGCGTTTTGTGGATGAGCACCTGAGCAACTGGTACGTTCGCCTCTGCCGTCGCCGCTTCTGGAAGGGCGACTATACGCAGGACAAGATATCGGCTTACCAGACCCTTTACCGATGCCTGGAATCACTGGCAAAGATATCCGCACCCATCGCACCCTTTTTCAGTGAAAGGCTGTTCACTGACCTGAACGATGTTACCGGCCGGCACAAGGTGATTTCCGTGCACCTGACAGATTATCCGCAAGCCGACCCTTCGATGATAGATGCCGCCCTTGAAGAGCGCATGCAGCTGGCACAAAAGGTCTCCTCCATGGTGTTCGCCTTGCGCAAGAAAGTAAACATCCGGGTGCGGCAACCCCTGAAAAAAATCATGGTCCCCGTGCTGGACGACCATTTTCGCCACCAGCTGCATGACGTGGAACAGCTGATCCTATCAGAAGTGAATGTAAAAGAGCTTGAATACCTTGAAGATACCGCCGGGGTGCTGGTCAAAAAGATCAAACCAAACTTCAAATCCCTGGGGCCCCGCTATGGCAAGATGATGAAGCAGATTGCAACAACCATCAAGAGCTTCTCGCAGGAGGATATCCAGGCCATTGAAAATGAGGGGAAGGCCATGATCGATGCAGACGGGCAGCAAGTGGAGATCACCCTTGACGATGTGGAGATCATGTCGGAAGACATCCCGGGATGGCTGGTTGCCAGTGAGGGCAACATAACTGTGGCGCTGGATATCACCATCACCGAGGAGTTGCGCAATGAGGGCATCGCCCGCGAGCTCATCAACAGGATACAAAACCTCAGAAAAGAAAAGGGTTTTGAGGTCACCGACAAGATAGAGGTCCAGGTACAGAAACAAGAGGCGATCACCCGTGCACTATTCAATAATAATGATTATATTTGTTCGGAGACCCTGGCGACGAACTTGTGTTATGTAGACGACATTAAAGACCCGGACAAGGTCCCTGTAGATCTGACAGATGATCTGCGAACGTTTGTATTGATCAGAAAGAACAAGAATAAATAACCAAAAACAACCGAGTGTATGGAAACCAAACGCGAAAAAACACGGTATTCCGATGAGGAACTCCAGGAGTTCAAAGATATCATCGAAAAAAAGCTGGAGGAAGCGCGGGCAGGGCTGAAGTTACTTACAGAGGCCTATACCACTCAGAACGCCAATGACACAAACGACACTTCCCCGTCTTTCAAAATCCTGGAAGAAGGCTCCCAGGTACTTTCCAAGGAGGAGAACGGACAATTGGCAGCCCGTCAGCAGAAGTTTATCCGCGATCTTGAGAATGCACTTATCCGCATCGAGAACAAAACGTATGGCTTATGCAGGGTCACAGGCAAACTGATCTCCAAAGATCGTCTCAGAAGTGTTCCCCATGCCACCCTGAGCATAGAGGCCAAGATGAACAGAAAGCCAAATGAAACCTAATCAGAGGTTGTCTGTAATGTATGCCGACCCCGGCAAATGGACTGACGCCCATTAATGTGGCTTGTTTTGAAGAAGAAACACATCCCCTGGATAGTGATACTGACCATTTTATTGATTGACCAGGTCGTCAAGGTCCTGGTCAAGACCAATATGACGCTTGGTCAAAGCATCCCTGTATTTGGGGATTGGTTCCTCATTCATTTCACTGAAAATTATGGGATGGCTTTTGGGATGGAGTTTTCCGGCGACTACGGAAAGCTTGCCCTTAGCCTGTTTCGCATCATCGCCGTGTTGTTCATCGGGTGGTATATCCACCGGTTGGTAATAAAGCGGGCGGCCACGGGGCTGATCTTTTGTGCGTCAATGATCATGGCAGGCGCATTGGGCAATATTATCGACAGTGCCTTTTACGGATTGGTTTTCAGCGAAAGCCAATTCAACCAGGTTGCCAGCCTGTTTCCTGAAGAAGGTGGCTATGGTGCTTTTCTGCATGGCAAGGTGGTAGACATGCTTTATTTCCCGGTTATCAAAGGAACATTCCCTTCATGGGTCCCTTTTTGGGCTGACCAGCCCTTTATTTTTTTTCGTCCGGTCTTTAATGTTGCCGATTCGGCCATCACGACCGGGGTTTTTATTTTGATCATTTTTCAGAAAAGGTTTTTTGGTTCCCAGTCGCGTCGAAAAGATGCCGCCTGGCAGCAGATATCCGTTGCAAGAAACGATGCACGCTCCGGGGCGGATGACGGTGATGAGCCAATATCTTCTTAACTATGAACGGTTTTCTTTTTGAGCGGATCATCTTCGGACCCGTAAGAAGTCGTCGCCTGGGAATTTCTTTGGGTGTAAACCTGTTGCCGCTCGATAAAAAGCATTGTACTTTTAACTGCCTTTACTGCGAGTGTGGTTGGACGATGACCCGGCCGGGAGAGGCACAGGATTTCCCGAAGCGGGAGGATATCCGGATGGCGCTTGAAGAGCGGTTGGTGTCGATGCGTCGGAGAAGGTCCCTGCTCGACACCATCACTTTTGCGGGCAATGGTGAGCCCACCCTGCATCCCTGCTTTCCCGGCATCATCGAAGACACCATATCCCTGCGCAACGAAACCTACCCCCAGGCCCGCATTGCAGTACTCAGCAACGCAAGCCTGGCAGGCAACAGGGACATTGCAGGGGCCCTCATGAAGGTGGAACAAAACATCCTGAAACTCGACGCCGGCACAGAAGACACTTTCCAAAAGATCAACAACCCAAGGATAGATATCAGGTTACAGGATGTGATAGAAAACCTCAAACAGTTCAGGGGCCGGATGATCATTCAATCATTGTTTGTCCGCGGTTCCTACAAGGGTGTTGCGTTTGACAACACCACGGAGGAAGAGGTTGGCGCCTGGCTTAAACACATTGAGATGCTTGAGCCGGAGCTTGTGATGATCTATCCCATAGCGCGGGCCACCCCTGCCGAAAATGTGGAAAAAGTCCCCATGGAAACCCTTCAGGAGATCGCAGACAAGGTTGAATCGTTGGGCATTGCCACGGAGGTGTATCCTTAGCCCCTGTCATCTTTGAACCCCATGCCCCCTCTCTTTCACCCTTCCAGGATGGCATTGATCTCATCCAGCATGTCTTCAAAGTGCATACGTGTCAGTGCGTTTGCGGCATTCCCTTCGCGGCGTTCGATCGAAGCCCTTACATTACGGAGGTTGTCGCGCATGATATGTTTTCTTTATTGGTTTGTAATGTAGTGAATGTGCTTATTCGCTAATTTCTACGCTCCACTGAAAAGCCCGGATGCCCTGGGCTTCTGCTGTCTCATTGATCTTCTTCACGCCGCGAAGCAGTTTGTCAGCTTTTTCTTGCTCAACAACAGCAAGTATCGCGGTGTTCAGGGCAGGCCAGGTGTGCGTTCCCATGTGCGGTTCGCCGGTTTCTGTGCCCCGGCCCATGACGTCCTGCCACTGGGTGAAACCACGGGTGCCAGTCCGGTCAAGTAAATGTTCAACCCTTTCGGTCAGGGCCTGGTTGTAGACGATGAATATTGCTTTCATGCGTTATCATTTCGTTTCTGTGTGATATTCTGTTGTTTTGTTTAGCTGTTGGCTTTAGGCTGGCTTTTTTCCAGTTGTTTTTTCTTCTCTTTTTTAACTTTTTGTACGCCGAACAGGACATATATTACGGGGACAAAGACCAGGGTCACGAGGGTGGAGAATGACAGTCCGCCAATCACCGCGATGGCCATAGGGGCCCAGATCTCAGCCCCTTCGCCGGCCGAAAGCACCATGGGGATCATTGCCAGCAGTGTGGTCAGGGTGGTCATCAGCACCGGGCGCAAACGCGACTTGCCTGCGGTGACCACCGATCTTACCACGCTCATGCCCCGTGCAACCAACAAATTGGTAAAGTCGATCAGCACAATGGAGTTTTTCACCACGATCCCCACCAGGATAATCCCTCCTATCAGGGAGATGACCGAAAGGTCTGTCCCGGTGAAAAACAGTGCAAGCACCACCCCGGAAAAGGCAAAAGGCACGGCCATCATAATGATAAGGGGCATGCGGAATGACTCAAACTGGGCAGCCATTACCACATACACCAGGAATATGCTGAGCAAAAGCAGCAACCCAAGGTCTGCAAAGGCCTCTTGCTGGTCTTGTATTTGTCCGCCAAACGCCACGTCAATACCTTCGGGAAGGGACATCTCATCGAGTTCGGCCTGGATGTCGGCGGTGACATGACCCAGTGAACGTTCATGTAACCCACTCGACACGGTGAGATAGCGGACACGGTTCTTGCGCTCGATATTAGGTGGTGCAAAAAATTCCTGTACCGAGGCAAACTCTTTCACCCTGACCATTTGGCCCATTGGTGTCCGGATGGAGATATTCCCCACATGATCAATGCTGTTTCGGAACTCTTCTTTATGCCTGACCACGACATCGTACTCCTCGCCATCTTCACGGTACAGTGTGGCTGTCATCCCTTCCACCCGGTTGCGGATTGCTTGCGATACCATATTGGCATTCAGGCCGAAGCGGGACATTTTTTCCTGATCGGGGATGATCCGGAGCTCGGGGCGTTCATGTCCCCGGCTGATGGAGATGTCGCGAACCCCTTCGATACCTTCCATCCGACGTCCAAGCTCGTTGGCCACCACGTTGGTTGCATCAAAGTCGTCCCCGTAAATTTCCACTTCGATGGGGGCTCCCATCCCCATTCCTCCCCCACCCTCGGTGGAGACGGAGTAGTTCACAATTTCGGGGAACCGTTTCAGGTCCTGGCGAAGGGACTCGGCCACCTGCCACACATCCCTTTCTCTTTCCCTTTGTGGGATCAGCCGCATGGTAAGGTCGATGGTATGGCTGCCTCCGGCAGCGCCAAACATGCTGGCCATGGCATCTGCCCCGGCACTAACGCTGTAGAGATCGATCTCCGGGTAGTTGTTTTCGATAATCTGCTCTATGGCCCGGGCTGTTTTGGCGGTTTCTTCCAGGCGCAGGCCCACGGCCAGTTCAATATCGGCATCCAGCCTGTTCTGGTCCGACTCGGGCATAAAGGTGCTGCCGATAAATGGCAGCAGCAGGAAGCTTCCGGCAAATATGAGCACGGAGGCCACGACGACGACGGCTTTTTTGCTGACAGCCCATGTAAGGAGCTGGCCGTATCCATTGTCGAGGCCCTCCAGCACCCGAACAATAAAGTTTGTGACCTTTGGCCCGAACCCCGAACTTCTTCCCGCGCCTGCGACCAAAAGCTTCGATGAAAGCATGGGGGTGAGTGTCAGGGCGGCCAGTGTGGACACAGAGATGGTGATGGCCACAATAAAGCCCAGCTGACGGAAAAACAGTCCCATCAGGCCGGTGATCATTGTCATGGGGAGGAAAACCGCCAACACTGTCAGTGTAGAAGCCACCACCGCCAGTCCCACTTCATTGGTGCCATAGACCGATGCCTCTCGCGGGTAGCTGCCTTTTTCCGTGTGTTTGCTGATGTTTTCCAGCACCACGATGGCGTCGTCCACCACCATTCCCATGGCAATGGTCAAGCTGGATAAAGAAATCAGGTTCAAGGTGTTGCCCGAGAAATACAGGTAGACAAAAGCGGCTATCAGCGATATCGGTATGGTCAGGATGATGATAAACGTAGCCCGCCAGCGTCCGATGAAAAAAAGCACCACGATGGTCACGAAGATGGCGGCAAAATACAATATGTTCACCAGGTTGTTCACCGCATCGGTGATAAACTCAGAAAGGTCAACGATGATCAGCAGTTCCACATCCGGTGGCAGGTTTTCACGGATCGCGGGCAGCCTTTCGTTGATCTCGTTGGCTATTTGAACGGTATTGGCGCCCGATTGCCGCTGCACGACCAGCCGGAGGCTACGCTCCTGGTTGAGTCGCTCATCCACGGTTTGCTCACGAAGCGTGTCTCTTACCGCCGCCACGTCGCCCAGGTACACGGGGTTGCCTGCGAAGGTCCCAACCACCATTTCTTCCATGAAACGGCTTTCTTCAAACTCTCCAACGAAGCGCAGCGGGTAGTCCATCTGGCCCATCTTGATGTTGCCTGCCGGGCGATTGATGTTTTCGGCAGCCAGTGCACCGCCGATCTGTTCAACCGTCATGTTGAAGGCGTCCAGTTTTTCGGGGTCTACATTGACCTGTATCTCGCGGACGGGTTCCCCGGCAATGAAGACGGTGCCGACACCTTCAATGCGGCTCAGGGGGTTGACCACATTCTCGTCAATGATCTTGGTCAGGGCCTGGTAACTTTCGTCAGCAGTGGCAGCCATCACCATTACGGGGATCATGGCCGAACTGAACTTAAATATGGTGGGCTGTTCTATGTCATCAGGCAGGAAGCGCGCGATCCGGTCAATGACATCGCGGACCTCATTGGTGGCTTCGTCCAGGTTGCTTTCATATTCAAACTCCAGGATGATGTTGGACACATTATCGCGCGACACCGAAGAGATCTCTTTCAGGTCGGTGATGGTGCTGAGGTTGTCCTCCAGGGGGCGCGTAACATTGGTTTCAATGTCGGAAGCGCTAGCTCCCGGATATATGGTCGATACGCTGATGATGGGCGGTTCAATATCAGGATAGAGGTCAAGCGGCAGCTGGGTCAGGCTGTATGCACCGATGGCCACCAGGGCTATGAATACCATCAGGGTGGTTATCGGTTTATGTACGGCGGAACGAGAGATCTTCATCAGGGTACAATTTTTAGTTCACGATTTCTACTTCTGACTGGTCCATCAGGTTGTGCTGGCCGGTGGTCACCAAAAGTTCGCCTTCTTCCAGTCCGGCAAGGATTTCCAGCTTATCATCAAAGGTCCGTCCCAGGGTGACCGTTCGTCTGTGCGCCAGGCCATCTTCCACCACAAACACGAACCGCTCATCGGAGCCTACTTGCTTGCGGACGGCCAGTGCGGGGACCAGCAATCCTTCTATCTCGCCGGCATTCAATGTTACCCGGCCAAACATTCCGGGCCGCAGGGCAAGGTCATCGTTTCGCACCAGGATTTCAACCTTGAAGGTGCCTGAAGCCCTGTCGATGGTGGGATAGATCTTGTTCACCCGGCCCTTAAACTCCCGGCCATGATAGATGTCGGAGGTCACGATGGCCTCCTGTCCTTTTTCTATCATGGGAAAGAAACGCTCTGAAGCACCGATTGTGATCTTCAACGGCTGGATCTGTTTGAGCGATACGATGGCAATTTTGCCTTCGGGCGTGGCTGGTGACATGGTAAACATCTCCCCGTCGCTATTGTACCTGCCGGTAATGATGCCGGGGATGTTTGCGCGTATCCTTGTGTTTTCCTCCAGGTTTTCCACATTGCTTTTGGCCACGTCGTATTGCGTCTTCAGCTGGTCATATTGTTGCCTGGTGACCGCTCCGACTGCCAGCAGGGTGTCCAGGCGGCGGAGCTCTTCCCGCAGATTGTCGAGCTGGACCCTGGCCTGAAACAGCTGTGTGCGGTCCATTTGTATGAGCAGCTGATCTTTTTCCACCTGGTCGCCGACATCCACAAAGATTTGCTCAATACGTGCAGGACCGGGGGCTACAACATAGGCTTCCTCATAGGCCTGTACTGTCCCTGTTGTACGGATGTCCTGGATCAGTGTGGTTTTTTCGGTTTTGGTCAGCTCAACCAGGACCTTTTCCTGCACCTCCTCCTCTTCTTCGGTGATCATCGCGCATGCGCCAAAAAGCATCAAAAAGGCGAGAAAAAACAGATGCTGGCGTTTATAAAACGTTTTCATGACTTGGTGGTTTTTCTTTGTTTGTTTATAACTTGTTGTTTTCTCCAATAAACTTATCGTATTCAGCCCTGGCATGCAGGATCTCATGTTTTGCCTGCAGCAGGTTAAAGCGTGCCTGGGTGAGTGCCACCTCGCTATCGTTCAGTTCCATCAGTGTCCCTTGCCCTGTTTCATATCGTGTCTTCGCAATCTCGAAGCCCCTTTCGGCCATTCGAACGTTGCCGCGGGCGTTGGCGGTTTTCTCCAGAGCGACCGTCAATGACTTCAGGATATTGTCTAGTTGAATATCCAGGTTGTCTTCAAGGTAATCGCGTTGCAGCTTGATCTGTTCACCGAGGATTTGCAGCTGCCGTGTTTGGTTTCGGACGGCAAAACCATTGAACAGGGGGATGGTCAGCCTCAGTCCGGCCGAGAATGTCTCTACCCACTGGTAGTCGCCAAACCGGAAGTGGTTGGCCTCGGTCTGATACTGGTAGTTGCCGGCCAGGTCAAGGCTTGGCAAGCCTCCGGCTTTCACTGTTTCGGCCCGTTGGTTGACCAGGTCGAGCTGCAGGTCCATTTGCACCAGATCGGTGTTCCTGCGCAGGCTCCTGTCGGCATCCTGTATGTTAAAGCCGGACAGTCTGTTCAGGGCCATGTCCGACATGTTGCCCTGTAAGGCCAGGGGCTGTGCCTCTTCAAGTCCGATGAGCGCTTTCAGATAATTGATGGCCACCTCATAGGCGTTTTCTGCCTGTAAAACGTTGGGCCTCAAGTTTTCTGTCTGCACCTCCGCACGTATCAGATCGTATTCCGCCACCAGGCCCTGCTCATGCAAGCGCCGGGTACGTTCGAGGTTTTCGCTGGCATTCCGGAAGCTCTTCTGCATCACCTCTTTCGACTCTTTGGCCAGCAAAACATCAAAAAAGGCCATTTGGACGTTATATTCAAGTTCAACTTTACTTCCACGGAACTGTTCGCCGGCCAGGGTCTTTTCGATCCGTGCTGCACGCAGTGATCGATTAAGCCCCATGTTCAGCAACGGCATACTTGCCGACAGGGCTCCCATGAAGCTGTTGTCGGATCCCACTTCGAGGTATCCGTTGCCAAAGGGGCTGTCGTCGGGTAAAAAGATGATGGGCCGTTTGATGTTGCGGTTGTACATTCCGCTGGCATTCAGTGAAGGAAGATAGCTTCCCCTGATATCCTGCAGTTCCAGCCCGGCACTTTCGATGTCCAGCCTGGCCACTTTGAGGGTGGGGTTGTTCTCCCTGGCGAAGGCCATCACCCCGTCAAGGTCAAGCAACAGGGTGTCGGACGGATTCCGGCCCTGGGCGGGCAACATACTCACGGTCACATAAACCGCGGCGGCAATTATCGCTTTGACATGGGGCTTCATTCTGGTCCCCTTACACATACTCTTCATACTTGTTATTGTAAAACAGGTTTTCAACTTCTTTTAATCCTTTTTCGGTGGCCAGGCTCCTCAGGAAGCCTGTGATGATATGACGGAACAATTCGGTTCGCGGGAAGCGATCGGGAGGAAAAGCCCCGGTGTCCGACATCATATCGACATGCGCATACAGCAGTTTGCTTGCAATCACCGGATCAGTCTCTTCCCTGAAATAACCCTGCTCTATTCCGTGAGAGATCAGTTTCGTGGTGTAAGACTCCCGCTCTTTGATCATATCCAGGATCCTGTTGTTCCAGATATTTGGATGGAGCTTTTTTAATTCATTCACAAAGTTGGGATGATGGTCCTTTAACCGCAACAAAGTGTGCCGGAAATGACGATGGATGACGTCAACGGGGTTCTGTGCCTGCCTTTCCAGTTCTTGACGCTTAGCAATATATATATTGTAATGGTGGTCGATGCATTGGCCAAGCAGCGCTTCCTTGTTGGGAAAACACTCATAAAGTGTTCGTTTGGAGATGCCCAGTGCTTCGGCCACATCATTCATGGTCACAGACCGGATGCCGTTCTTGAAAAACAGTTCCGAAGCCTGATCAATCATTTGTTCTTTGGGATCCATAACCATCAATATAAAATGTAAAACCCAAAGAGTTTTTTGGGTTTTCTATAAAACAGTACTGTTTATGACAGAACGTGTGCCAACACCATCGATTTTGTTTTTCGTTTGCTTGAATGGTGATTTTACAAGCATTTGGCGAAGTTAAAAAAACTCGGAAAACCTAAAGGGTTTTTTTGGTAATTTAACACTTTTACAAATTTGAAGAAAAGCTGTCCGCGGCTGGACATGGTGTATACACCTGCGCACACTGTGTTTGAAACACTGAACACGGTGCCGGAAAGGGTGATCAAAGGAAAGGGGGGAAATGTCTATTGTCAGGCTGCCAGGTTATTATCCGCCGTAATTGGTGATCTCACGGGTAAGCTGAAAGTCGAAATCCGGGTATTCATAGATGGACATACGTGGTTCTGTTTCTCCGATGGAATAGCCCCAGAGGGTCTCATAGTTCTTTTTGTCTTCGCCCATCCACTCCAGCTGGTCCAGGTAGTTGGCAACGGACTTTGATTCTATGATGACGAACTTGCCCATTTTATCGATCACGGGACTGTGGCTGCGGGTATGGTCGTGGTCAAACTCAAGGATGCGCCGTCCGTCGTTTGTGATGCCAATAACGCGGTATGTCATGCTTTTGCCAACCCCTGGCAGGTTCAGAACGTTCCTGTCGGTGGCCAGGAAGGGGATGCCGGCCTCATTGCGCAAGCCATCGATGTGCTCTCTCATCTTTTCCGCCTCCAGGGGGAATGAACGGATCTGCTTCCTGTATTTCTTTGGGATCTCCCCGATGACCTTCTCTTCGGTCTGTTCCTGGGTGGCGCGTGCATTGGTGGCAAATTTAAAGGCGTTTTCCCTGTACCCTTTTACGGAAAAGGTATAATACGGCAGCACGCCCACATCGTTGAGCACCTGGCGCAGTTTGTTCGTATGGCCACGGCGGCTTGCGGGTGAGGTGAACACCAGCTGGTTGGTGACCGTCCATCCCGCGGCTGTCAGTCTTGATATGCCACGTTCTGCTTCCGGGGTTATTTCCATGGGCGACTGGAAATGGGTTTGGATCACAAACTGTTTGATGCCAACCATGGAGGCTTTTTCCTTGAATTCGGCAAGAACACGTATCAGGTCCTCCGTAACGCGTTGGGGGAGGTATGCCAGCAGGCGGGTTCCCAGCCTGACGCGCTGTATCTCTGCATTTTTTTCCCCATCAGCTAGTGCCTCATTCTTTTTCTTCTTCCTGGCAGCCATCTCATACACGGCATTCAATATCTTCTCCATTGATTTGTCGGAGCTCATGAGGGCATCCCCGCCGGTGATCAGTATGTCGCGCAACATGGCGTCATCCTCCCAGTATCTCATGATCATCTCCAGCTTTGCGTCCCATGATTCTTTGGGCCTGAGCTCATCAAGGTCAAAGTTCAGGTTGCCTCTCTGGAAGTCATACATCCGCTGGCAGGAGGCGCACAACCCTGCACAGGCCCGTCCCATGGTGTCGGGGATCATGATGGCCACCTCCGGGTAGCGACGGTGGATGTTGTGGCTGGTAGGCAATATCCATCCGGCGGCATTGGGCTTGCCGGGCTCCACGATGTCTTCCTTTTCCCAGGCCACAATATGGCCAAACTCATCCACCAGCTCTTTTGAATAAATAACATAATAGCGGATGGCCAGGTCCTTGCCAATGGCAAACTCCGGGACATCCACATTTAGCAGTGACAGGTAGTAGGGGTTCACAAAAAACGGGATGCCCTGGTCGCGTGCCCTGTACAAAAGCGCCATGACCTCCTCACCAAGCGAAGACCCAAGCATCTCATTCAACGTGTCAGGGTCTCGTATGGCAAACTTCAGGTGAAACAGGTAGTTGTCCCACCATTCATTCATCAGGTTGACCTTTTCCTGCATGGAAGCATCCCGGGGGAACGAAAAGCGCTTGCTGGTCATTGTCTTGTTGTCGATCTTGTCGATCAGCACCCTGATGATACGTGCCTTGTTCTCTGCGCGTATTTGTTTCACCCTGGGATCCAGTCCCGAGGGGTAATCTTCCATCCATTGCACCACCTGCTCCCTGGATGGCAGCTTGTGGGTGGCACTTCCCTTGAACTGCCTGAACAGGTGCAACATGTCGAGGAAAAAATCCTCTGAAGCCTGGCTGTTACCAGTCCGGGCTGCCAGCCAAAGGACCTTGAAGGGCGCATTGAGCACTTTCCCGCCACGGAGATTGAGGTCTTCATAATCCTGTCCCTCGTGGTCGAGGTAATCGAGGAGGCGGACAGCGGCGTAGTCCTGCCACTTGAGTTTCCTGATGGCTTCGTAGCCCGTGGCTTCAAAACGGTAAAACCGGCAAGCATGCGGGTTGGCCTCCATATGGGTTGCTGCCATGGCACGGATGCCATCAGCAAAAGCCGCCTCATCCGGGGTCTCGTCGATCAGCTGCTTTATGTCAGGGTTTTCTTGTAAAAGCTGCTGCAAGACCTGGCGGGCTTTCCCGGATATCCTTGATGTATTGATTGTATTGTCGGATGTCAAAGACATAAATGTTTGATTTTTGTGTTTGGCATAATGCATTCTTGATGGAGCCGGCCATCGACTGTCAAAGTTAGTAATTATTTTTTGGGAAATACGGCAGCTGATGTGCCGGCAAACTACCTGAGCCCCTTAAATCCAGTGCGCAGCGATGGTTCAACGAAGGTTGCCAACAGGCCAAAGAGGGCCATCAGTGCCAGGTGGGCCGGGAACATCCATGCAGCGGGGAGGGTTCCGGTAAGTTTGCTGATGAAGTAAATGCCAATGGCGGAGGCGATCAGGATGATTATACGTTTCAACGCATAGGGTATTTTATAGTGTTTTTGGCCAAACAGGTATGACAGCAAAGCCAGGGAGAAATAACAGACGAGGGTTGCCCAGGCTGATCCGTGGTAGCCAAAGTGCGGGATCCACCAGATGTTGAGCAGTATGGTGATCACTGCGCCTGCGACGGCGAACCAGGCACCATAGGCGGTCTGAGATGTCAGTTTATACCATATAGACAGGTTCCAGTATATCCCGAGGAAGAGGTTTGCCAGCAACAGTACCGGAACGACGGCAAGTCCCTCGTGAAACCCTGGACCGATGAAGTGTTTCACCACGTCCATAAACAGCGTGATGCCAAGGAATATGAACAGGCATGCCAGCACAAAATAGTTCATCACTTTGGCAAACAGTTCCTTTGCATTTTGCCGGGCGGCCTGGGAGAAGAAGAACGGCTCGGCGGCAAACCTGAATGCCTGCACAAAGATGGTCATCATCATGGACAGCTTGTAGACGGAGCCGTATATACCCACTTGCGCCAGGGCGATGTTTTCCGGCAGGATGTATTTCAGCAGGAGCTTGTCCAGTGCTTCATTCACCCAGCCGGCCATGCCGGCTACGAGCAGGGGCAGTGCATAGATGATCATGCGTCTCCAGATCACGGGATCAAACACCCATTGTGCCGACAGCATCACAGGCGAAAGCATCAGCAAGGTAACCAGGGTGGCCGCCAGGTTTGCAATAAACACATAGCCCACACCAATGGCCGGATCATAGACCTTGTCGATCAAGGGCATCAGCCACCGGGGCCCGTCTTGGGTCAGCCACGGACAAAGCAGGAGAAAGAAAAGGACCAGGCCGATGTTTACACCTATGCCTGTCAGGCGTGTGATGGCAAACCGCCAGGGTCTGTTTTCAGCCCGCAAACGCGCATAGGGTATTGCCGCCAGGGCATCGAGGCCCACAATGGTCCCCAGCAGGACAATATACTCCACGTTGTCCGGATACTGCATCATCTCTGCAACAGGACGGCGAAAAAACACCACGAAAAAGATAAACAGGAACGAGGTGATCAAAACCGACAACAGGGTGGTGCTGAAAATGCGCTCTTTTTGGTCAGGCTGAGCCTCTGAGAAACGAAACAGTGCGGTTTCCATGCCATAGGTAAGCACGATCAGCAGGAAGGCCACATATACGTACATTTCCGTGACCACGCCATATTCACCCGGCACGAAGACACGGGTATACAGGGGCACCAGCAGGAAGTTGATCACCCGGCCTATGATGTTGCTCAGACCATAAATTGCCGTTTGCCCTGCAAGGCGCCTTAGTGGGTTCACTCCTTATGCTTTATGTCCTATTGGTTGGCCGCTTCCTGGGCACGGACCCTTGCTTTCCACTCCTGGTAGGTCTTTTGAAAAAAGTCAGGATCGTTCACACGCAACCAGGTGCCGTATTTGACATAATCGGGGATCCTGCCTCCATTTGACTTTTTTTGATCCTCCGGAATCCCCATTTGGTTCAGATGTCGTTCATAGGAAATCTTGCTAGGCCTGTCTTCTTTTCTGTTCATAACGACTTGTTTTTTAACTGCTTCGATAGGCAACGACTGCCGAAAAACAGGGGCGCCCCGCGAAACAGACTGTTTATGATTTTATTTTGTAGCCCCGACAGGAATCGAACCTGTATCTAAAGTTTAGGAAACTTCTATTCTATCCGTTGAACTACGGGGCCAAATGTATTTACAAAGATAAGCAGTTTATTGAAATTTTAAAAATCAAAGACGTTAAAAAAGGATTATGAGGCCAACAATTTCGACCAAACATGGTTTCCAGAATGAATATAGCCGGTTGTGGGCGGGCAGTGTTGGGAGCGAACCCGTGCCAGGGTTTTTTCTGGATTGCGTGCCAGGGGCAGCAGGGTGCCGGCTGCCGGGGAGATGGTGCCGGAAGGCTGTTGTTTTTAGAGAAGAACCGTGCTTTACGAAACAGTGCTTCCGTTGCCGAAGGCCTGTTCCGGGGTTACAAACGCCAGTTCGCCATCACTGTTTTCTGCCATCAGGAGCATGCCGTGCGATTCGATGCCTTTGATATTCCGGGGCTTCAGGTTGGCCAGCAACAACACTTTTTTGCCGACAACCTCTTCGGGTTTATAGAATTCAGCGATGCCTGAAACCACGGTCCGGCGATCCAGCCCGGAGTCTACCGTCATTTTCAACAGTTTTTTTGTCCTGGCCACTTTTTCTGCGGTTAAGATGGTCGCAACGCGGATATCCATTCGTGAAAACTCATCAAAGCTGATCTCCTCTTTTGCCGGCTCCGCCCCTTTCATTTCATTATTGTCTTTGCGGGTATTCAACAGTTTCTCAACCTGGGCGGCGACCTGTGCATCTTCAATCTTTTCGAAAAGCAATTCCGGCTTGCCAACCTGGTGTCCGGGCGGGAGCAGGGTTGTGGTGCCGCCATCCTGCCAGCTGCCTGGCTGAATGTCCAGCATTTTTTGCAACTTTTTGGCTGTAAACGGCAGGAATGGTTCGGAGAGAACGGCCAGGCCTGCACATATCTGCAGGCATATATTCAGGATCGTCTGCACACGGCCGGGTTCAGTCTTGAAGATCTTCCACGGTTCGGCTTCGGTAAGGTAACGGTTTCCCAGGCGCGCCAGGTTCATCATCTGCGCCAGTGCTTCCCTGAAACGATACTGCTCTATGCTTTGCCCAATGGTTTCCGGAAAAGTTTTCATCTGCTCCAGCGTTTCCTTGTCATCAGCTGTAAGGTCAGTGATCGCAGGCACCTGTCCGTCAAAATACTTGTATGTCAATACCAGGGTGCGGTTCACGAAATTTCCGAAGATGGCCAGCAGCTCATTGTTGTTGCGGGCCTGGAAGTCCTTCCAGGTAAAGTCGTTGTCTTTGGTCTCGGGTGCGGCGGCACATAGCACATAGCGCAGCACATCCTCCTTCCCGGGGAAGTCCTCAAGGTACTCATGCAGCCATACTGCCCAGTTGCGTGACGTGGAGATCTTGTCGTTCTCCAGGTTCAGGAACTCGTTGGCAGGCACATTGTCAGGCAGGATGTATGACCCTTCCGCATGCAGGATGACGGGAAAAATGATGCAGTGGAACACGATGTTGTCCTTTCCGATGAAATGCACCAGCTTGCTTTGCGGGTCTTTCCAGTATTTTTCCCAGTCTTTGCCGCTGGCCTCACCCCATTCCCTTGTGGCGGAGATATATCCGATGGGTGCATCAAACCAGACGTACAACACCTTGCCTTCTGTTCCTTCCAACGGCAGTTTAACGCCCCAGTCAAGGTCGCGGGTGACAGCCCGAGGCTGCAACCCCTGATCTATCCACGACTTGCACTGCCCGTACACGTTTGGCTTCCAGTCGTGTTTATGGGATTCCAGTATCCACCGGCGCAACATGGGCTCATGCTTGTCGAGCGGCAGATACCAGTGGCGGGTCTTCTTCATCACCGGCTTGTTGCCACTCAGCATGGAGCGGGGATTGATCAGGTCGGTGGGACTCAGGGAAGTGCCGCAGTTCTCACACTGGTCGCCATAAGCCTTCTCATAGCCACAGTGCGGACAGGTGCCCACAATATAGCGGTCGGCCAAAAACTGCTCGTTCTCCTCATCATAATATTGTTCTGAATCCTTTTCAATGAACGCCCCTTTGTCGTATAGCGTTTTAAATATTCCTGCTGCGGTTTCATGATGCACCTTCGCTGAAGTGCGGCTATACACATCGAAGGTGATCCCAAATTTGGCAAAAGCGTTTTTAATGAGGTGGTGATATTTATCCACAATCGTTTGGGGCGTGGCATTTTCCTGCCGGGCCTTGATGGTGATCGGCACGCCATGTTCATCGCTTCCGCAGATATATATCACGTCTTCCCCCTTCAGTCGGAGGTATCGGACATAGATATCGGAAGGGACGTACACACCGGCAAGGTGCCCTATGTGTATCGGCCCGTTGGCATAAGGGAGGGCTGCCGTGACAGTGTGGCGCTTGTATTTGATATTGTTCTTTGCAGTCATCGTATGGAAATTGTTTTTTTGTTGGCGGCCCGGTGTGTTCTTTCAGATGGTGAACAGCATCCGACGCCCCCCGTTTGAAGCTGTTATGCTGATTGCCGGCGAAACACCCCGCGGCCAGGCTTTTTAATGTTCAGGGTGCAAAGGTAGTAAATGTTGATGAGTTGGGTTGGCACAGGGGGATGGTCTGCAAAGAAAATATTAACTTTGCATCAATAAACTGACGGAATGGCATGACTTGTTGCGGTCCCGCTCCGGAGCCACCAACATTATGCGCGATCACCGACGGTCGGTGCCAGCCACGGTGCTTGCGGCCGTTGCTTTCAGCGCTGCCACACAGGGACCATTGACTGTCAAGTCACACACCAACACCATATGAATATGGACATACAATCCATCAAACAACGTTTCGGGATCATCGGACACTCACCCAGACTGGACCGTGCCATTGATGTGGCGCGTCAGGTTGCCCCTACCGACATCACGGTGTTGATCAGCGGGGAGAGCGGGACGGGCAAAGAGGCCTTTCCAAAGATCATCCACCACCTGAGTGCACGCAAGCACGGGCCCTACATTGCTGTTAACTGCGGGGCCATCCCTGAGGGGACCATTGACTCGGAGCTTTTCGGACATGAGAAGGGCTCTTTTACCGGGGCCCATGATGCACGCAAAGGTTATTTTGAGGTGGTCAACGGAGGGACCATCTTTCTTGATGAAGTGGCGGAGCTGCCTACGCTGACGCAGGTAAGGCTGTTGCGCATCCTGGAGACGGGTGAGTTTATCAAGGTGGGGTCTTCCAAAGTGCTGAAGACAGACGTCCGTGTAGTGGCCGCCACCAATGTGGACCTTCAGGAGGCCGTATCGACGGGAAAGTTTCGTGAAGACCTCTACTATCGTTTGAGCACGGTGCCGATCCACATGCCCCCGCTCCGCGAACGCAAGGAAGACATCATCATGCTTTTCAAGAAGTTTTCGGCCGATTTTGCCGAGAAGTACCGCATGCCTCCCCTGCACCTGACACACGATGCAGAGCAGTTGCTGATCAACCACCGCTGGTCGGGCAACGTTCGGCAGCTCAAGAACCTTGCCGAGCAGCTTTCCGTTATCGAAAAAGACCGCTACATGACTGCCGACATCATCAACGAGTACCTGCCCAGGGAACCCCACAACCCCTTGCCGGTATTGTTTAACGAAGGGGGGCGGGAAACTGCCGGTCTCAATGAACGCGAGATCCTGTACAAGCTGCTGTTCGAGATGAGACGGGACATTACCGATATGAAAAAGGTGATCGTTCAGATGATGGAAGACGGACAGGTGTCAAGGGGCTTCCAGGAAGAACATGCACACCTCATTGAAAAAATCGCCAAAGACAGTGATCTGCCAAGGGTTTATCAGGACAACGCGGCAAGCATCCCGCACGACCGCGACGAGGAGGACATGGTCGAAAGTTATGAGGAAACACCCCACGAGTACATTGAAGAGAGCCTGTCCATACAGGAAAAGGAAAAAGACCTGATCGAAAAGGCCCTTCACAAACACAAAGGCCGGCGAAAGAAAGCAGCAAAAGAGCTTGGCATCTCAGAAAGGACGCTTTACCGCAAAATTAAGGAATACAATATCTGAACTGAGAGGCGGGCATTAACAAGATCATTCAAAGAGCTTTAAAAACCATCCGATTTTGATTACCTTTGCAAGCCGAATCTGATACAGGAGATGACAATGAAAATAACCCGTAACATTAGATGGTTGTTGCTTCTGGTGGCTGGCTCTTTTTTGGCTGGCTGCGGGGTATATTCTTTTACCGGTGCCAGTATTCCGCCCCAGGCGGAGACCATTTCGGTAGACTATTTTCCGAATGACGCGATGCTCGTGCAGCCGACCCTGAGCCAGCGATTCACCGAAGAGTTGCAGAACAAGTTTTTACGGCAAACCAACCTGCGTATGGTGGAAGGCGTAGGTCATCTGCATTTTGAGGGCAACATTGTAGGATACAGGACAGAACCGATTGCCATCACGGGCGATGACAGGGCTGCCATGAACCGCCTGACCATTAGCGTCAGGGTGGCTTTCTTCAACGAGTTTGATGAGGGGGCGGATTTTGAACGCACCTTTTCGCGCTATTTTGATTATGACAGCTCCCTGAGCCTTTCGCAGATCGAAAACGAGGCCATCGACAAAATCACCGAAGAGCTTGTTGAAGACATTTTTAACCAGGCACTGGTGAACTGGTAAGGTGAAAGCCCAAAGGCCGACATATCTGTCTGTAACAAAAGTCCAAAGCGAATCGAGATGCGGCGCACATTTATCAAAATACTGAGGCGGAACAAGGCCCTGGACAAAAAGGCCGCCAGGCTTCTGGGGCAGGCTGTGGAGGAGCACCCCTATTCACAACCCTTGCGCATGCTCTATGCCAAAGCGCTGATGAATGTGAACCATTCCGGCTTTGAAGGTGAGGTGAACAAGGCTGTGGCCTGCGCCCCCGACCGGCGTGTTTTTCGCGCCTACCTGTCAGGGGCTCAATTCCTCGGACACCCTTTTCCGTCCAGGCCGCCCGCAGCACAAACAAAGGCCGGCATCCCGGAGGGAAAAGAAGCCGCGGGCAGGGACCGCAACAAGGTGACCAGCCAGCAAGCCATCATCGACCGTTTCCTGCAACAGCCACAACAGTTATCAAGAAATCCTGAATCCATCCCGGAAGGGGAATTGTCGCGCGAAAGCATCGAAGACCACCCCGACCTGGTCAGCGAAACACTGGCCACAGTGCTTGAAAAACAGGGGAAAACAAACAGGGCTATAGCTATTTACAATAAATTAAGTTTGAAATTTCCGGAAAAAAGTAGTTACTTTGCAAAAAAAATAGAATCTATCCAACAAGAAACCAATAAAATTCAATAAATAATGGGCGCTTTTGTATTAATATCCGTTCTGATCCTCATCACCTGCATCCTGTTGGTGTTGATCGTGCTGGTCCAGAATGCCAAAGGTGGCGGACTGGCCTCCAATTTTTCCTCCAGCAACCAGATCATGGGCGTCAGGAAAACAACTGACTTTCTGGAAAAAACCACCTGGACGCTGGCCATTGTTTTGCTGGTGTTAACCCTCACTTCAACTTTTGTGATCCCTCGTGGTCAGATACAGGAAGCGGCAGAGAGCGAGGTGCTTGACCTGGTGCCTGCCTCTGATGCTACTTCGCTGGACTTCGAAAGGCCGCCTGCACAGGCGATGCCCGAAGATATCGAGGACATTCAAGACCTTGAACAGATCCCGGATATTGACGATTAACAATCGCTTCAACATCCCAATCCATAAAAGTGTCAGAATGGCATCCATTCTGACATTTTTTGTTATGGTACTGACACAATCATGCAAATTTGACAAGTAAAACGCCCCGTGGGGCCTTTGGCACAGTATATGGGATGGGGCTCGTGGCATTGCATTATACACACCGCAAATAAATCATCATTGTTTAACTTGAAAAACAAAAGAAAATGGCAAAAGTAAACATCAAACCTTTGGCTGATCGCGTATTGGTTGAGCCTGCCCCGGCCGAGGAAAAAACCACAGGCGGCATCATCATTCCCGACACCGCCAAGGAAAAGCCCCAGATGGGCACTGTAGTGGCAGTGGGAGAAGGCACAAAAGACAATCCTGTAACTGTTAAAGTTGGCGACAAAGTGCTATACGGAAAGTATGCCGGCACAGAGTTGTCGCATGAAGGCAAGGATTTTCTCATCATGCGCGAATCGGATATATATGCGATCGTATAACCAGAAAACAATTCATTTTATAACCATTTAAAATTCAGAATATCATGGCAAAAGACATAACGTTCAACCTTGAAGCCAGAAATGCTTTAAAAAAAGGCGTTGACAAATTATCGAATGCCGTCCGTATAACTTTGGGCCCGAAGGGTCGCAATGTTATCATGGATAAGAAGTTTGGTGCGCCCTCCATCTCCAAGGATGGTGTAACCGTTGCGAAAGAGATCGAGTTGGAGGACGCGGTAGAAAACATGGGTGCGCAGATGGTGAAGGAGGTGGCCAGCAAGACGGCTGATGTGGCCGGCGACGGCACGACCACGGCCACTGTTCTGGCACAGTCCATTATTCACACAGGCCTCAAAAATGTTGCTGCCGGTGCCAATCCCATGGACCTTAAGCGCGGCGTTGACAAGGCGGTGGAAGAGGTCGTCAAACACTTGCGCAAGCAGTCGGTCGAGGTGGGCGACAGCATCGAAAAGATCGAGCAGGTAGCCACCATCTCAGCCAACAACGACCCCTCCATCGGCAAACTGATTGCAGAGGCCATGTCGAAGGTGAAGAAAGAGGGTGTGATCACCATTGAAGAGGCCAAGGGAACCGAAACCAGCGTCCAGGTGGTGGAAGGGATGCAGTTTGACCGTGGCTACATCAGCCCTTACTTTGTCACCGACACCGAAAAGATGGAAGCGGTATTCGAAGATCCCTACATCCTTATCTACGACAAGAAGATCAGTACCATGAAGGACTTCCTGCCGGTGTTGGAAAAGGTTGTCCAGACTGGCAAACCGTTGCTGATCATTGCAGAAGATGTTGATGGTGAGGCACTGGCCACGCTGGTTGTTAACAAGCTGCGCGGCTCGCTGAAGATCGCTGCCGTAAAGGCACCCGGGTTTGGTGACCGCCGGAAGGCCATGCTTGAAGATATCGCCATCCTGACCGGTGGAACGGTCATCAGTGAAGAGCAAGGTTATAAGCTGGAAAATGCTGATCTTTCGCACATGGGGACAGCCGAGAAGGTGACCATCGACAAGGACAACACCACCATCGTGAGTGGCAAGGGCGACAAAGACAACATCAGGGCGCGCATCAATCAGATCAAGGCCCAGATAGAGAACACCACCAGCGACTATGACAAGGAGAAGCTGCAGGAGCGACTGGCCAAGCTGGCCGGTGGTGTCGCGGTGCTCTATGTCGGTGCCGCCAGCGAGGTGGAAATGAAGGAGAAGAAAGACCGCTTCGACGATGCCTTGAATGCCACCCGTGCAGCTGTCGAAGAGGGGATCGTGCCCGGAGGCGGTGTTGCCTACATCCGTGCCCTTGATGTTCTGGCAGACTTTAAAGGTGAAAACAAAGACGAGGAAACGGGTTTTGCCATTGTCCGCAGGGCGCTTGAAGAACCGCTTCGCATGATCGTGGAGAACGCCGGGGTGGAAGGGTCCATCGTCGTCCAAAAGGTGAAAGAAGGAAAGGATGACTTTGGATTCAATGCACACACAGAAAAGTTTGAGAACCTTTACCAAACCGGTGTGATCGATCCCACCAAAGTAACCCGTGTGGCACTTGAGAATGCCGCCTCTATTGCCGGCATGTTGCTGACCACCGAATGCGTGCTGGCCGACATCCCGGAAGAAAAGCCCGAAGGCCCACCAATGAATCCAGGCATGGGCGGAATGGGCGGAATGATGTAAAAACATCATGGGCAGGCCGTGCACAGAGCATGCCAGGTGCTTTCAGCACAGTGCGTTATAATCATTGGGGTTGGAGCCGGCCAGGTCCTGACCACTCCTTGAGGATGGTATTTTGCGGGCCCGTCCGGGCGGGGTTGAGCCATGGTGCGGAAGCCAAAGGTTCACGGCCGGGGCACATAAGAGCCAAAGCCGTGGCGCAGCCCCCTGAAGGTTTCCAGGTCGAAGCGGGCATTGCCCATCACCAGCCCGGACTCCAGGCGGATGGGGATCCTGTTCCGGTCGTCTGACAACCAGAGGGTCATGGGATAACGTTGTTCAAAGGATGTTCCCTTCTGCATCTCGGGCGTGAACCGAAGGGTGTTAAATGTGCCCAGGCTGGTGGTGACCTGTTCCCTGCCCTCGAACATCACGCGGCTCACATACACCGAATCGCGCAGGTAAAAGTCGACCAGGAAATATTCGCCCGGCGACAAGGTGTCCATGTTGAAGTTACGGACATGATAAAAGACCGAGAGGACATCCTGTATGTACGGGCTGGTGGTTATGGTGTCGCGTTCGCTGGCAGCCAGGCGGTTGCCATGATCGAACACCACGTTGTCTTCGCGCCGGTAACGGCCCTCACGCACTGTCCTCGAAAACCGCACAGGTGCCTGTGCCTCCTTGCCAATAAACGTTTCGTAACGGTTTTCCACTTTAAAGAAAAGGCTGAACACCCCGCGTGTGTTGGCAAGGCCCACCACGTGCAGGCACTCCTGTCCATCCACAACCCTGTTTTCGGGCCGTACCTCCAGGCTCACATCGCCCGCCGTCACATTGCCTGTCAGCCGGCTGTAATACATGGCCCGGTACTCCAGTTTCTCGCCTTGTTGAAACACGGGGTCCGTCATATGGCGGCTGCCTGATGCAACGGCATGGACGACGTGGGTGACCGCTGCAACAACGAGGAACACAACCAGCACCCTGGCCGGATACCGGAAGGGTCTTTCCCAATTGTTAAGCACAGAACGAAGGGTCATACAACGATGTTCACGATTTTCCCGGGGACCACAATCACTTTCCTGGGTTCTCTGTCCTGCAGCCACTTTTGTGCTTCCGGGGCATCCAGCACCGCCTTTTCCACTTCTTCGCGGCTGCTTCCCGCAGGCAGCTCCATCTTGAAACGGGTCTTCCCGTTAAAAGAAACGGGATAAAGGGTCATTTCGTCTGTCACGAACCTTTTTTCCCACTCAGGGAACGGTGCCACCGCCACACTGTCATTGTTTCCCAGAAGATGCCAGAGCTCTTCCCCGATATGCGGGGCAAAGGAGGCAACCATGATGCTCAGCGGCTCCAGGATCTCCCGTTTGTTGCATTGCAGATCGGTGAGTTCATTGACACACACCATGAAGGCGCTCACCGCAGTGTTAAAAGAAAACCGTTCAATGTCCTCACCCACCTTCCGGATGCACTTGTGAAGCACCTTTTTTTCGCTGTCGTGTGCAGGCTCTTCCGAAATGATCAGCCGGTTTTCGCGGTCATGAAACAGCCGCCACAGCTTTCTTATGAAACGGAACACCCCCTCGATACCCTTGGTGTCCCACGGCTTGGCCTGCTCTATGGGGCCAAGGAACATCTCATACAAACGCAGGGTGTCCGCCCCGTATTTTTCTATCAGGTCGTCAGGGTTCACCACGTTGTGGAATGATTTGGACATTTTTTCCACTTCCCAGCCACAGATGTATTGGCCGTCTTCCAGTATGAATTCAGCGTCTTTGTATTCGGGGTTCCACCCTTTGAAAGCATCCACATCCAGGATGTCGTTGTCCACAATGTTCACATCCACATGAATGGCCATGGTGTCATATTGATCCTTCAGGTGGTACGACACAAAACGGTTGGATCCTTTGACACGGTAAACGAAGTTCGACCGCCCCTGTATCATCCCCTGGTTGATCAGTTTTTTGAACGGCTCATCCATGACCACCACCCCGATATCGAAGAGGAACTTGTTCCAGAACCGTGCATATATCAGGTGGCCGGTAGCATGTTCGGCGCCCCCCACATACAGGTCAACGTTTTCCCAGTATTCAACGGCCTCTTTCGACACCAGCTGCTGGTTGTTGTGCGGGTCCATGTATCGGATATAATAGGCGCTTGACCCGGCAAACCCGGGCATGGTATTGCACTCCAGTGGATGTCCGTCTTTCGTCTGCCAGTTTTTTGCCCTGGCCAGGGGTGGCTCACCCGTTTCGGTGGGCAGGTATTTATCTACGGGGGGCAGTTCCAGGGGCAGTTCTGATTCGGGCAACACGTAGGGGATGTCGTCCTTATAATAGACAGGGAAGGGCTCGCCCCAGTAGCGCTGTCGGCTGAAGATGGCATCGCGCAGCCGGTAGTTCACCCTGGCCTCCCCGATACCCTTGCCTTCCAGCTTGCGGGTAACCGCACGGATGGCCGATGGGACATCCATGTCATTGATAAAACCGCTGTTTACCAGGGTGCCTTCTTTGTCGTCGTGCGATGATCTAGTAATATCGCCCCCGGTGACCACCTCCACAATGGGCAGGTCAAAATGCCTGGCGAAGGCATGGTCGCGGCTGTCATGTCCGGGCACAGCCATGATGGCGCCGGTGCCATAGCCGGCCAGCACATAGTCTGCAACATAGACAGGGATCTCGTGGCCAGTGAACGGATGCAGGGCATAAGCCCCCGTGAACTGACCGGAAACGGTTTTGACCTCCGACATGCGCTCCCGTTCAGACTTGTTCCCGGCCGCTTTTACATATTCGTCGACCTGCCTGCGGTATGATGCCGTGGTGACCTGGCTGACCAGCTCATGCTCGGGCGCCAGCACCATGAAGGTGGCACCAAAGATGGTGTCGGGCCTGGTGGTAAACACCTCGATATGGTGGTCGTGCCCTTTGAGCGGGAAAAAGATGGTGGCCCCCTCTGAACGGCCGATCCAGTTTTTTTGCATCTCCTTCAGCGACTCACTCCAGTCAATCTGTTCAAGTGCGGCGAGCAACCGTTCTGCATAAGCCGTGATGCGCAAAAACCACTGCTTCATCTTCTTGCGCTCCACCGGGTGGCCGCCCCTGACAGAAAACCCTTCTTTGACCTCATCATTGGCCAACACCGTCCCCAGCTTGGGACACCAGTTAACATAGGTGTCAGAAAGATAGGCGAGACGGTAATGCATCAACATCTGCCGTCGTTGTTTCTCAGTCATCTTTAACCACTCCACGGCAGTAAAGGGCCCCACATCTCCGCAAGCTGCATCCACATCCACATTGCCGCTACGGGAAAAGATGGCTTCCAGGTCGCTGACCGGCTCAGCGCGCCCTGTCCTGTTGTTATAATAATGTTTGAACAGCTGAACAAAGGTCCACTGGGTCCACTTGTAATATCCCGGGTCGCATGTGCGCACCTCCCTGTCCCAGTCAAAGCTGAACCCGATCTTATCGAGCTGCTCACGATAGCGTTTTATGTTGTTCCCGGTAGTGATGGCGGGATGTTGCCCCGTTTGTATAGCATATTGCTCGGCAGGCAGTCCATAGGCATCATATCCCATGGGGTGCAACACATTATACCCTTTTTGCCGCTTATAACGGGCATAAATGTCCCTAGCCCAAAGGATGACCTACATGCAACCCAGCGCCTGAAGGGTATGGGAACATGTCAAGCACATAGAGTTTGGGCTTTTCGTGGTCTATGCAAACACGATAACACCTGTTCTCTTTCCAGTACGCCTGCCATTTCTTCTCTGCTTCCCTGAAGTGGTATTCCATTTTCCCAGTATAACTTAATGGTTGATCTTGTGGTATTTTGCTGATAGCAACCCCGTATGTACGTTTTCAAAACCCAGGCGACAAGGTTCCGGGACTGCAACGGACCTGTCAAGTCATTCAGCCATGGGCCGTTTGTTCTTGCTGTTATCGACCTGCGAATTTAGTAAATGTTCCTCTTTTTATTGTATTTTTCTCCTGTAAAAAAGCCCCATCATCTTGTATTTTGACAGATGAACGACGGAACGAAGGAACGAAAGACAGTTTCAACAGTGTGGGCAACTGCAAACATGTAAAAGACCGGCCCTGTGGGGTGATAAATCCGCCTTTGATGGATCTGCCTGTAAAGCATGCACAAACATGTAATTGACCGGGCCCGTGGGGAGACAAATCCGCCTTTGATGAATCTGCGTAAA
>SL_3KL_010_SEDDRAFT_10000782_pt1 | contig 27604 bp, 26 predicted proteins | sample SodLakKL_010_SED_2_FD_10381 | JGI IMG/M metagenome (IMG submission 10381)
ATTGACAGAAGTATGCATACCCCCGAAACAAAACGAATCAATATTTTCACTTAGATTATTCTTCTCACTCTAAAACAACAGGTTTTTTTAAAAAAGACAAAGATATAAAATTCTGATTCAAACCGACCCCAAAAATCTTTTATGGAAATTCATTACATTCAGGATGTATCCATTATATAATTATCAGATACTGCATGAGTAATCGATACCACAAGCTTTTCTTTAGAATAGACAAAATGCCATCGGTTAAAGTACACCAAATACATCGAGAGTCACAAAAACAGGCACGCTTTGAACCTGTTCGTATAAAGAATTAATCGTATATTACACACTAATTTTAAATCGCTTACTGTGGAATCAGCGATCATAGAAACAGATTTTTTAATTATCGGGAGCGGGCTGGCCGGTTTGAATGCCGCTTTGGAAGCATCGAAATATGGCCCGGTCGTTTTGGTTACAAAATCAGACCTCGAGGAAAGCAGCAGTTATTGGGCTCAGGGAGGCATTGCTGCTGTTTTACAAGAATCTGATTCATTCCAAAGCCACATCTCCGACACACTGAAAGCCGGACGAGGTTATTGCAACCAAAATGCAGTTGAGGTTCTGGTAAAAGAAGGTGCCGAACGTGTAAAAGAGCTGATTGACCTGGGAATGCCCTTTGAAAAAAACGGTGACACACTTCACCTCGGCCTGGAAGGCGGCCACTCCGAACGGCGAATTCTCCATGCCGATGGCGCCGCAACCGGTAAAGCAATCATCGACTTTTTGATTTCACGAATCCGTACCAACCCAAACATTACCGTCCTGGAAGATGCCTTTGTGTACGATCTGGTCAGTGAAGAAAACCGCTGTTACGGAGTACTTGCTTATCTTTACAAAACGGATCAATCCATTCAACTTCAAAGCAGAGCCACCATTCTTGCTACTGGAGGATATTCCGGATTATTCATCCGCACTACCAACCCTCACACATCAACCGGAGACGGATTGTGGCTGGCCTACAATCACGGAGCCGTATTGAAGGATCTGGAGTTTGTGCAGTTTCATCCCACAGCATTTTACACCAAAAAAGGCGGGATATTTCTGATCAGCGAAGCTTTGCGCGGCGAAGGAGCCCGGCTTTTCAATGCATCAGGGGAACGGTTCATGCTGCAATATCCCCAGGCTGAACTCTCCCCCCGGGATCTGGTATCTCGTGAAATCCTGAAACAACTCGAACTACAGGACGAAAAGTTTGTCCGGCTTGACCTGTCCCACCTGGATGCTCAGAAAATGAGAAAACGCTTCCCCGGCTTAATTAACAAGGTTGAAGCGCACGGAATTGATATTTCGAAAGAAGGGATTCCTGTAGCACCTGCAGCTCACTACTGCATTGGTGGAGTTGAGACAGACCTAAATGGACTTACAGGTATTGAAGGTCTTTATGCTTGCGGAGAAGTGGCCGCAACGGGGGTACACGGCGCAAACCGGCTGGCCAGCAATTCACTTCTCGAATGCCTTGTCTTCAGCAAACGGGCTGCAGAACATGCTAAAGACCATAAGTCCAGCATTAAGAGAAAACTATATCAAGCTCAGGAACTTCTTCTATCACCCGACCTGGCTGAGCCATTTCTTTACCAAAAACGAGTAGCGACTAAACTGCTGAACCGATATGCTGGTATTGAACGAAACAGAGAGGGCCTGCTTTCGGCTTTGGAGCAACTGAACAACGGGTTAAACTCAGCCCTCTATCGCCATGGCCATGAATATTATTTTATTCGAATGAGAGAAATGCTGATGGTTACCGAACGGATCATCCGGGGGGCATTGGCACGGGAGGAGAGTCGCGGTGTTCACTTTCGAACCGATTTTCCGGATGTCAAATACTCTGAGCTACAGGCAATTCGTTTCAGTAAAAAACGTGGAACTGAGGCAGGCCGTTCATATAGGAATGAAGCAGTTTTATGAGAAATATTACAAGTATCGATGAAAAATGGTTAGACGAAACTATTGAACGCACCCTACAGGAAGATATCCAAAATGGGGATGTAACCACTGTTGGCATCATTGACAGCAACAAACGCGCCCGTGCGGTCTGGCTGGCAAAACAGGATGGTATCATTGCCGGCCTTGATGTAGCCAAACGGGTATTTCAGAAACTGGACCCAAATGTAATCTGGAAGCCTGCTGTTTCAGACGGAGATACTGTCAGGCGGAGAAATACGTTTACGGAAGTTGAAGGAAACTGCCGTGCTTTGTTAACGGCCGAGCGGGTGGCACTCAACTTTGCACAGCGAATGTCAGGCATTGCCACCAAAACAGCGAAAATGGTAAGTGCACTTGAAGGCAGATCCACTAAAATTCTGGATACGCGGAAAACTGTACCCGGTTTGCGAATTCTTGACAAATACGCAGTAAGAACAGGCGGAGGAACCAACCACCGGATGGGGCTTTTTGATATGGCGATGATCAAAGACAACCATATTAGCGCAGCCGGAAGTATCACTCTCGCGGTGAAACGAGTGCGCACCTTCAATCCTGATGTTAAGATTGAAGTTGAAACCAGCAGGCTGGAACAGGTCAGCGAAGCCCTGGAAGCGGGTGCAGACATCATCATGCTTGACAATATGGACACTGCAACAATGCAAGAGGCCGTAAAGTTGATTGGCAATCAGGCAATAACCGAAGCCTCAGGGAATATGTCTCTCGAACGGCTCAGGGAAACTGCCGATACCGGTGTAGATTTTATCTCAGTAGGTGCCATTACTCATTCCGTGGAAGCCTTCGACATTAGTCAACAGATCATAGAAATTTTTTAATAAAACAAAACAGAAACATCTGCTTAAAAAATATTGCTCACGAATCGATCCTAAAAGCAGATTAAAATTACTCCGACTCTCATGTATAATACTCAAACCCAACTCCTTTTTGCTGAAGTAAATCAACTCAGACGAAAAAAAAATGCCATCGTACTGGCACACAACTACCAGGTTCCCGAAGTCCAGGACATAGCCGATTATGTGGGTGATTCTCTGGGGCTCGCTCGTAAGGCTGCTAAAACCGATGCCGACATCATTGTATTTTGCGGCGTTCACTTTATGGCCGAAACAGCCTCCATCACCTCTCCTGATAAAACGGTCCTGATACCTGATCTTGATGCCGGATGCTCACTGGCTGATAGTATAACAGCAGACCAGCTTCGTGAGTGGAAAGCACAGCATCCCGGAGCGGTGGTTGTTTCATACGTAAATACTACGGCCGAGGTAAAAGCAGAAAGTGATTATTGCTGCACCTCCTCTAATGCCGTTGGAATTGTGGAGTCCATTCCCGAAGATCAGCAAATTCTCTTTTTGCCCGATAAATTCCTGGGAGCGTATGTAGAAATGATCACTGGCCGGGATCTGATCATCTGGGACGGTGCCTGTCATGTTCATGAAAAAATCGGAGAACTGAATCTCTCAGAAAAACAAAAAGAGTACCCCGATGCCGAATTTCTCATTCATCCCGAGTGTGGCTGCTCTACATCCTGCATGATGAAGTCTGCCATGTATTTTGACTGCAAAGATGGTCATGTCTACTCAACCAGCGGCATGCTCGACAGAGCACGTGAATCGGAAGCCGAAAAGTTTGTGGTTGCCACGGAAACAGGTATTTTACATCGGATGGAGAAAGAGAATCCCGGCAAACAGTTTTATGCAGCTAACGAAGAGTCTGTTTGTGATTACATGAAAATGATCACACTCGAAAATCTTCGGGATGCTCTTAAATACGACCAGTTTGAAGTAAAAGTACCGAAAGAACTCGCTCAAAAAGCGATGCTGCCGATTGAACGGATGTTGCAGGTTTCATGAATGAGCCACAACGAAAACCCCTGTAGTATTTGTACATCCATAGAATCTGTATAAGAACTCCTTAATAAACGATTTTACGGTCTTCCTTTATTTCGAAACGAACAGAGAATAGACAGGCACTGAAAAGCCATACACCTGGAAATGAATATTTTAGGTATCGAATCTTCCTGCGATGAAACTGCGGCATCTGTTTATACCGACGGTAAGATACTGTCCAATATTATTGCTTCCCAGGCCATTCACGAGCAATTCGGCGGAGTGGTGCCTGAATTGGCTTCGCGTGCTCATCATAAAACCATCTGGCAAACGGTTGCACAGGCTTTAAAAGAGGCTTCCGTCACAATGGATCAGATTGATGCTATCGCTGTTGCACAGGGTCCCGGTTTGATGGGATCCCTGCTTGTGGGACTCAGTTTTGCCAAAGGACTCGCTATTTCTCATGACAAACCCATTATCGGAGTAAACCACATTGATGCCCACATGTACGCCAACTTCATAGAGCACAAAGAGGTATACCCGTTTATTGCACTGATCGTTTCGGGCGGACACACACGGCTGGTTCAGGTAATAAAGCCTTTCAATCATAAGGTGCTTGGTCAAACCAGGGATGATGCTGCTGGAGAAGCATTCGATAAAATCGGAAAAATACTAAATCTGTCTTACCCTGCCGGACCAGTGATGGATAAGCTCTCTCAAACCGGTGACCCGGCCTTCCACCCGTTTCCCCGTTCTATGATCAATAAAGGCCTGGATTTCAGTTTTTCTGGGTTGAAAACAAGTGTGCTTTACTACACACAGGAAAAAGGCGAAAAATTTGTTCAGCAGAATCTTAATGATATTTGCGCGAGTGTCTCTGCCGCAATCACAGATGTACTCACAGCCAAACTGAAAAGGGCGGTAATAAGGAATAATTTGCCCCATGTGATGCTTGCCGGAGGTGTATCGGCAAACTCTATGCTCCGTAAAAAGGTTCAGAAGCTTGCTGCTGAAGAGGAGCTGAACCTGATGATTCCCTCCATCCGGTACTGTACCGACAATGCCGCTATGATCGCCGTTGCCGGAGCCATCAAAGCCAGAGAGTTCTCCTTCGATTCACTCAACATCAAACCGTTTGCAAGAATGAACGGGGACTGAAAAAACCTTTTTATTTTTTAATATTTACGATTTCTATTAAAATTTCTCCTCGAAAAGGTCGAAATTAACTGGTTTGGTAATTATAATATTTAAAAGGTTTGAACTACGTTATTAAAAACGTAGTTAGAGTATTATCTGAACACAATGGATGTAACTGATTATGGCAAAAGTGGATACATATATCCGCGAACAAATTGATCAATTTGAGCTTGATGTAAAGCAAAAAAATACTCTCGGAGGATTACTGAGGCTTTGTCATGAACACCTCGACAAAACTGATGATGAGCTCATTACCCGTGCTTTTAAGCTCTGTTGTAAATCGCATGAAAATGACGTCAGGGCATCCGGAGAGCCTTATTACCTGCATCCGGTTGAAGTGGCCAAGATCATGGCAGAGGAGTTTAACATCGACGATGTTTCTGTTGTCGCTGCCCTTCTTCATGATACGGTTGAAGATACCAGCGTAACACTTGATACTATCGAAGAACTTTTTGGTTCTACGGTAAAACACATCATCGACGGACTCACCAAAATAATGGGTGTTTTCGAAAACCGTGATACCAAACAGGCCGAAACTTTTATGAAGCTTCTGCTCTCAATGGCAGAAGATATTCGTGTGGTGCTCATTAAATTTGCCGACCGGCTGCATAACATGCGCACTATCAGTCACCTGCCCAAGCAGAAACAACTCAATAAGGCCACCGAAACAATGGAGCTTTATGCTCCGCTTGCACACCGTTTCGGTTTATTTAAAATCAAGAATGAGCTGGAGGATCTCTGTTTTAAGGTCATCGATCCGAACTCATATAAATTCCTGGTAAGAAAGCTGCGTGAAAAACGAGAGGCGCGTGAAGTTTTTATCGAAGAGTTCATGAAACCGATCAAAGATGAGTTAAAAGAACAAAACTTTACATTTGAAATAAAAGGGCGGCCCAAGCACATCTACTCAATTTATCGAAAAATGCAGATGCAGCAGAAGCCATTCGAAGAGATTTACGATCTTTTTGCGATCCGAATTATCCTTGAAGATCCTCACACCAAAGAAGATTGCTGGAGAGTTTACTCTGTAATTACCGACTGGTACACACCCATTCCAAAACGTTTCCGGGATTTCATCTCTGTCCCCAAAGCCAACGGGTACCAGTCACTGCACACCACCGTAATCACCAAAAAGGGACGAAAAGTGGAAGTGCAAATCCGTACCCGGAAAATGGATTATATTGCCGAACAGGGGCTTGCTGCTCACTGGAAATATAAAGAAGGCAACAACAGTGGCAGCAGCGAACTGGATAAATTTGTACACTGGGTGCGTGATGTCCTGGAAGCTCCTCGTCCCGATGCCGCAACAGAATTTGTAAAAGATTTCCAACTCAACCTCTATCAGGATGAGATTTATGTGTTTACACCACACGGTGAATTAAAAACACTGCCTAATGGCGCCTCTTGTATCGACTTTGCTTTTGAAATTCACAGTGAAATCGGTGAGCGTTCTGTATCTGCCAAAGTGAATGGAAAGATGGTACCCCTTCGTCAGAAATTAAAATCGGGTGACCAGGTTGAAATTATTACCGGCAACAAAATCAACCTCAACCCCGACTGGATGAACGATGTGGTTACCCACAAGGCAAAAGCCCGTATACGGCAGTTTATCAAGCAAAAAGAGAGGAGAATTGCCAATGAAGGGCGGGAACTCTGGGAAAAACGTGCGGCACGCGGAAAAGTTGAAATATCTGATCAGGAGCTTACAAAAATTGCGAAGAAGTTTAAGTTTAATGATGCCCAGGAAATGTTTTATGAAATCGGTTCAGGGGCATTTGATGTTAGTGGACTCTATAAACGCGTAAAAGAACTAAAAAGCAAAGGACGTATTGAAGATGAACAGGAAGAGTCGCAAAAGCAATCTGAAGAGACTATTACCGACGAATATTACACCACGGCAAGATCTGTTGGAGATGGCAAGGCCCTGCTTGTTGATGGCGAACTGAGCAATGTAAAGTACTCCTACGCGAACTGCTGCAATCCCATCCCCGGGGATAATGTGATTGGTTTTTTGAGCCGAAATGGAGACGTCAAAATCCATCGCTCGAACTGCAAAAATGCCCATCACCTCATACGCACTGATAGCGAACGCATCATTGACGTATCCTGGGCAAAAAATATCGACACCCAATTCCTCGGTGCTATCAAAGTAGTCGGAGAAGATCGCGTGGGGCTTGTGAATGATCTGACAGAAGTTCTGTCCAAATCTCTTCAGACCAATATGAAGAGCATTAATGTGAGCAGCGAGGGGGGTATGTTTGAAGGCATTATTACCGCCTATGTTAATGATTTAAAGCATCTTGAGAAGATCTTACGTAAACTTCAGAAGGTAAATAGTATAAAAACCGTAATGCGATATGAGTAAAAAAACTCTATCTCCTATAGGTACAAACACTTATATTATCACTTCTTTAAAAAAAATCATTGTGATTAATGCAAATCTTTCTATTTTTATTAGATATATGCTATTTGTTTAACAGTAAACAAATTGACTACCAAAACTAAATAAAAAAAAGAATGGTTACATACACAAAACGAGATATTGTTCGAACGGTTGCCGATAAAATGGATGTGCCCTTAAACCAGGCTGAACCCTGGGTTGATTCTGTGATTGAAGCCCTCAGAGGTAAAATGATGGCAGCTGATCCCACTTGCAGAATAGAACTCAGAAATTTCGGAGTTTTTGAAGTGAAAGAAACTAAAGCCAAGCCAAAGGCCCGCAACCCTAAAACCAACGAAGTGATTTATGTTCCTGCGCACAGAAAAACACACTTCAAACCAAGTAAAAAGCTAAAAAAATTCCTAAAAAAACCACTCGACGAAGTTAAAAAAGGAAAGTGATTGGCTGAATACGGTAGAATTTTGGGGGTTGATGTTGGTGGTAAACGTATAGGGCTGGCCAGAACCGATTTACTCAAAACGTTCGCAAGTCCCATAGGCACCTTCTCACCCTCCGATTCTATTAACGAAATTCAACGACAAATTAAAGATGAGGGACCTGTACTTGCAATAGTAGTTGGCTGGCCACTCACCCCGCAGGGAGAACCCACGGATGCTACACAATTGACTATTGACTACATTAACCTGTTGAAAAAAAAATTCGGCGGGACTAAAATCTATACGATGGATGAGCGTTTTTCTTCCCGTGAAGCTCAGAAGCTCATGGCAAAAGCTGGTATACCCAAAAAGAAGCGCCAGGAAAAAGGCAGGGTTGACCAGGCTGCGGCAGCACTTATTTTACAGCAATTTTTAGAAGCACACCCCGATATTTAACTATGGCAATTTTACCCATCGTAACTTACAACGATCCTATCCTGCGGAAAGAAACTAAACCTATCCAGGAAAACAGTGAATCCCTTCAAAGGCTCATTGACGAAATGTTTGAAACGATGTATAACTCAAATGGAGTTGGCCTTGCCGCCCCGCAAATAGGGCAGGACATACAACTTTTTGTAATGGATGCCGATGTAATGACCGAAGAGATCGATAATGAGGATAATCTTGGCCCATTGGTTTTTATTAATCCCGAAATTATAGCGAAAGAAGGCGAAAAAATTAAAATGGAGGAAGGATGTCTGAGCATTCCTGAAGTGAGGGATGATGTTACAAGGCCCAAAAGAGTTACTGTTTCATTTCAAAACCGCGATTTTGAAACAGAGAAAATGACCGTATCTGGCTGGGTATCACGGGTTATTCAACATGAATACGACCACCTTCAAGGCATTCTCTTCCTCGATCATCTGAGCGCTTTCCGACGAAGGCTGCACCGATCAGCCCTTAAAAAAATTCAGAATGGGAAACTGGAAACAAAATATCCGATTGCTGCCAAAAAAGTGCCTGGACAAGGATGAAACCACTTCGAATTATCTTTATGGGTTCACCCGATTTTGCGGTGCCTTCACTTGAAAAAATAGAACAGTCGGCACATTCCGTTGTGGCAGTGGTCAGCAATCCTGATAAACGCAGGGGCCGCCGAGGCAAACCGGTACCCACCGACGTAAAAAAACAGGCTCTCCACCTTGGTCTGCCTACCATCGATGCAGACGATCTTCACTCCGAAACGCTTCACCGGCAGTTAAAAGAACTCCGACCCGATTTGTTTGTCGTTGTCGCTTTTCGGATTCTGCCGGTTTCGATGCTGAACATTCCTGCATTTGGCTCAGTCAACCTGCATGCATCGCTTCTACCAAAATACCGGGGAGCAGCACCCATCCACTGGGCCATCATCAACGGTGAGAAGGAAACCGGGTGCACCGTATTTTTTCTAAATGAAGATGTGGACACCGGCAGGATCATCAATCGTGAAAAAACGGAGATCGGTCCGATGGAAACTACCGGGGACATCTATAACCGGCTGAAACATTCCGGTGCAGAGCTTTTACTAAAAAGCATCAATCAAATTTCGGCAGGTACAGTTAAAGCTATTGAACAGGATCATGCACAAGCAACCCCCGCACCAAAACTGTTTAAAAGGAATACACGAATCAATTTTGAACGTAGTGCACAAGAAGTACACAATTTTATCCGAGGCCTGAGTCCTTTTCCAGGAGCATGGTCTACCTACAAAGAAGAAAAAATCAATATCTATTTATCGAAACCCTTAAATTTTCAAAAAGATCTTGAACCCGGTGAACTTTATTCAGAAACGGGCAGGCTGATGACTGGTTGTGGTGAAGGCCTTCTGGAATTACTACAACTGCAGCTTCCNGGNAAAAAAGCAATGAGCGGACAGGACTTCGTTAACGGGTACGATCTTNANCNCNGACTANATTAAAATCTCTTAAACTGCTCCATTTTAATCAATACAANTCAGTAAACACTAACTACAGATCNTTCATCAAGCAGCAAACCTGCTTTCATCTATCTGCAAAAACAGATTAATCATATCACTAATTTTGAGCTAAAAGGTTGACTAAGTGCTCAAATTTTGTGATATACAAATCAAGAAATTTTCTAAGTAAATTTTTAATAAAAGCATTTTAAAACCAATTCCAATGGAGTTAACACCTTTATTACAGGCGGCCAGAAACGGAAACATCGATCAGNTTAAAGAACTTCATCAACAAGGAGCTGACCTGAATGAAACTCATAAAAACGGCTCATCTGCACTGNTCTATGCAGCTGAAAACGGACACATTCCGGTTGTCAAATATCTCATCGAGAATGGAGCAGACCCTGCCCTTCAAACCAAAATGGGTGGGACCGCTTTGAATCGGGCGGCTGAAAACGGAAACCTTGAACTTATGAAATACCTGCTTAAAAATGGCACACCCATCGGCAACCTTGCTCTTATTGTGGCAGCAAGGGAGGGCCACCTGGAAGCCGTTGAACTGCTTGTAAACTCCGGAGCCGATATCAATACCCAGCAGCGCTGGGGACAGACTGCGCTGATGCTGGCTGCAAGAGAAGGCCATTCTGCAATCGTAAAATTCCTGCTTGATAACGGCGCTAACGTCCGGCTGAAGGATAAAAACGGAGATACAGCGCTGAACATCGCTATTGATAACGACAATCTCGACATTGTGATGCAACTAAGGCGTGCAGGAGCCAAAGCCCAAGTAAAGAAGAAACCAGCACCGGTAGAAACTGATGATGAGGACGAAGATGATGATCCTACTGCTGATGTAGATGAACTGATCAGCGACGAAGGCGAAGTTCCGCCCGACGATCTCGAAGAAGAAATTTAATTTTCACCATCTAACTATATCTGAGCCGCAAAAATCAAAATACAATTAAAAGCGCTTTCAGCTTAAAATAGACTAAAATCCGGTTTATTCTTTAGTCAAAAAATGGACAGAGAACGAATAAACAGTTATTTTATATTAAATAAGTTCAACTGCAACTGCAGAAAATTTTGAATAGTAAAGGAGTAACATTTTATGGCAAAAATTAAAGTAGGGATTAACGGATTCGGACGTATCGGAAGACTTGTGATGCGTTCTATCCTGGAACAACAGAGTGACAATATTGAAGTTGTTGGAATTAACGACCTGACTGACGCAAAAACACTTGCTCATCTTTTTAAGTACGATTCTGTACAAGGTAAATTCAATGGTGAAGTTTATGCCGATGGGAATAATCTTGTAATAAACGGAAGCAAAATTGGAGTTACTGCCGAAAGAGACCCTGCAAACTTGAAGTGGGGAGAGCGTGGGGCAGAAGTAATTGTAGAATCCACAGGAATTTTTCGTGATGACAAAGGTTGCCAGAAACACCTGGATGCCGGTGCTAAAAAAGTAATCATCAGTGCTCCGGGCAAAGGCAATGTACAAACCATCGTACTGGGCGTGAATGATGATCAAATTGACAAGGACAAATCGATCTACTCCAATGCAAGCTGTACAACCAACTGCCTTGCCCCGATGGTAAAAGTTCTTGATGAAGCTTTCGGCGTAGAGAAAGGCTTTATGACCACCATCCACGCTTATACCGGAGATCAGCAACTGGTTGATGGCCCTCACTCAGACCTTCGCCGTGCACGTGCCGCCGCTGTAAACATTGTACCTACTACAACCGGTGCAGCTGCAGCTGTAGGCCTTGTACTGCCGCATCTTGACGGCAAACTCGACGGTGGTGCTGTCCGTGTACCGGTTCTCACGGGTTCTCTGACAGACTTCACAGCTGTTGTGAAGAAGAGTACTACCGAAGATGCTGTTCTGGATGCATTCAAAAAAGCAGCTGAAGGCAATCTAAAAGGCATTCTGGAATACAGTGACGAGGAGCTGGTTTCTACCGATATTATCGGAAACCCACACTCCTGTATTTTCGATAGCGGCACCATCAAAGTGGACGGAAACCTTGTAAAAGTAATCGGCTGGTATGACAACGAAGCCGGATATTCCGCTAGAACTGCCGAACTGATCACAAAAATTGTGTAACAGATTTGACATTAAATCCACTCGTTGTTGACGAGTACTTTTAATCAAAAACCCGCTCCGTTTATTCAGAGCGGGTTTTTTTATCAAATGCCGACAGATTCTCTATCTTCAAAAAATATAATTTTCAACGAATGAGGTAACCCACCCCGGATTTCACGTCATGAGATTTTTTCTAAGCAAGGCATTGATATGTTGAAACTACGAGGACCAGGAAATATTTACAGGGAAGGCAAAAAGTTTGCACGCTTGCTGCAATTAAACAAATACATAAATGAGCCTCATTAAAAAAAAGTTTACTGAATACATCCGCAACCTTCAGAATGAAATCTGTACGGCTTTAGAACAGATTGACGGAAAAGGCAAATTCCGGGAAGATGAATGGCAACGTGACGGAGGCGGTGGAGGCCATACACGAGTAATTGAGAAAGGAGAGGTTTTTGAAAAAGCTGGTGTTAACATTTCGACAGTTCACGGTGAGCTGCCCGATCCAATCAAAAAACACTTTAACGTAGACAAAGGCTGGTTTTGGGCGGGCGGTATTTCTCTGGTCATTCACCCGGAAAACCCGATGATACCCACGGTTCATGCCAATTTCCGCTATTTTGAGCTCTATGATGATAAAAAAATGACCAGACGATCTGATGGCTGGTTTGGCGGTGGTGCCGACCTCACCCCTTACTACCTTTGGAAGGAGGATGCACGTCACTTTCATCAGACCTTCAAAAACGCTTGTGATCAACACGGTGCCGATCTCTATCCAAAATTTAAAAAACAGTGCGATGAGTATTTCTATAACTCACACCGGGAGGAGGCACGCGGAGTAGGCGGACTCTTTTTTGATTATTTAAGAGAAGATGACCAGCGCTCACTTACCGATTGGCATGCTTTCACTGAAGATACGGGCCATGCATTCATCCATTCGTACCTCCCCATCGTAAAAAAACGGATGAATGCTCCTTACAACACTAAGCAACGCTACTGGCAAGAAATTCGCCGCGGGCGTTATGTGGAATTTAATCTGATTCATGACCGGGGCACCCTTTTCGGTCTCAAAACCAAAGGACGGATAGAATCCATTTTCATGAGCCTGCCCCCCAGGGTCCGCTGGGATTACGATTTTCATGCGAAGCCGGGAACACGAGAGGCTGAACTGATTGATGTTTTAAAAAAGCCGAGAGAGTGGGTTTAACTCAATGTGGATTCATCTGCGAGAAACCCTGAGTTCGAAAGTAAAATGATACGTTCGGGTACACTCACTCTGATTACCAATACATTACGGGGGTCTCGCTGATATTCAACATAATTTCCCGGAGTCCCTATGATACCGAACAACTATCACTTCCGGTATATCAGCCGATACCTTTAAAGATGCACTATTTTCATTAAAAAACTCGAATATTTTCAGCATTTCGTGACTTTCAGAAAAGAAAGATCGTCCCGAATGAATCCCTTTTGGGCGGGTTTATGTTTATTACGCTGCTTTGTATCTGACACAATACCGTACCCAACCTAATGGATAAAAACCCAACATTCAGGTTTAGCGCATCCGGTTTAGCAGACGACCGAGGAATTTGTTTCCATACACTTTTTGGATATGGTTCATATCGGCAATCACCACAAGCTCCCGTCGGCTCCGGGAAAACGCCACATTAAGCAGGCGGGGTACACTCAGACCATTCTTTTGCTCATCAAGAGGCCGGACGGAGTAATGCCGCTGTCTTCCACGCTGTTGTTCACCGCTCATCACTGTATCAAAAATGATGTAGTCTTTCTCTCTTCCCTGAAAAGTGTGGATGGTGCCCACCTCCACATTTCGTATGCCCGCATTATAAAGTCGGTTTCTCAGATCGTACACTACGCTTCGAAACGGAACAATAATTCCCACCTGCTCCATAAAAATCCCCCGTCCTTCCATGTTTTTCATCAGCCGCTCCACCACTTCCTGATGAACCATGTTGATCGGCTTAAACCCACGCTCCCCTTTTTTTTGCTCAAGAAACGGGCCGTACTTCGAAGTATTCACAAGATGAAACGCCCGGTCATTAAGCTGATTCAGAGAAGCCTGTTTTACTTTACCGGTTTTTAGCCTGCCTTCATAAAACACCGTGCTGATCACATCTGCCAACGACGATTCCAGCCGGTACTGTGTGTCGAAAAAAGAGGTAAACTCCGGATTTTTATCATGCCAGGAAAAAAGCTGTTCGCTGTTTTCTGCATCGGAAACTGTCGTAAAAATATCCCGTTCCAGGAATTCACGAGCTTCTTTGTCGGCCGTGAGAGCAATGGGCGGTAGCTGCATCGGGTCACCCACCACCACCATATGCCATTTTACATGCGAGGCCAGGACCATTAAATAGGGCAGATTTGCCATCGAGCCTTCATCGACCACCACCGCATCAAAATCGAGACCATGAAACAGGTCGGAGGTGCATACTTTAGCCAGGGTGGTTGCCACCAGTTGTTTTTTCCTCAACTCTCTCCTCTCTTTGATGGAAGACAGTTCCTGAATTCGTTCCTCCAGCTTCTCTATTCCACCAGAATCCTTAATTTTCTGCTCAATCAGCTTCAGTTCCAGCTCCTGGTTTGATGTAGGCTTTTTTCCTTTTTTGAAACGTTTTTCCACAGATCGGAGCAGCTTCTCCCGTTTGCTCATCAATTCAATCCACTCACCAGCTTCCTGCTTTCGCTGTTCAACAATTTTTTCATTCTGGATATCAAACTGGTACGGTTCCAGTTCATCACTTTCTAGAGCTGTCTCTCCAAATCGGGAAATGTTATCGGGCTGAACCTGAACACTCAACACCCGGACGGCATTCAGTGCACTAAGCAACCCAACATCCACCGCCCGGTTGGTATTGGAGGCAAACAGTACTGACTTCCCCTGCTTCAGATAGTTGGCGATAATGTAGCCGAGTGTATCGGTCTTTCCTGTCCCCGGCGGCCCCCAGATGAAAAGTGTGCGGCGCTGCATCGCTTTCTCGATGGCGTCAAGCTGGGCGGCATTCCGGTTTCCGTCCTGCACAACAGGCTGATCAGATGGCACCGATTCACTTTTTGGCAGAAAAAGACGCTTCAGCCTTTGTTCTACATCTGCATCCTCATCCGAAAGTTTCATGATTTCCGATAGTGTTCGCTTCAGTACAAAATCGTTTTCCCATTCCAGATGAACCTGACTGATCTCTTCACCTACATTATCGGGAAACCGCAGCACAGCGGTCTTGTCCTCAAACGCAACTGGATGAATCGTAAGTAATTTCTCACCCACTGTGGCTTTGATCTCTTCTGCAAATCGGATAGCAGGCTGGTGGCATTCAAAACTGTAATCGTAATATTCGACAGAGCCGGATTTTAGTTGTTTACCATTAAATAAAATCTCTGTGGATGGCTTTTCCCGGACCGTCTCAATTTCCGCTTCAAGTGCGAATATTGCTTCTCTGATAAATTTTTTGATCTTTTTCATTGGTGTAGAAGGTAAAAAGTGAAAAGGCAAAAGTGAAAAGGCAAATGCCAATTTTTTTGCATTACAAAATAACCACATTTCTGCTCATGATTCCATCCTGATGTATTATATCCATACCTGAAAATCACCTTCAGCCTCTTCACTTTTGCCTACTGATCCCACAACTCAGACCGGATGGCATCGGCACTTTTTTTAGAGATAATATATTCCAGTTTGATTCGGTTCCGTTCAGGTATTTTTGCCTCCACAAGACGAGCACTTGCAGGTGTGTAAACAATCAGATCGGTGTTTCGTACAAAGAGCGGCAGCGATTTTCCATATGTTGCACCAGCCACAAACGAACCTTCGAAGCGAATTAAAGTTTTCAGTTCATTGATAATTTTAGGAATGCTGTCTTCATCTGCAGTTACCAGTCCGATCGCCTCAAGCCCTGCACGATCGATAATGGAAAGAAGAACATCGGCATCATAATGAAAAACCACAGGTAAAATCCGGATTGAATCCCCGAGATTTCGAAACTCTTTCATCAGGTAGATCGGCACAAACAGAGCATCGTATTTGACAGCCTCGTCATAATTATCCGCTTTAAGTGTGCTGCTCTTCACCCCGATCTGATTTTTGATAGAATCTGAAAGTAGTTTGGCCAGCTCGATTGTCTCTCCGACAGTTGCGATACTCTGAATTCGGTCAGGCCACTCCATAAAGCTGATCTGCTCTTCAAATATGGCCTCCACTTCTGATTCATCCAGTCCGTAACCGATCAACTCTTCGATCAGGTTTTGCATTTTGGATGCACCCAGTTCAAGCCGTTCGGATTTGTCCAGGGTTGTACTTTGCCTCCGGACGATAAACCCACGCCCCTGTTCACTTTCAACCAGTCCCTCCTCAGTAAGGTGCTGGTACGCTTTCCGTACCGTATGAAAGCTGGTGCCAAGCTGTTTGCCCAGTACACGGGTAGATGGCAGCGTTTCACCCACCTGAAACTGCTTGGTTGTGATCATCAGGCGGATGCGGTCGGCAATATGTTTGGCGGAATGTTGTACCATAGTGAAAGGTAACAGAACTCTGTCACCCAAACCAAAGCTGTATTAATGTCAAAATCCCATTCGTTATTTCAATTCGAATAGGAGATCTTTTAAATATCACCATCAAGTGTGTCAGAACTCAATGCTTCTCAGATATTCTGCATTGTCTCTCACCGCTTCGATAGGAGTGGTGTTGGTGTAGGCCTCCTGTTCTACAATGAAGTATTCCATTCCAGCTTCCCTGGCCAATTGCAGGAGCGGGGGATAATCGATTTCGCCTGTACCCAGCACCACAGATTCCGGTTCTTCTCCATTTGCAAAATCTTTAACATGTGAAGATGTAAAACGACCCGGATATCTTTGGAGCCATTCCACGGGATCATGGCCGCCAGCCACTACCCAGTAAATATCCATCTGATATTCCACAAGATCGGGATCGGTATTGTCCATTAAAACAGCTTGAGGAATTTCACCCTCCAGCTCATGAAACGTATAAGCATGATTGTGGTAGGCAAACTTCAAGCCTGCTTCATTTGCAATTTCTCCAAGTTGGTTAAATGTGGCAGCCATTTCGATATAGTCATCAATGGTGTCCTGAGCACCAATCCACGGGCAAACGATGTATGGAACACCAATCTCGGCCAACTCTTCTACTTTTTGCTCATAATCCTGAAATACATTTGCGTGGCTGGAAATCATGGTTAAGCCAAGTTCATCAAGATATTGCCTGAAACCTGTGTTGCCCATTCCCCAGAACATACCAAGCTGTCCCTCATAACTTTCAATCTGTTTGTAACCGAATTCTGCCACCTGCCGAAGTATTTCCTCAGGATCGTCTCCAATTACATCCCTCAATGTATAAAGTTGCAATCCGAAATCACTGATATCCTCTTCGGCTGGTGCACATGATTTTAAAAATGGCAAACTACCCAAAGCTAAACCGGATGCAAGTACTCCGGATTTTTTTAAAAATGAACGACGTGAACAATTCATACCTGTATATGTTTTATTAAAAGATTAGAGTTATCGGCAATCAATAAATCAGCAATGTACCGTAAAACTGACTCAACCTCTTGGCTAAACAATGTTTTATTATCGACTTCTGCCGGATTCTTACGACCACTGAATACATTAATAAAAAGGATAATGAAGATAAATAATTCCTTCAATTGTTTCAGACGGTAAAAGTCCGGCACATATAAAGCAGGAGGATTATGAGTTAATAGAAAACTATAAATATAATCTATTGTGATATCAACGTTCAAATGACGGGAAAACTTCATTCTTGACACAACATTAGGCAACTCCGGAAACCAGCAGCAAGTACGCGCCTTCGGTTAATACGCATTATCATACAACTTTTACAAAGGAAGCATACAAATAACTATACCTATTGCAATAGTTAGAAAACCAGCAGTTCGGACAGCTATTATAGCCTTTTTTAGTCCAAGCCAATTAACAGTTTCAGGAGTTGCAAAAGGAAAAATAACAATGACTACTCCAATTAAACTTGTAATTATTCCAACTGAATAAAGAATCATTATTTGGCCAGCCGTTTTAATTCACTAAGTAACAGAAGAGCTTCAATGGGTGTCATACGTTCGGGATCACTGGCTTCCAGTTTATTCAGCAGAGTTTCCATGTTTGGATCGAGGTGCGTATCGAACAAGGTCATCTGCGGGAGCTGCTGTTGTTTTTCCACTTGCTGAACCGTTTTCCTTGCAGCTTCTTTCTTTACCGCTGTTTTTTGGACAGCACCGTTCCCTTCGTGGCTCACATCAAGAGTGTGACTTTCCAGATTTGAAAGAATTTCTTTGGCCCGGTTAATCACTACTTCGGGCAGCCCGGCCATATTGGCAACCTGAATTCCATAACTGTGATCAGCCCCGCCTCTAACCATTTTCCTCAGGAAAATTACTTTTCCGTCGTGCTCTTTCACCTGCACATTGTAATTTTTTATCCGTTCATATCGGCTCTCAAGCTCGTTCAGTTCATGGTAGTGCGTGGCAAAGAGTGTTTTGGCTGCTACTTCGGGTTTGTTGTGAAGGTATTCGGAAAGTGACCAGGCGATACTAAGTCCGTCGAACGTACTGGTTCCACGGCCCACTTCATCCAGCAGTATAAGTGATTTTGGCGTGGCGTTGTTCAGAATATTGGCCGCCTCATTCATTTCTACCAGAAAGGTACTTTCTCCGGCGGCAAGATTGTCGGAAGCTCCCACACGGGTAAAAATTTTGTCCACCAGGCCAATGGCTGCTTTTTCAGCGGGTACAAACGACCCAAGTTGTGCCATCAGTACTAACAGACCCATCTGCCGCAAAATAATACTTTTACCGGCCATATTTGGTCCGGTGATTATCAGAATCTGGTATTCACTGTTATCCAGGTATACATCATTCGGAATAAAAGGCTCTCCGGCGGGCAGAGTTTTCTCCACCACGGGATGACGTCCTTTCTTCACCTCAATGACATCTTCGGTATTGATAACAGGCCGTACATAATTATTTCGAAAAGCCACTTCGGCAAAACTTTGCAGGCAATCCAGTTCGGCCAGAGCCTGAGCAATTTGCTGGATATCATCGGCAAACTCGGCGACATACTGCCTCAACTCTTCAAAAAGTTCACCCTCAAGGGTTTTACTTTTATCCTCGGCCGAGAGCACCTTCTCCTCCACCTCCTTCAGCTCAGGGGTGATATAGCGTTCGGAGTTTACCAGTGTTTGCTTGCGTATAAAATGCTCTGGTACCTTATCTTTATGGGTGTTGGTTACTTCTATGTAGTACCCGAACACTTTGTTATAACCGATTTTCAGCGATGATATACCAGACTCTTTCGCCAGTTTGTCTTTGATTTGTGCGATATATTTTTTCCCGTTCCGCGCAATCTCACGCAACTCATCCAGATCTTCATCAAAACCATCGGCAATCAGGCCGCCGTCCCGGATACTGGCCGGGGGTTCCTCCACAAGTGCCTTTTTAATCCGCTCCTGCACTTCAACCAGCAATTTCAGATTTTGGTTAATAGAATCAAGCAAGGCATTTTCCGCGTTTGAAATCTGGATTTTCACCCGAGGGATTTGCGAGAGCGAGAGCTGAAGCTGTTTAAGGTCGCGGGCATTGGTCCGCCCCACACTGATCCGGCTGATTAACCGCTCCAGGTCACCGATCTGTCCCATTTCGTCACGTAACTCGTTGCGCCGTTCGTGATGGGAATGGAGCCATTCCACCGCTTCCAGCCTCCGCTCGATCGGTTCCTTTTTTTTCAGTGGCCTCATGATCCACTTTCGCAGCAGACGACCGCCCATCGCTGTAACCGTATCATCCAGAATAGAGACCAGAGTGCCGTCAGTCCCCCCTTCCTGCATGGTGGTGGTTAGTTCAAGATTTCGTTTGGTTGAACCATCCAGAGACATGTAGTCGGTGTTCTCGTAAGCATACAATCTTCGCAGATGCCCCAGTGATGACTTTTGTGTCTCCTGCATATAATGAAGCAGGGAACCGGCGGCGGTGTGAGCAATCTCCAGCTCCTCTACTCCAAATCCCTTCAGTGAGTGTGTTTTAAAGTGATCGGTGAGTAGTTTGTAACCGTAATCACCTTCGTACACCCAGTCCTCAATAAAGGTAATATTGTAACGGGCCGTTGGTTCAGGCAAATTATTCTTGAATTTTTTCTGCAGCAGAACTTCTGATGGCTGCAGGGATTGCAGCATAGAATCCAATTCGCTCTTCGAAACCTGGCTCAGGGCAAACTCGCCTGTGGAAATATCGGAAAAGGCGATACCTGCAGTACCTCCTGCCCAAAAAATGGATGCGATATAATTATTACGTTTATGATCAAGAAGTTTTTCGGAGAGAGTTACACCCGGTGTGGTAATTTCAGTTACTTCACGGTTCACCACCTTTTTACCCGCTTTTTTAGCTGTTTCGGGATCTTCGGTCTGTTCACAGATCGCAACTCTATAACCCCGTTTCACCAGCTTTGGCAAATAGGTGTCGAGTGCATGGTAAGGGAAGCCGGCCAGGGGAGTCTGATCGCCGCCGTTATTTCGTTTGGTGAGCGTAATTCCAAGCTCTCTGCTGATCAGAACGGCGTCATCGTCAAAGGTTTCATAGAAATCGCCCACTCGGAACAGCAGAATAGTGCCGGGGTGTTTCTCTTTGATCGAAAAATATTGCCGCATCAGCGGTGTTAGTTTTTTCTTTTTACTCATAGTTGAATTCTATGAAATGATTCAGCCGTTTTCAAAAAATAGAGGGTAAAAAAATTTATTATCTGTTGTTGCTGTATCACAGAATTAACTAATGGTATGCTTCGGTTTATCTGATCTAAAACTATAAAGATAAGGCGAACGGTGAGCACCTCCGGTCTTTTTTTTACCAAGACGTTTCAAAAGGCCCGATCTCATCATTTTCCGGTGGAAACCAGTACGGTGCAGTTTTTCATCTAAAATAGATTCATAGAGTTTTTGCAGCTCTCCCATTGTAAACATTTCGAAAAGCAGGTTTTTACCGATCCTTTTGCTATAAACATCCCTCCGCAGAATCTTCAGAGCTTGTTCAACCATTTTTGCATGATCGAAAATTAATTCCGGAAGTTCGTGAATACCGTACCAGCGGCAAGAATCGGATAAAAACCCAGGGCGGGGTTTTACGCGCTTATAATTAACCAGAGCAAAATATCCCAACGATACAAAACGCTGTAGCAACCAGTGATCATTACTTGGTGTGAACCCGTTATTTTCCATAATCATTTTCATGGGCTCCGGATCACTCCGCTCCAGATTCCCAAATGCATAAAATTGGTTCAGATAAATATCATTCAATCCCGTGCGCTCTTCCAGTATTCGTTTAGCGGCATCATCAATGGCTTCCTTTTTTCTGATGAAACCTCCCGGGAGTGAAAAAAAACTGGTGTTTTTATACCCAAGAATTAAAATTTTCAGACCATCTTCTGAATATCCAAAAATCACACAATCTATTGCCAGTGCTGGTAAAAACTGACCCCAGTTAAATGAATCGGGAAAGTCCGGATCTCTGCTATTTTTCATTTTTTTTCATTTTAATTGTCCTCCAATACCTGTACTGTAAACTATCAGTTTGGAATCTAATATAAAATCAATTATCATTGTTTCACATCGAAACAATGATATTTTTTACGGCTGTGCCCTGACTATTCATCAGGGATTTTTATCCTTAATCCAAGAATGGCAATCGATTTCAGAACCGGCTGCCGGAGGGGCACAGTTTCTTTTCTCACACCTAACAGCCTCAATACACTTCCCTTTTTGGGTTTAAAATCCGTTCCGCTTATTTTCATGATGTATGATGGCTAAATCAAACAGATCAAAACTCAGGCAGTATTTTGCCCTCGTAGGAAAACTCCTGATTAAAAAAGAAGTCTTTTTTAATGCTTCTGCAATTACATTCAACCTATTTATTTGTGCGATTCCTTTTGCACTGATAATCACATCTATACTCGGCTATATCCTATCAATTGATGCCGCATTCGATGAATTGGTTCGTTACGGACGTGAACTGTTCCCTACTTTTGATTATGAAGCACAGAGCGGAGATGTTTTTGAAGGAGCCGCAACCCTTGAAGCACTCATTGAACCTCTTATAGGTGCGCGTCAGATATTCGGAATAATCGGCTTAATTATTCTCATGTTTTTTGCCCAGGGTTTGTTCCACACCTTAAAGCATGTACTCTTTTCAGTCTTCGACATTCAGGATCGAAAAAGCGCCTCTATGGAGCTGATTTACAATTTCTTCGCATTCGGTATCGTGGGTGGTGTGTTTATTTTCTTTACAATGGCTGTTTCTATTATTTCGCTATTTTCGTTTGAACAATATACTGTTCCATACACCGATCTTGTGATTGAGCTCGGGTGGATTTCAGACTGGCTTACCGGCTTCATCCCGCTACTCTTCACGTTTCTGCTTTTCTATGCCATCTACCGGTTCATCAGCGAGCGCCGGATGAATGTAAAGACAGCCATAGTTGCCGCAATTTCCTATACTATTTTGTTTGAACTGGCCAGAAGCGGTGTCAGCATTTATCTTGAATATGCATTTACTGCATACCGGTTTTTCTACCAGGGGTATGCCGCCCTGATTGTTCTCGCATTCTGGGCTTTCTATTCTGCTGCTCTTTTTGTCTTCAGTTCCATCCTGGCACGCGCTTACCAGGATGTCTATCTCGATCATGCACCAGCAATCGAACGTAATCCCTACACCGCCATTTCATGATGATTTATCCCGGCAAATTACTGCCTCTCTCATTCTATGCCAATCCCGATGTTGTAGATGTGAGCAGAAAACTGCTTGGGAAAGTGTTGTGCAGCCATGTTGGGGGAGTATTTACGTCAGGAATTATCACTGAAACCGAAGCGTATTGCGGGCGTAACGACAAAGCCTGCCACGCCAATAATGGCCTTCGAACCGGGAGGACTGAAGTAATGTATGGCGACCCCGGCCATGCCTATATCTACCTTTGTTACGGTATCCATCATCTTTTCAATGTGGTAACCAACAAAGACGGTTTGGCTGATGCGGTACTGATCCGTTCAATACAACCACTTGATGGCCTTGATATCATCAAAAAACGCCGAAATATTCAAGAGGATAAAAACCTGGCCAATGGCCCCGGCAAGCTCACACAGGCACTTAGGATCACCACCCGTTTCAATACCGTTTCCCTGAACAAGCCGCCAATCTGGATTGAAGACCGTGAAATCAGCGTAAAAGAATCAGACATTGAGCGCTCACCCCGTATCGGGGTAGACTATGCCGGAGAGGATGCAATGAAGCCCTGGCGTTTTTTTGTTTCAGATCGCTGAATTTGTACTCCTTATTACCTTAATATTGCACTTTTTTTCACACAGTGTTTATTACGTTCAATAAAATCAGTACTGTTCAGCAAAACAAAAATCTGAACAGATTCCATGGAATCAAGACTGAAATGTGATGGAAAATAATCAGGTAAACCGCCGTCGTTTTCTTCAAATAATAGGAGCCGGAAGTGCAGCTGTCTTTGCAATGAATCCGGCCGGCTCTTTGGCTGACTCCGGATCGGCGGCTAATGCTTCTCCGGGAAACGACGTTGAAACCATGTTGAGCAGACAAAGCAGCAGCCCGGATATAGGTTCTTTCTATCCAACAATAAAGGAACTGAGTGAGTACAACAGTTACCCTTATTCCTTTTTGAATGATAAATTCCAGACTCTTGAAGAGTTTAAGTCAGCCGGAAGGGAAAAAGTGTTGGAACTTTATGGGTACCGGCCCGGACCTGTCGCGCCGGATGCTGAAGTTGTTGAGCAGATAGAGTTCGATGATTACAGCCGTGAAAAAGTGATCTTCTCTACTTCTGAATACTTCCGGGTCCCAGCGTATGTGCACATTCCGAAAGGGCTAACCGGACGCGCGCCGGCAATCGTGGATTTACACTCTCATGGAGGCATGTTTCTGTACGGAAAAGAGAAAGTGATCGACATGCAGCCCAACGATCAGCGGATGATTGATTATCATATAGTGAACTATGAAGGAAGGCCCACCACTACAGAATTGGTCAGGAGGGGCTATGTGGTCATTTCAATCGATGCATTTATGTTCGGAGAACGCCGTGTCATGATGGATGAAGACCTATCCTACGGCTGGGACCGTTCAGCATATTCAGAAGAAGATATCAACTACCTGAACGGACGCTGCCGTGCAAAAGCAAATACAATGGTTAAATCATTAATCTATACCGGAATGACCTGGCCGGGTATTGTGAGCTGGGATGATATGAGAACCGTGGATTATCTCATCACAAGGCCGGAGGTGGATCCAGACAGAATCGGATGTATCGGCGTTTCATTCGGCGGATGGCGGTCGCTGTTTTTGGCGGGGCTGGATGAACGGATTTCGGCAGCATGTGTTTCCGGTTTCATGTCAACTGTAAAACCGATGCTCAGAAATCATATCGACACGCATTCATGGGTCCACTTTGTGCCCGGCCTGCACCGTTACCTCGATATCCCGGATGTTGTGAGTATGATGGCACCGAAACCTCTGATGGTACAACAATGCCGGCGGGATGGCCTGTTTCCGCTCGAGGGCATGAAAGAATCTGTTGAAAAAATTGCTTCAGTGTACCAAAAAGAAGGAGTTGCCGATCAGTTTGAAGAGCGCTTTTATGACATTAATCATATCCTGAATGTGGAAATGCAGGATGAAGCATTTGACTGGTTTGATCATCATCTGAAATAAACTGCTGTCTGCCGGACATCCGTTCTGATTTACCAGACCACATCATCATTATGGCTGATACCGTGTTCAGGAAACGGATGTTCATCATCGAACGGATAGAGATCGTTTTGTTCTTCAATGACAATGTCATCTTCAAGCAGATTTCCTTCGGAATCGATAGCCTTGGAAAGGTCGAGGCCCAGATGTTTGGCTAAGAAAGGGTAGACGGCTGCCCGTTTACTCTCGCCATAATCGTGATTCTCATCGGGCAGGTGTACATATTCAACATTTTCAGGACGGTTGTAAAGTTCATAGATATGGCGAATATGCGGATATTCAACATCGGGGGTGTTTTTGGTCCAGTCTCCACCTACAGATACAAGCAGGAGCGGACGGGGTGCGACCAGTGCTGTAATCTCCACGTTGTTGGTTTGAAAATCACCGTCTTTGTGGATAGGCATTCCGCTTTCACAAACACATCCACCAAAAAAATGAGCTGAAACCATTACCACAGGAGCTGATACTGAAACACGCTCGTCCACAGCGGCGTGAAAAAAGGTCTGGCTTCCGCCGCCTGACGCTCCGGTGGAGGCAATCCGGCCGGGGTCGGCGCCCAGTGAGATCAGAAAATCGGTTGCCCGTATGCTGTTCCACAATTGTAACCTCAGCGATTCGGGATGATGGTGTTCCCAACCCAGCTCCTCAAGCTGTCCGTAGCCCACCATGTCGTATGCAAACACAATGGCTCCCATCCGGGCCATGGCAGCAAACCTTTTTTGTGCATCGGGGCGGTAGCGGCCAACATCGCCGGGGTCTGTGAAGTGTCCGTGCGGGCTTAAAATACCCGGCAATGTACCCTCTGCTTCAACCGGTGTGTACACACTCCCGGTAACAAAAACACCTGGAAGGCTTTCAAACGCTACATTCTGAACAGTGTAACCGTCATAGGTTCGCACGTCACCCATCAGAGGATTGAGATCATGTTTTTCGGGGAATTCTTCCAACCCGGTACCTCGCAAAATCAGGTTTCTGATCTGTTCCGCCCGGCTTTCCCACTCTTCCTCGGTCTGATATTTCTCCCGTATCCGGTCGAGAAATTCAGCTCCTTCCTCTTCGGTAAAATAATGTCCGACTGAAAGTGCAGGATCAGATTCTTCATCTTCGGACCCGGAGGCATCACACCCGTTGAGGAAAAGAAAACCGGTGAGTAACGTGCAGAACAGAAAATAAGAAAGAGTTGTTTGAATGGTCGGCATCATATCAGAAATCAGGTTTATGCAACATTTCAGGATTTTTATCCCTGAAATGAAACATATTTTTTGTCGTGATACAATTGTTGCAGGGCAATATTTCTGCATTTCTTTTGAAGAAATTCAAAACCAAACAACTTAACCCCACTGAATCGCTTTAAAGTTGTTGATACAGGCTTCCAGAGCTTCGATCGGATCTACATTTTCGATCTCATATTCCAGAATATACCATTCGATACCGCCAACAGTTTCGGATGCTTCGATAATTCCGGCCCAGTCCAGCTGGTCTTCACCAATTACCGCTTCTTCGTTTACGGTGGAGTACGCTTTTGCGTGGATGGATGCCGTTCGTCCGGGATGCCGGTAAATTAATTCAACAGGATCTTCACCCATGAGTGCGGCATGTCCGGTATCGAGCTGAAGAATAAACCGGTCATCGGTATTTTCAGCGAGAATATCCCAGAGATAATCTCCGTCAAACTGTTCAAAAATATAGTCGTGATTGTGATAGCCCAACCTTATGTCTCAGTCAAGTGCCCACTTCAGGCCATTGACTAGAAAATCAATGTAAACATCATCTTGCATAACCTCTGTATTATGCCCTGCCGCAGTACCCACTACCCGGGCATTTCCATAGGTGTTCAGCCACATAACCGGATGCCATTTTTCAGTTTCCGGCCCATATGCTTCGGTTAAAGGTATTAGATTATCATAGGTTCTTGTAACAATATAAAGCTCATCCATTGGCTGTACCCAGGCCACATCCGGAAAATCCTTCATAACCCGATGATAACGGTTAATTGGTTCGATTTTAAATGTTCGTTGCTGACGCTCGTGGTGGTAGGTTTCCAAACCGATCAATTTATCCCATTTTGCAGTTTCAGCATCCCGAAACGTATGCATGGCGCAGTGCAAAACTACAGCTGCTGCTCCTGAATCGTAATGAGCCTCTGTAATCCGCTCGATATAATCATTATCCGTCACATCGGCAAAACAGATATTATAGATCACAGCATCATATCCTTCAATCCAGTCCGGATCATCAAAACGGGCCAATCGATAATCATTTCGGTCCTGACCAGCTGTAAAGTCAGTTTCCCATACCAGATTCAGTCGTTCACTCAATTTGTTTCTCAATACCTCTTCCTGTTCTTCATAATCGTGATGCCCTCCTCCCGTAACATATAGGACGTTATATGTTTGAGACTGTGCAGTACATGCCAACATTGCAAATAACACCCCAAGAACCATTTTAATCAGCAACCTTATCATAAGTTTTTATCTTATATTTTTTAGTAAATATCTAGCCTAAATAAGCGGTTTTACTATGAATATTCAAGTTCATAATAATTAAGGGAAAGTTTTTAAAAAGTACGGAAGTCTTCTATAAAGAAAAATTATTCAATAAGATATTGCCAATGTGTTGTATTTCAATAGTCGTATATTAATTATTCTATGTTCTGTTTAAGACCCAATTACTTTGACCTCATTCTCCAAGTCAGATCACAAACGCACACTTAACCGCCTTGATCGTTTCAGCTATTACACTGACAGCAATATTCGGATTCCATTTACCAACTTTCGCTTTGGATTGAGTCCACTAATTGGATTGATTCCCGTGGCAGGAGATTTTGCCGGACTCATTCTTTCCCTCTATGTTCTGTATGAAGCGAGAAAAATAGGGGCAAGCGGTAAGATACAGCGGAAAATGATCCGTAATATGCTAATCGAGTTCATTGGCGGGCTGCTACCCGTTATTG
>SL_3KL_010_SEDDRAFT_10000783_pt1 | contig 27598 bp, 25 predicted proteins | sample SodLakKL_010_SED_2_FD_10381 | JGI IMG/M metagenome (IMG submission 10381)
GCATAAACTGCCGTGCCAAGGGGACGGTTCCATCGTCTGCCCTTCGGACCTCCGCTTCGCTTCGGTGACGCTCGAACCGTCCCCATAGGCACGGCTTGTCATTAACCAAGGTGTATCGGGCTGAGCAGTTACTATAGTTTAACTTAAAGGTGGTGAAGGGTATAGTGGAGCCGGAGGAAATAAGGCAGTTAGTTAGAAAAAACGACAATGATTCCCACCGGGCTCTTTTTGAAGCCTACTATAAAAGGACTTATGCCGTGGCCTACAATATCCTGCGCCGTCGTGAGAATGCAGAAGATATCACCCAGGATGCCTTCGTCAAGGCATTTCAGAACTTGCATCAACTGCAGGATGGAGCAAAGTTCGGAGCCTGGCTTGCAGTAATAGCATCAAACCTGGCCAGGAACTATTTGAAGAGAGAAAAGAAAATCATACTGACTGAAGAATTACCTGAAATATCCACAGATTCTGTTTCTAATGATACCGAAGCATTAGCCCTGCGCGGTTTGGAAATAGAAAGAGTGAGGAAAGCGATAAGAGATTTGCCTCCCGAACAATACCAGGCAGTGGTTCTCCAGTATTATCACGATTTAAAAGTTGAAGAGATTGCCGAGATGTTGAATATAAGAGTGGGAACAGTTAAATCGCGGCTATTTCGGGCCAGGCAAAAACTTGCTGCAGTATTGGAACTAGATAGTGATTCTGCTTGTCATACAAGTAAAGGAGGTGATCTGTAGTAATGTCCGGGGAAAAAAGAATGGATATAAGTGACGACTTAATCAGGGAAGCTTTACAACAGGAAGTTGATTGTATTGAAGTCCCGGGCAAAGATCGCGCCTGGAAAAACATTACCTCTTCTCTTGAAAAAAAACGATCCTCTGTTAAAAGGCGTCAGTTTAAATGGAGCCAGGCTGCTGCAGTTGCCGCTGCCTGCTTGATTGTTGTTTTGGGAGGAATCGGTATATTTAGAAACCTGGAGACAGGCCTGTCCCTTGCCGATACTGATATGGTTTCCGAAACAGCTGACGAATTTGGCGTTCTTGAGGTTGAAAACGAGGTTGTTCAGCCCGAAGTTTTTGATGATTCATTAAGGCATACCGAAGATTCTGAGTTTCCGATAGGCAAAGCGGATCTTTCACCGCCTGACTGGCCTTCTGTCCTGCCTGGAGATTACAGGCTGGGCGAAGCACTTCTTCTGACGGGAGCCGGGGAGCCGGCTTATAGTGGCGCTGTTTATTTTAATGGTGGGGTTAGCCTTCTCCTGGTGGAAAAAGAGATCAATGAAAAGGATTTGCTCGGTTTCACAGAGCACCTTGGCGGCCATATGCAGGTTGCTTTGCATGATATAGAAAGGGCAAATGGATTTATTCGCTTCTCGGTTAATGAACGTACAGGCCTGGCCTGGCAAAAAGGTGGCCGGAACCAGGCCCTTTTGGTCTTATCAGGCCAGGTTGCGAAGCAGGAGCTGAAAAATATAGCTGCTTCCATTGATTAGGCTGTACAGCAAGCCTCTAGCTATGAGGGTTTTATATATTTCATCATCTTGCGCAGTTTTTTCCCCACTTCGACTATAAGGTGTTTTTCTTCTATCTTTCTCAGGGCCTTAAACTGAGGCTGGTTAGCCTGGTTTTCTGTGATCCATTCAAGGGCGAACTGGCCGCTTTGAATTTCAGCCAATATCTCTTTCATTTCACTGCGGACCTGCGTATTGATGATCCTGGGGCCCCTTGTTAAATCTCCATATTCTGCGGTGTCACTTACGGAATAGCGCATTCTTTCCAGCCCACCCTCGTAAATGAGATCAACAATCAGCTTTAATTCATGCAGGCATTCGAAATAGGCTACTTCGGGCTGATAACCGGCATCAACCAGGGTTTCAAAGCTGGCCTTAATAAGCTCTGATACTCCACCGCAGAGGATTACCTGTTCTCCGAACAGATCTGTTTCTGTTTCTTCCTGCAGGGATGTTTCTATAACCCCGGAGCGAGTGCAGCCGATTCCCTTGGCATAGGCCAGGGCCAGCTGCTTTGCTTTGCCGGTGTAGTCCTGATGGACAGCCATTAAGGCAGGGACCCCTGCCCCTTCCTGGTAAAGTCTTCTTAAAAGGTGTCCGGGGCTTTTAGGAGCGATCATAAAAACATCGACATTCTCAGGGGGCACGACCTGGTTGTAGAGAATATTAAAACCGTGAGATACAACCAGTGCTTTACCTTCAGCAAGGTGAGGTAGAACCGATTCCTTATATACGGCAGACTGGTAATTATCACCAATTAATATTTGGATTACCTCCGCCGCTTTTGCCGCTTCACTTACAGTCATTACTTCAAGGCCATCTTCTTTTACCTGTTCCCTGCTTTTGCTTTCCCTGTGCAGGCCGACAATAACGTTTAACCCGCTGTCCTTGAGATTTTGAGCCTGGGAGTGACCCTGGCTGCCGTAACCAAGCACGGCGATTTTTTTCCCTTTCAGGACGCTTAAATCTGCATCCTGATCATAATACATAACGGCCATTTATTGATTCCTCCCTGCAATTTTTAATAAGAATACTTATTGGCTATTATAAACCAAACTCCTGCCTGCAGGAAGCCTCAGTCTAAAATAGAATTTTAATTTAGCAAAATAGCGGCCGGTAGCAGGTATTTTGTTTCTGTTATCAAATAATATATCTGTGACCTGGATCCATAAACAAGGCCGAAAAAATTTAAGAGATGGGAGAATTATTTTATGAGTATAAAAGGAACTAAAACTGAAAAAAACATTTTAACAGCGTTTGCCGGGGAATCGCAGGCTCGAAATCGTTATACTTATTTTGCCAGCCAGGCTAAAAAAGACGGTTACGTGCAGATTTCCGCAATTTTTGAAGAGACTGCAAACCAGGAAAAAGAGCATGCCAAGAGGCTCTTCAAACTTTTAGAAGGCGGTGAAGTGGAAATTCAGGCTGCTTTTCCAGCCGGTGTTATCGGCAGCACAGTGGAAAACCTGAAAGAAGCGGCCGGTGGTGAAAATTACGAATGGACTGACATGTATCCCGGTTTTGCCAGGGTTGCCCGCGAAGAGGGCTTCAACGAAATAGCGGATATTTTTGAGGCCATTGCCGTGGCAGAGAAGCAGCACGAAAAACGCTACCTGGGTCTGATGAATAACATCGAAAAAGGCACCGTCTTCAAAAAAGACACATCACAGCGGTGGTTTTGCCGTAACTGCGGATATGTCCATGAGGGACAGGAAGCATTAGATCTTTGCCCCTCCTGCAACCATCCACAGGATCACTTTGAAGTGATCTGCGAAAATTGGTAGATATAGCCATTGAACCCGGTCTTTTAGGCCGGGTTTTGTTTATGGACGTCCGGCAAAATGTATATAGTGATTATAATTGAAGAGGGTGTTTTTTTGAAGCTGGTTCGCTTTTTAGATAAACAGGTTGTGCGATTTGGACGACTGGAAGATGAGAGGATCTTTGAACTAAATGATCCCGGTTCGGATTGGATTGTCGGGCAGCTATCCGAGACTGGGCGACATTTTGATGCGGCAGCAGTTAAACCGCTGTCTCCCTGCTTGCCTTCGAAAATTGTCTGTCTTGGTTTAAACTATTGTTCTCACGCCGAGGAGATGAATTATCCTCTGCCCAGGAAACCGATTATATTTCTTAAGCCATCTACTTCTGTTATTGGGCCGGGCGAAATGATCCTTTATCCTCCCCAGAGCAGGCGTGTTGATTATGAAGCAGAATTGGGAGTGGTAATCGGCCGTCGAACTTACCGGGTCAGTTCTTCAAAAGCCCTGGACCATGTAATTGGTTATACCGCTGCTAATGATATAACCGCTCGCGACAAGCAGCCTAAAGAAGGCCAGTGGACCTATGCTAAAAGTTTTGATACTTTCTGTCCCCTGGGACCGGTTATTGAAACCGGAATAGAAAATCCGGAAAGCCTGGTGGTCAGGGGCTATTTGAACGGCAAACTGGTGCAGGAAGCGCCAACTGCCGATCACTATTTTAACGTGGCTGATATAATTGAATTTATATCCGGATGTATGACCCTGCTGCCGGGTGATGTAATCTTGACCGGAACCCCTGCAGGAATTGGTTCATTAAACCCGGGTGACATTTTTGAAGTTGACATAGATGGTATCGGGACGTTAAAAAATACTGTTGTTTTAATGGATTAAGATACTTTAAGGCAGGAAATAATTATGCTAACTTTAATAAAAAATATTGTTGTCATTAAACGGTTGATAGTATATAATGAAGTTAGATTACCAGACCGTTTAGGGCAGTTCTGCCGTAAGGTGGAGGCTCTTAAGCCTGGTTTCTCTTATCAGGAGAGACTGATAGGTTGTCGGTCAGGAAATAGATTTGCATTTAAATTTTTCTCCCTGATGAGGCAGCGTAGCCGCTGTCTCTTTTTTTTCTGAAAGGTAGGTTATCCTGGTCATGCATATTATAATTGTTGGCGGCGGCGGGGTCGGTTATGAACTGGCCCGCAATCTCTCAGAAAAGGCCCAGGATGTTATTGTCATCGAAAAGAACGAAGTCAAGGCCAGGCGCTTTAGAGAAGCGCTTGATGTGATGGTTATTGAAAATAACGGGGCTAATGCTGCTGTATTGGAAGAAGCTGACATAAAAAATGCCGATATGATGATCGCTGTTACCCAGGTTGACGAAGTAAACATAATAGCCTGCATGCTGGCCAAGCAGTATGACGTTCCAATCACAGTCTGCCGCATTCGCAATTCGGGTTATGCCGGAGATACATCAGTTTTAACCCCAAAACAGCTCGGCATCGATATCGTAATCAACCCCGAACGGGTTGCAGCTATGGAAATTTCAAAGATGCTGCATTTTCCCGATGCAGCGGAAGTGGAATATTTTAACAGCGGCAAGGTTATGATGCTCGGAGTAGTCGTCGGTTCTGAAGCTGATATTACGGGAGTACCTTTGCGTGATTTACCTCTCAACCCTGATGCAATCATTGTCGGTATTAGCGATCATACGGGTAAATTTATTGTGCCCGGGGGCAGCGATATTGTTTATCCCGGAAATAAAGTATACTTGCTTGGGAAGTCCCGTACTTTGAAGGATATCAGTTCCATGCTGCATCATGACAAAACCAGGATCAACCAGGTCAGTATTCTCGGTGGAGGGATGATCGGCCGCCAGCTCGCCCTGCTGCTGGAAAATAGCAAACAGCAGTTTAATGTTAAGCTGATTGAAAAAAGCGAAGAACGCTGTGAAGAGTTATGCCGTGATTTGAATAAAACCCTGGTTGTCCAGGGTGATGCTACTGAAATAGCCTTACTTAAAGAAGAAGATACAGACTGGGCTGATGCCGTTGTCGCAGCAACAGGCGATGATCGCAATAATATTGTTGCGGCTTTGCTGGCCCGACAGTTTGGTGTTAAAAAAATAATCTGTGAAGTTATGAAGCCCCAGTATGTTCCTGTTTACAATGCTTTAGGTATCGATAGCGTGATTAATCCGCGCCTGTTGGCTGCGGCACAGATACTCAGGTTAACCCGTAAAGAAGATGTGGTTGCCCTTTCGATTCTGCAGGATGAAAAGGCAGAGGTTATTGAAATGATTCTGCCAGAATCTGCCAGGGTAGCTAACAAAAAAATTGCCTCCGCTAACCTGCCCCGCGGCATGCTGATCGGGTCTATCGTACGCAGTGGTGAGGTTATCATTCCAAATGGCAATACGAGATTGCTGCCCGATGACCACCTGGTTCTATTTACTATACCAAAAGTTAGTTCCAAACTGGATCGTTATTTTGCTCCTGCAATCGGAAAAGAGGACAGGGAATATCTACGTAATAAGTTGATTCATATTGAAGAAGATTGATCGCCCTGCTGTTTAAGAAACAGGCATTATTTTGCAGGCAAGGAGGTTAACCTGTGCGCAGTATTCGAATATTTTACCTGATCGGTATACTGCTCCTGTTTTTAGCCTTTTCAATGTTTCTTTCAATGCTGTGGTCCCTGGGAGAACAGGGGCCGGATAGGATTGCTTTCTTACTGGCAATCATATTCACAACCGCTACCGGCGGTTTTTTTTACTGGTTCTTTTCTCCTTCAAAAGGCAGAGAGCTTAGTATAGTCGAAAATTTTACCATGGTTACAATGGCCTGGTTCGTCGCCGGCATCTTTGGAGCCCTGCCCTACCATTTTTATGGTGTTTTTGAAGGCAACTACCTGCATGCATTTTTTGAATCAATCTCGGGCTTTACCACTACCGGAGCTACCCTGATTGAAGATATAGAAATTTTGCCCCGCGGGATACTGCTCTGGCGCAGCTTTACCCAGTGGTTGGGTGGTATGGGGATTATCGTTCTATTCCTGGCCATTCTGCCCCGATTCGGTTTCCGAAGCATGACCATGTTTAAAGCTGAAATTCCCGGACCGGTAGCGGAAAGAGTCGTGCCGCGGGTTGTGGAAACTGCGCGTCGCCTGTGGTTGATTTATGTGACTTTAACAATAATCCAGCTGCTGCTTTTAATGTTTTGCGGTCTAAGCTTTTACGATTCGCTTTGTCATGCCCTGACTACCATGCCCACGGGTGGTTTTTCAACTTATAATGCCAGTATTGCTGCCTTTAATAATCCCATGGCTGAAATCGTGATTATCTTTTTTATGCTCTTTGCCGGGATCAACTTTGCTCTCTATTTCCGCCTTATTCGGGGTGACTTAAAAATATTTAAAAACCCTGAACTGCGTTTTTACCTGGCGGTAATTGCAGCGGGCATAATTCTTGTTACAATCAATACCTACGAGTTTGGTACAGGAGGTTTTTTTGCTTTCCTGCGCCAGAGCGCTTTCCAGGTGGTTTCTATTACGACTACAACGGGTTATGCCACGGTTGATTTTGATGCCTGGCCCAGCTTTTCCCGGCTTTTTTTGCTGCTTATGATGTTTTTTGGCGCCTGCGGCGGTTCAACGGGGGGTGCCATGAAACAGGCCCGCTGGATGTTGATGTTTAAATATGCCCTGCGCGAACTTCGCCAGGTTATACACCCTTCGGCAATATCTACGGTTAAGATGGGACAGCAGCATGTCAGTGACGATGTGCTGCGCCCCGTGATGGGTTTTGGGTTTCTTTATATTACCCTTACTGCCCTGGCAACCCTTGCCCTTGCATTTATGGGACTTGATTTTGAGACGGCTTTTTCTGCCGTAGCGGCAACAATAGGTAACGTTGGTCCCGGCTTAGCAGGTGTAGGTCCGGCAGAAACCTACCGGATCATTCCGCCCGCTGGGCAGTTTCTTCTAATCGTGATGATGGTTGTCGGGCGTCTTGAAGTATACACCGTTCTGGTGATATTTCTGCCTGAATCAAGGCGTCTCTGGAAGAGAAACAGAGGGATGAGAGGCTATATTTAATGATATCTTTCCAGGTCTTTATTAAAAAGGTCAAACAGGGCAACTTTGCCCCGGTTTACCTGTTTTATGGTGAAGAAAAATATCTGCAGGAAGAACTTACCCACCAGCTTGCTGTTGCGTTTCTCGGGCAGGAGTGCGAATTCGGCCAGGAAAAAATAACAGGAGGCTCTCTCGATCTTGAAGAATTACTGGCCAGACTTGGCGAATCAGGTTTGTTTGCCAGGCGCCGCCTGCTGATTGCAGATAATCCGCCGTATCTGGTCCCGCCGGTTAAAACAGATGAAAAAAATCAGTCTGAAGAAGAAAGGTCGGAAGAAAGCAGGGAAAAATCAGACAGCGAACTATTGGAGAACTATCTGAAACAAAGCGCTTCAGGTGTCCCGGATAGTATCCTTGTTTTCCATGCTGCAAGAGTAGATCGCCGCAGGCGTCTTTTTAAGATTATCGATAAAAAAGGAGTTGTGATTGAGTGTAATCCCCTGAAAGGGGAAGCCCTGGCGGCCTGGATCAGGAATAAGGTTTCGAAGCTCGGTAAAGATATTGAACGACCCGCAGTTGAAAAGCTGCTGGCGGCAGGAGATCAAAACCTGCACTATCTTTCCAATGAGCTGGAAAAGTACTGCACTTTCCTGGGTGAAGAAGAAAAAAACATTACCGTTCAAACTGTAGAAGCCCTCTTTTCAGGAGACATTCAGGGTGATGTTTTCAAACTGTCTGATGCCATGGCCGAGGGTAATATAACCCGGGCTTACGATATCTTGGATCTTTTATTAAGAAGGCGTGAAAAACCCCTGCTAATATTTTTCATGCTTGTTCGTCATTACCGTCTGCTTTTACAGACCTGCTGCCTGATGGAAGACGGCTTGCCCCAAAGTGAGTTTGTTTCTGCTTTAGAAGTGCATCCTTTTGTTGCCCGAAAGCTGAGGGAGCAGGCAGTTTTATATAACAGGTTTGTCCTGGAAGATATACTTCTGGCCCTGCAGAGGACGGATCAGCAGATTAAAACAGGTCGCATTGAACCTTCAGAGGCTCTTAAGCTGATTTTAAGCAGAATTGATTACATCCAAAGTGCTGCCAATATTGGTGTATAATATAAAAAATATGTAACTGCTCAGCCCGATACGCCTTGGTTAATGATAAGCCGTCCCCTTGGCACGGCAGTTTATGCCTGAGCAGTTACAAAAATATATTTTAAGAGCAGACAATAAGACAGGGAGGGATGACTATGGATACCGGTTCAAAAGTCGATAAAGAAAAAATAATGTTAGAAGTTTACCAGCGTGGCTATGAATACGAACAGCGTTATGATGGGTGTACACAGTGTTTTGTCGGCCAGGCCAGGGCCTGGATGGTTGAACTGCTTATTGATAACAACGCGCCCTGTACAAAGTCATAGTCACACTAAATGACTCTATTATATAATAAAACCAAAACCGACCTGCCGTCCACCTACCTCGGACCGTCCACCTATTTCGGACAAGGGTCGGTTTTTGTATTCGCCTGGATGGGCTTATCTTATTTAAAACCTATACAGCCTCACTCTTGTGAAACACTCGGTTCAGGTAAGATTTCTTGCGGGCTGCATTATTTTTATGCAAGATCCCTTTTGATACCGCTTTGTCAATCTGGCTGACTGCTGCATTTAATTTGTCCCTGGTTTCTTCACGGTCTCCGCTTGTAAGGGATTCTTCGAAACGGCGGATGGCTGTTTTAAGTGAACTCTTAGTCCGCCGGTTGCGGTCTTCACGTTTCAAGTTTTGTCTGGCTCTTTTTGCAGCCGATCTTATATTAGGCAAACTTTTAACCTCCTTTCTTTGCTTAAGGCAATAAAATATTACCATCAGTGCCGGTAAAATGCAAGCTTCTTTACAATATTTCTATCAAGAAGGAGTAAAATGAACTGATATCGAAGTAATCAAATGCTGAATGATACTTCGGGAAGGGTGAGCATTTTGAAAATATTGAGTCGCGACTCAATGAAAGAGGCTGATCGGAAAACTATTGAAGTATTTGGGATGCCCGGTATCGTATTAATGGAGACAGCAGGGCTCAGGGTTGCCGAGTTTATATTTACAAAAATGCCGAAAAAGTCCCAGGTTGTTGTGCTGGCCGGCCATGGCAATAACGGTGGTGATGGTCTCGTAACCGCCCGGCTTTTAAAGAAAGCAGGCTACAAGGTATCATTGTGGTGTGCAGCTAAACCGGGGAGTTACCGTGCTGAGGCGGCAGTAAATGAAAAATATATAAAAGAATCAGCCTTCCCTTTACAATATATATCAGGGTCAGCAGATCTAGACAGTTTGCAAGACGATCTGAAATGTGCCGATTTAGTTATTGATGCTCTCCTTGGTATCGGGGTTGATCGCGAGGTAACAGGTTATACCGCTGAACTTATCGATGCTGTGAATAATTGCAGCGCTCCTGTATTGTCCGTAGATATTCCCTCCGGTGTAAATGCCGATACCGGGGCAGTTATGGGCTGTGCCGTTAAGGCTGACTGGACTGTTACTTTTGCCAGCCCTAAATTGGGTTTGTTCCTTCATCCGGGAGCAGGCCTGGCTGGGCAAATAATTGTTGCTGACATTAATGTTCCCGATTCGCTTTTAGATGAAGAAATCGTTACCCTGGTCACCGCTTCATTTGTCAGGGATATTTTGCCGGATCGGCCTGTTGATGCCCATAAGGGCAGTGTAGGCCGTGTTTTGATCGTAGCTGGATCGCCTGGCATGACCGGGGCAGCGATGTTGACGGCGGAATCTGCTTTGACAGCGGGGGCAGGGTTGGTGTATTTAGCTGTGCCCGAGAGTATCTGCCCTGCGCTGGAAGCTAAAATGATGGAGGTTATTATAGTCCCCCTGCCCGAAGAGGAGAAAGGCATAATCAGCCCGGAAGCAGCAGAAATAATTATAGAAAAAGCCGGGCAGTGCGATGCTCTTGCTATCGGTCCCGGGCTTGACACCGGAGATGTAACCTCGGTACTTCTGAACAAGCTGGTCCAGTTAAGTCCAGTCCCGATGATTTTAGATGCAGGAGCCCTGGCTGCCCTGGGGAAAAAAATGAATATGCTGCGTTCAGCAAGGTATCTGCCGGTAATTACTCCCCATCCGGGAGAGATGGCCCGCATGACAGGAGTATCAGCAGGGCAGGTCCAGAGCAGTCGACTGGATGTAGCGATGAACAATACCCGGCTCTGGGAATGTATAATAATGCTTAAGGGCCCGAATACTATTGTCGCCTCTCCCGACGGAAGTGCTTTTATAAATCCCACCGGTAACCAGTCTCTTTCTACTGCCGGTTCAGGTGATTTGCTTACCGGTCTTGTTACTTCCTTTATTGCCCAGGGAATACCTTCGGATAGGGCAGCTGCTGCCGGCGCTTTCATGCACGGTCTGGCAGGTGACCTGGTTCCACCCGGGCGGGGACATATGGCCCGTGAGGTGCTCGCTAATTATAAAGCAGCTTTTCAATATTTAGAACAGTGTGATGAACATTATGAGGGTAATCCTTATCTTAAGAAGATAAGGCCCGTATAAACTTTTTGGAGGGGATCCGGATGCTGGACTGTCTTATGACAACTGAAGAAAAAAAACTGCGAGAAGAGGTGCGTGCTTTCGTAAAGGAAGATGTTGATAAGCAGCTTCTGCGGGATATGGACGAAGACAAAGTACGTTACCCTCGTGAGTTCCTGGAGAAAGCTGCCGCCCGTGGTTTGCTCGGCCTGCGTTTTCCGGAAAAATACGGAGGGCGGGGTATGCCCTGGACTTCAGAAATAGTTGCCCTGGAGGAAGTCGGGGTTCTCGGGACATCACTGGGTTGTCTCTACTCACTGGTCAGTATTGTCGGTGAGGCAATCGATAAGTTCGGTTCAGAGATGCTAAAAGAAAAATACCTTCGCCCGACTATTGAAGGGCGGCTGACTGCTGCGGAAGCTTTAACAGAACCGCGCGGCGGCTCAGATTTTTTTGGGGCTACCTGCACAGCTGTAAAAGATGGCGATCACTATATCTTAAATGGCCAGAAGCGTTTTGTAGTCGGATCTGAAGGTGCAGATTACTTTATGGTTTATGCCCGCACCGACAAAGATGCCCATCCGCATAAGTCAATCAGCGCTTTCCTGGTTGATCGCTGTCCCGAGGTAAAAGCTGAATATCTTTACGGTTTAATGGGGACACGCGGTGGAGGTACAGGCCGACTTGTTTTTAAAGATGTGCGTGTTCCCGCGGAAAATCTTCTTGGTGAAGAGAACAATGGTTCGGCTATTTTTTACCAGATGATGATCCCCGAACGTATGACCAGCGCAGGGGGTGCAATCGGGATGGGCCGGGCCGCCATGGATGTAGCCGCCCGTTATAGCACCAGGCGTAAAGCATTTGGTACGGAAATAAAAAACTTCCAGGCAGTTAGTTTCAAAACAGCCGATAGTGTTACACTACTGGATACAGCGAGGGGTATTGTTTACATAGCTGCCCGTTCTGTGGATTCAGGAGATCCGGCCGGCAAAACCAGGCGTCTGGTTTCCGAAGCCAAAAAAGTAGCCACTGAAAATGCCTGGAAAGTGGTAAATAACGCAATGCAGGTAATGGGAGGAATCGGTTACACTAATGTCTATCCCATTGAAAAAATGCTTCGGGATGTCCGCCTGATCATGATATGGACAGGAACCAATGAAATAATGGATTTGATTATCCAGCATGAATACTATAAAGAAATGGAAAAAGAAGGTTTCAAGGGTCGTGATATTGAGTTTGATGCCATCGAAGCTGACAAGGTTGATGAAAAGATATATGAATAAACAGGAGGCGCAGCAGAAGTAATGGACAGAGGTATGGTGAAAATTGGTTTGCTGGGTGTCGGTACTATCGGAGGTGGTGTAGCCGCTCTATTAAAAAGCAGCGGCCGTGAAATAAGTGAAAAAATTGATGTGGACCTGGTCCTGGCCAGGGTAGCTGATCGCAATCTCTCAAGGTTGCAGTCTCTCGGCTTCCCCGAAGATATAATTACTACGAAAGCTGCAGATGTACTGGAAGATCCTGAAATAGATATAGTGATAGAGTTGATCGGTGGTATCGAGCCTTCCAGAAGTATGATAATCAGCGCATTAGATAACGGTAAATATGTAGTTACCGCCAACAAAGATTTAATGGCAGCACATGGCGAAGAACTGCTGGCTTTGGCCCGTGATAAAAACCTTAATATTTATTACGAAGCAAGTGTCGGTGGAGGGATACCGCTCATTCGCCCCCTGAAGCAGAGTCTTGTGGCCGATAGAATCCATCGCCTGATCGGAATTGTTAATGGAACAACCAACTATATTTTAACCCGCATGGCTGCAGACAATTTAAACCTTGAACAGGCCCTTTCTGAGGCAAAAGAGCTCGGTTTTGCCGAGGTTGATTCGTCAAGTGATATTGAAGGTCGCGATGCCGCCTATAAATTAATGATCATGAGCGGGCTTGCCTTTGGCAGCAGTATCGATCCCGGCAAGGTACATGTTGAAGGGATCAGCTCGGTTACTTATGAAGACATTGCTTATGCCCGTGAAATAGGTTATACAGTTAAACTGCTGGCTATCGGAGAAAAACTGCCCGAAGGGCTTGCATTAAGGGTTCATCCGACCCTAGTTCCCGCCGATCATCCACTGGCCTCCGTGTTAAATGAGTTTAATGCCATCTATATCGAGGGTGATGCCGTTGGAGAAGTTATGTTCTACGGCCGCGGTGCAGGGGCAATGCCAACAGCTACTGCCGTCCTGGCCGATGTGGCGGAAGCAGCCCGCTGCATTTGCTTCCGCTGTAGCGATGGAGAGATAGAAAGGTCGTTTAAAAAAGCAAATTTTGTTCCGATTAACGATCTTAGCAACCGCTTTTACCTGCGTTTCCTGGCCGATGATCGTGCCGGTGTCTTTGCCTCCCTGGCTAACGCCTTCGGTGATGAAAAAGTGAGCCTTGATATGGTCATACAAAAGCGCAGTTTTGGAAGTACTGCGGAAATTGTCCTGGTCACCCATGATGTCTGCGAAGCTGCTTTTCAAAAAGCTCTCGAAAAGGTATTAAGCATTCCGGCTATTAAGCCTAACCCGAGCGTGATTCGACTGCTTGGTTAGCATCCTTTCAGTTATAGATTATCAGTTAACGGAAAAACAGGAGATTAATAATAAGGTTATATCCGTTGAAGCGTTGGAAAAAGCAAAGCAGGCAGCTTGTAAATGAGAAGTTTTAAAAGATAATCATAGTGGTTTTGTTATTAGACTCTGAACTTCAACGGTGGAGAAAGGTGCGGCAAATAATGTATCCATCTTTTTCAGCCCGTCCGGCCTGGGCGGAAATTAACCTGGATCATATAGCTCACAACCTGCGACAGTTTAGGCAGCAAATTGGGCCGGTAACCAAAATAATGGCTGTTGTTAAAGCCGACGGATACGGCCACGGGGCTGTAAAAGTTGCTGAAACAGCAATGCGGTCCGGAGCATCAAGTCTGGCAGTTGCTTTCGTCGAAGAAGCAATTGCCCTGCGGCGGGCCGGACTTGATGCGCCGATTCTTTTATTCGGCTATACCGATCCCGCTCAGTTTCCGATACTGGTTCACTATAAGCTAACTCCCACAGTTTTTGGTTTGGATACCGCTCTTGAATATTCTGAGTTTGCAGTGGATCACGATACCGTACTGCCTCTTCATTTAAAAATAGATACCGGGATGGGCAGGATAGGACTGCTGCCCGATGAAGCTGTTGAAGTGATTGTCCGGATCAGCCGCCTGCCGGGTTTAAAAATTGAAGGTATCTATACTCACCTTGCTGCTGCTGAAGAAAATGACTTAACATATACAAGAGAACAGTTAATGCTTTTTAACAGGATCATAGACAGTTGTACATATAAAGGGGTTACATTTCCCCTGGTTCATGCTGCCAACAGTGCGGCAGCAATCAACCATCCTTCCGCCCGTTATAACCTTGTACGCCTGGGGATAGCCATGTATGGCTGTTATCCCGCACCGAATCTGCAGGGCAAGGGTATAGACCTTATCCCCGCCCTTACCTTTAAAAGTAAAGTTGTCCTGGTTAAAGAAGTTCCCGTGGGAAGCGCGATCAGTTACGGCTGCACCTTTCGAACCACAAAAGATACCCTTGTTGCCACCGTACCTGTTGGGTACGCCGACGGTTTCAGCAGGTTGCTTTCAAATAAGGGACATGTTTTAATTCGCGGCTGTCGTGCCCCGGTTATCGGAATTGTTTGCATGGATCAGCTTATGATTGATGTCAGCCATATTCCCGGTGTGCGTTTAAATGACGAAGTAGTAATATATGGAAGGCAGAGTGGGGGGCATGTCAGTATAGAAGAAGCAGCCGACCAGGTTGGAACAATTAATTATGAACTGCTTTGTGCTTTGGATAAACGTATTCCCCGTTACTACTTCGAGGAAGGTAAATTTTCATCTGTCTACGATATTATCGAAGACCGGATCATCTCTATAAACAGTTGAAGAGTCGATACCGTGGTTGAACCACTGCTTGTTCTCCATCAGGATTGCAATGGAATGCGGCAGGGAAGAGGGGTATATCAGCGAGCGGGCATAGAGCAACAAAGCTCCGCAAAGGCATGCGCCGAAATTTTTGCGAAAGTGTTTTTTAAAGAAATAATTGTATGTTTTTTCGGCTGCAGTGTTTTCTTTTTTGGCCAACTTTACGGCCTGAACGGCAAGAATGGCGCTTTTAAAGGAGTTGTATAGTCCTTCACCTGAAAAAGGCTCAACCAGCCCTGCTGCGTCTCCAATTAGAAGCAGGTTGCCGGATGCTGATTTTTGCAATGGTCCGAGAAAAGGCAGGGGCCAGAAAGGCGGGTTCGAGTTGTTAAGGTTATTGTGAAATATTTTACGGTAAGCTTTTAACATCAGGGGCCTGCTGAAAAGCCCTCCCACCCCCTGGTTGGTCCAATCCGGGCCGCTAAATGACCAGCTCATTCCACCGAGGGAGGGAAGAGGATAAAACTTCGAAGTCCCTGTTTCTGCCACCTTGGATTTGGTTTTAATTACACGAGACATGCCCCAGCCCTTCAATCCTTTCCCGGGTTTTCTAAGGCCGGCAAGCAGGGCCGTTTTCCCCATTGCACCGTCTGCGCCAATCAGGTAGCGGGTTTTTATAGTATTATCAGCATTCTTTCCGGTTTTTAAAAGATAATAACTGTCTGGTTTGTAATCGCTGCCGAAAATCTTGCTAATATCCTGGAGGGGTTCTTCTTCTTTCAAGCACGCTCCCTTGCTGCAGGCATATTCAGCTATTAGCTGATCAAATTTTTCTCTTTCCACAACCAGGCCCAATCGGGTTTTGCTGTTATAGGTATATGGCTTTCTTCTCTTAATCATGGATACCTGGTAAACCGACTGAGAAGGAAGCGAAGAAAGCTTAAAATCTTTCGGGAGCAGGGCTATACTGCGAGCAGAAAGAAAGCCGCCGCAAATTTTTGGGCGGGGATGTTTTTTGCTTTCCAGGATAACCGTCGACAGTCCGGATTCTGCAGCCAGGCCGGCAGCCAGTGCCCCGGCAGGACCGCAGCCGACAACGGCCAGGTCATAAATTATTTCTTTCTCGTAATTGTTACTTACACTGCCAGGGCTTATTTTGTTTTGCTTATTTTCTTTATTTTCTACTATCTTGCCATCGTTCCCTTCTGAGTTGTACTGAAAATACTTGCACCGGCTATGGCAAAATTTTAACCTGCCTGAGTGTTTTCTTCCTGATTATAGCACAGCCTGGCAAGTATAGTTACCCATATAACCTTGACTGAACATTACAGATAGATTAAAATTAGCGTGTGATACTTAAGCCAATAAAAAAATTCTTATTTATGAAATGGCGGCTAAAAACGGGCCTAAAAAAGTTCCTGTTGCATCCGCTAGAAACTATTCAGATACCAGGACCGGCTCAGGGCAGCCGGTTTATTGTTTTCAGTTCTTATTATCACAATGGGAGGTTTTATCGTGGCAATAGACTTTAGCAAAGAAGTCGATTACGTAGCCCGTCTGGCCCGCCTTACTCTCGATTCAGAAGAAAAAGAACTTATGGCCGGTCAGTTAAGCGATATATTAGATACAGCAAGGCGTATCCAGGAGCTGGATACGACGGCGGTAGAGCCGACTTCGCATGTCGTTAACCTGCCGGCGGTACTGCGCGAAGATGTGACCATGCCGTCTTTAACTCTTAACAGGGTGCTGCAAAACGCTCCCCGACGCCAGAAGCAATTCTTCCGAGTTCCTAGCATTGCCGGGTTAAACTCTGAAGAGGTCGAAGAGTAGCCAGTCGGGTGAAGAACTGCCCTGTTTGGCGCCGTTAGAAAAGAGGATTAATATGAAAATCTATGAGCAGACAGCAGCGAACTTGAGCAAGCTGCTTCAGAACAAAGAAGTCAGTTCGGTTGAAGTAGTACAGAGTTTTTTGGACCGCATCGAATTGATCGAACCTTATCTAAAATCATTTATTACCCACACACCGGCGATGGCTCTTGACATGGCCAGCACTGTTGACAATAGAAGGGCAGGAGGGGAAAAGCTGCATCCCCTGGCCGGGGTTCCCATTGCAATCAAAGACAATATCAGCACCAGGGGCTTGCGCACAACCTGTGCTTCAAGGATTTTAGAAAATTATATTCCTCCTTATGATGCTACGGTTGTCGAAACTTTAAAACAGGTCGGTATGCCGTTGCTGGGCAAGACTAACATGGACGAGTTTGCGATGGGTTCATCAACCGAGAATTCCGCTTTTTATCCTTCCCGCAATCCATGGAATTTAGAAAGAGTTCCCGGTGGCTCCAGCGGCGGTTCTGCTGTAGCCGTTTCCTCGGGTATGGCTCCTCTTGCTCTCGGCTCTGATACCGGCGGTTCAATCCGGCAGCCTGCCTCGCTTTGTGGCCTGACCGGACTGCGCCCCACTTACGGGAGGGTATCCCGTTACGGGTTAATTGCTTTTGCTTCGTCTCTTGATCAAATTGGAACAATTTCCCTGACAGCGCTGGACAGCGCTATGCTTATGAACGTTATCTCCGGTTATGATTTACTTGATTCAACTACCCTTTCCGAGCCGGTGCCCGATTATACTATCTTTCTTGATGAAGGGATAAAGAAATTAAAAGTTGGAGTAATCAAAGAGAATGTTTCGGAAGATTTCGATCCGGAGGTAACCGCTGCTGTTATGAAAAATATAGCTTTACTGAAAGAAAGCGGGGCCGAAGTTGACGAAGTATCCCTGCCTCTGACAGACTATGGCCTGGGTGCATATTACCTGATTGCTCCTTCAGAAGCCAGTTCCAACCTGGGCCGCTATGATGGAGTGCGCTATGGTTTTAACGCCGGCGGAGAAAGTATTGACGATATGTTTAGCGCTACCAGGGGTCGTGGCTTTGGTCCCGAGGTAAAACGCAGGATCATGATTGGCACTTACGCCTTAAGTGCCGGTTATTTTGATGCTTACTACCTGCAAGCTATGAAAGTAAGAACCATGATTCGCCGGGAATATGAAGCAGCTTTCAAACGCTTCGATATCCTGGTCGGAGCTACCACGCCTACACCTGCATTTAAAATTGATGAAAAAATCGATGACCCCCTGCAGATGTATCTTTCAGATATTTGCAATATTACAGATTCTCTGGCCGGAGTGCCGTCCCTATCAATTCCCTCTGGAATTAGTTCAGGGGGTCTGCCGATGGGCATGCAGCTGACAGCATCTCCGCTAAAAGAGGGGCTGTTGCTTAAGGTAGCCGGCTTCCTGGAGCGGGAGCGGGGTCATCTGCCGCTGCGCCCAAAGGTAAAGCTTCCCGAGGGGGGAGAGGTCTAGATGAAATATGAAGTAGTGATTGGTTTGGAGATTCACCTGGAGCTGCAAACTTCTTCCAAGCTGTTTTGTGGCTGCAGTACCATCTTCGGCCGGGAACCGAATTCTAACTGCTGCCCAATCTGTCTCGGCTTGCCTGGCAGTCTTCCGGTTTTTAATCGCAGGGCGATAGAACTGGCGGTTGCCGCAGCTCTGGCATTAAACAGTGATGTTCAGGAGAAGAGCCGTTTTGATCGTAAAAACTATTTTTATCCGGACCTGCCGAAAGCTTACCAGATATCGCAGTATGATCAACCATTGGCCAGAGGTGGTTATCTCCAGATTGAAGTTGACTGTGCCTCTCGTATCATTAACTTGGAAAGGGTTCATCTGGAAGAAGAAGCAGGCAAGCTGATCCATTCGAGTGAATCGATCATGGGCTCTGATTATTCCCTGGTGGACTATAACCGGGCTGGGATTCCCCTGCTTGAAATAGTTACCGCTCCGGATATTACTTCCGGTCGGGAAGCCCGTCTTTTTTTGGAGGACCTTCGTTCAGTATTGCTTTACTCGGGCGCTTCTGACTGTAAAATGGAAGAGGGATCCCTGCGCTGCGACGCAAATATTTCACTGCGACCCGCCGGATCCGATGAACTGGGAACCAGGGCTGAAGTAAAAAATATGAATTCTTTTCGGGCTGTTGAGTTAGCCCTAAATTATGAAGCAGGGAGACAGGAAGAAATTCTGGCCGCAGGCGGTACTGTTATCCAGGAGACATGCCACTGGGACGAAGAGAGAAAGAAGACCATTCCCCTGCGCAGTAAGGAGGGGTCTTCCGATTACCGCTATTTTCCGGAGCCTGACCTGCTGCCCCTGGTTTTAGAAAGTACATTCATTGAAGAAATATCTGCTGCCCTGCCCGAACTTCCCCCTGCCCGTCGAAAGCGTTTAAAGGAGCAGTACGGTCTGGATGCCAGTGAAGCAGCCTTGTTTACCTTTAACCGTTCTCTTGGAGATTTTTTTGAAGCGGCAGCAGCAAGATATAATCAATACGCTAATCTGGCCAAGTGGGTTCAGGGGGATTTGCTCTACTATTTGCGTGAAAGCGGTAAGAACGTAGAAGAGGTTGAGCCGCAAAAATTTATCGATTTGCTGACGCTGCTGGACAAGGGGGACATTAACCGTCCCGTTGCCAAGGAGTTGCTTAGTGAGATAGTTTTAAGCGGCACAAGTCCGCAAAAGATGATCCGGGATAAAGGGCTTGGACGTATTTCCGGGGATGAACAACTTCTGCCCATAGTTGAGAAGGTTATTGCGGAAAACCCTGATGCAATAGAAAACTACCGGCAGGGTAAAGAAAAGGCCATGGCTTTCCTGGTGGGAAGGGTTATGGCCCTGACCGGCGGCAGGGCCGATCCCGGTGAGGCAAATAAATTGTTAAAAGAGAAAATCAGTCGAAAATAGGCGGTGCTCATATGGAAAAAATTAACAGCCTGGCTGTAGTGGGAGCCCAGTGGGGTGATGAAGGCAAGGGCAAGGTTATTGATTACCTGGCCAGCAGAGCCGATGTGGTAGCGCGTTTCCAGGGTGGCAATAATGCCGGACACACTGTTGTTTATGGTGCTAATATCTTCAAACTGCACCACGTGCCTTCTGGAATTATCAATGCAGGGACTTTATGTTTGCTGGGCAACGGTATGGTTGTCGATCCACTGGTGCTGGTAGAAGAACTTGCCGAACTGGAAAAGCGCGGCATTGATACTTCGAATCTGAGGATAAGCGGCAAAGCGCACCTGAACTTAATTTATCACAAAGATCTCGATGAAGAGAATGAAAAGCTTCTGGGAGAAAAAAAGATCGGCACCACGGGGCGTGGTATCGGCCCGGCCTACGCAGATAAAATTATGCGCCGGGGGATAAGGGCAATCGAGATGATCGATTTAGAACGCTTTCGTGAAAGGCTGGCCGGCATACTGCCCTTGCAAAACCGGATTTTGAAAGAAATCTATGGTCATGCAGGCTACGATTTGGGCCAGCTGGTTGAACTTTACCGACCTGCTATCGAAAAACTGGGGCCGATGGTTACAGATGGTTCACAGGTTTTATTTGAAAGCTTAAATGCCGGGAAGAAAGTTTTATTTGAAGGAGCCCAGGGAGCCCTGCTCGATATTGATCACGGCACTTACCCTTATGTTACTTCATCATCTACCGTTGCTGCTGCAGCCGCTACAGGTAATGGGGTGGGGCCTCAGCATGTCCGGCAGTCCCTGGGAGTAATCAAATCTTATACAACGAGAGTCGGGGAAGGGCCTTTCCCGACAGAAGATCATTTCGAGGCCGGAGAACAACTAAGGGAACGGGGCAATGAATTCGGAACAACTACAGGACGCCCCCGCCGCTGTGGTTGGTTTGACTCTGTCATCGCCCGTTATGCCGCAATGATAAACGGGTTGACAGGCCTTGCTGTTACTAAGCTTGACGTGTTAAGCGGAATGGATACGGTTAATATCGCTGTTGCTTATCGCTGTGGAGAGGTAGAAATTAATAATTTCCCGCAAAGCATTGAAGAGCTTAAAGTATGTACACCTGTTTATGAAACATTTCCCGGTTGGGATGAAGACATCTCCCGTGTCCGCAGCTTAAAGGATTTGCCTGCAGCAGCAAGACATTTTCTAAATGCAATGGAGGAAAGCGTCGGAGTTAAAATTGAACTGGTTTCTGTTGGTCCTGACCGTTCGCAGACAATTATCGGTCAGGATTCAATATTAGAATCTTGGATTGGCCATAACCAGTAAAAAAACATATTTTCAAGCAGGATATTTCCTTTGGGCAGTCGAATGTTACAGGATAATTTCTAATATTCACATTATAACCGAATGATTCAGAGATAATCTAATAAAAGGGGAGGAATAGTATTTGCATAGTCTAAAAGTATCATTGAAAATAATCATCAGTTTTCTTTTTTCTCTTGTTGTGCTCTTAACTTTTCTTACAGTTTCGCTTTTTGGAGTTCAGGCTCGTGATACCGTACGTTTAATCGTTACCGAAGCTACAGGTTTAGAGCGGGATATGGTTGTATTAACTGCTGATCTGCAGCCCCTGGTTATCCATAACGTATTCTGGCTTTGTATCGCTTCATTTGGGTTTATGTTAATTTTCATGTATTTTATCGATCACAAGTTTAGAGATTTTCTTGGTCCGGCAGTCCTGAGCCTGGCTATAACTCTCGTATTATTTGTTGTAATTTCTGTATCGGCTGATTATATTTTACGTTTTGTCGGTCCTTCAACTGACATGTATATTGAAACTGCCTTCTATCGCTTCAGGCAGGCTGTGGTAGGCATGACAGCTTTCGGAATTGTCTTAACTGCCATTGCGCTTCGGGGTGATCAATTATTTAAGAAGGCAAAGAAAAAATAAGAAGATGGTTCTTTTAAACTTACGCAATGCAGGGGCGAAAACAATCGCCCCTGAATTGTTTGATGATTGCCTGGAGGAGATGAAATAATTTGCCTGTACTGCATACAGCCGATCTGCACCTTACAGAAAAGGATGAAGACCGCTGGAGTGCTCTTGATGAACTAATTAGCCTGGCCCGGCAGCATAATGTTTCTGCGCTGGTTATTTGCGGTGATCTTTTTGATCACGATACTGAGGCAGAAAAATTAAGAGGAAGGTTACGTGCTTCGTTTGGCAGCGGAGACTTTCAGACCATTATTCTTCCCGGGAATCATGATTACAAAGCTTATCGCAGCGGTCTTTATTTTGGAGATAAGGTTTCTATTCTTGACAATTGGGAAGAGCCGGTAGAGGTAGGTGAGATGGTAATCTGGGGCCTGCCTTTTGAACGTTTAAGTACTGAAAAGATGGTAAGCCGCCTGAAAGACTTAAGCACCCGGATGAATCCTGAACGTATTAATTATTTGCTCTTCCATGGAGAGCTTTTAGACGCTTACTTTTCGCCGGAAGACATGGGAGATGAAGGTGAACAAAGGTATATGCCTGCTAAACTGTCTTACTTTGCAGATTTACCAGTCCGTCATGTCCTGGCCGGTCATTTTCATTCCAGGTATGCCGCCTGGAATCTGCCTGATGGGGGATTATTTATTTATCCCGGATCACCGGCAGCAGTAACCAGGAGGGAAATGGGGATACGTAAAGCCAACCTGGTAAGCCCCGATGGAAAAGCTTCTGAACTAACCCTCAATACCGCTCACTACGAAAACCTGGTTATAAATCTTGATCCTTTCAGTGAAACAGCCCCCCTCGATCAACTGGACCAAATGCTGCAGGATCTGCATCCCAGGGCAAGAATAATTTTATCCATCTGCGGATTTTTCAATGGTGCGGCTCTCGGTCTCAGTGAAAGTGAGTTAGTTGAAGTGGTTAGATCACGGACGGAAAACCATGTAGTTGATCAATTAATCATTGAATTTAACGATGTTCAGCATATCCTGGAAGATGATTTGTTCAAACAGTTTCGAAAAAAACTATCCGACAAGGATTATACCCGCGTTCAGAAAGATAAAGCCGAGAAGATGTTGATAAACGCGTTCAGAGGGGTGAAATAGTGATCATAACAGAATACGCCATCTGGCGGTATGGTCCACTGTCTGACAGCGGTATTAATGAGCCGGGCTTGTTTAACCTCATCTATGCTTCCAATGAAGAAGGCAAGACCCTGACTATTGAAGCTCTTATAAAAATGCTTTTCAAAAAAAACTTAAAGGTTTTTAAAGGGATAAAAAGAGTGGAAGAAAATCCTGAAGGCTACCTGGTTCTGGCCGACAGCTTACAGCAGGAAGTAAAATTCCCGGAAGCAGGTACTTTCGATCAACATTTTGGGATAAGCCCCGATGTATTCGCCAATATTTTTGTTATCAGAGACAGCGATCTGTCAATTTATGAAGAGGATTCTTTTTACCGTGATTACACCAGCCGCTTAACCGGTTTGCGGACGGGAGAAATTGAGAAGCTTAAAAGTGAAATACTTGACCTCGGTGGGATCACCGAAGGCGGGAGTTTTCAGAACACTGCTCCGGTCAAGTTGAAGGATAGTATGAGCAGGGCAGCCGCTTTGAAAGAAAGAGCGGAAGAGTTATTAAGCAATCTGCGGGACGAAGATTTTGAACGCTTTGAAGAGAAGCTGGCAGAGATTGATCAAAAAGACCGCGAAACTGCAGAAAAAATAAATTTATACCGGGAAGCACAAAACCGGGAAATATATGAAAAAGGTGCTGCAGCGCTTTCCCGGTTGGAATCAGTTAAGGCAGAAGCAGAAATGATCAGCGGTTATAACCGGGATGAGTATGAAATCTGGCAAAAGACGGTCTCGGAGCTTGATTACTTTTACAGTGAATTAAAAAACCTGGAGGAGCAAATTGATCAACACAAGTCTGGTCTACTGGATTTGCGGCAAAAGCTTAATGAAAAACGCGAAGCCGTGAAAAAGGTGGAGCAGGATGTAAAATCAGCAGAAAAGTTGGAGCCGGGCCTGGCTGACTATGACCAGGCCAGGCAAGTTCTGCGCAGCCAGGAAGCTTTGGTTAAAGCGCCCTTCTACAGTCGGGCTTTGGCCGTAAGTGCTTTTGCATTTATATTAAGCCTGGCTGTTATTTTAATCAGGGATACGTGGTGGTCCCTACCTGTTCTAATTGTTTCATTTCTGGTCACTGCTGTTTTAACAGGCAATAAATTTTACTACTTAAAGCAAAAAGGCCATCTGGCCGCCCTGGAAACAAAGCTCTGTTCTGAAGCAGAGAAAATTGGTATCCCCGCAGATGATATTAGCTCTTTACAGAAAAACATCGGTTCTTTGCAAAAAGATCTGGCTTTGAAAAAAGAGATGCAGTCTGAAGTAGAAAATGAACTTGAATGGCAGCTAAAAGAGCAGGAGCGTCTGCGCCGGGAGCAGGAAGATAAAAAGAAAAAAATTAAGGCAGCAGAGGATAAAATTAATAATTTAAAGAGCAAATCAGGTCTTGCTGATCTGGATAGCTACAGAGAAATGTTGAATCGTCGGCAGCAGCTTGAAACTGAAGCAGAAAGACAAATGGGTATACTGGGCAGCCATTTCGGCAGCGCAGGCAGCCAGGTTTCTGATCAAGGCCACTTTAATTACTGGAAAGAAGAGCTTTCCAAATTTAAGCCCTATGCTGACCCAACTGAGCAATACTCTTTTAACCAGGTGGAATATGACAGCCTGCTTCGCCAGAAGGAGGAGTTGGAGCAGCAGAAGAAAGAACTGGCTGAAAAAATGCAGGATCGCTCAGTTCAGCTGCGGGACTTCGAAAAAGAAGCAAATATGCTTCTTTTCAGTGAAGGAGCTAAAAGCCTGCCCTGTCAGACAACCTACGATCTTGAAATAATGCTGCAAAGCATAGACAGCTGGCTTCAGCAGCAGGAGGAGAACAGAGAGTGTGCCTTGATCGTGCTCGAAACACTCAACAGCATAGAAGAGGAAGAAGAAAAAAAAGTTGCTGCTCTATTCGGGACAAATAGTGCTATCAGCGAATACTTTCGCAAAATAACTGCTAACCGCTATAAAGAGGTTGTTTTTAGAAGTGGTGAAAACAGGATCAAAACTGTTCGCAGCGATGGAGTTGAACTGGACGCTGCCCAGCTTTCCGGAGGAGCTTATGATCAGTTATATTTTTCTATCAGACTGGCCCTGGGGGAAAAGCTGTTGGAAGGGGAAAAAGGTTTTTTTATACTTGACGATCCCTTTATTAAAGCCGATCCGGAAAGACTCAGCCAGCTTCTTTCCATGCTGGAATCTATTACGCTTGAAGGCTGGCAGGTTCTTTATTTCAGCTCCAAGGGTGAAATAAATCAAGCTCTTCAACCGAAAATTGATAGCGGCGAGGTCCGGGAATTAAAAATAAGCTGATCGGCCGGATGAAATATTAAACAATCATGCGCTGGTTATGGTCATAACTGAAGTATAACTCTCTCTCCCGGCAATTGAACAATTACTTCGCCAATTGCGCTGCCTTTTAGCGGCTTTATTCTGTGTTATACTCATAATAACTTTTAATATTCGACTCTTTTTATAGATGTAAAGGGGGAGAGACTAATGCAGTTAACTGTACTTGGTTGTTTCGGCCCTTATCCGCCGGCAGGAGGCTGCTGTTCGGGCTACTTGCTGCAGGAAGATAACTGCAATCTTTTAATTGATTGTGGAAATGGTGTTCTAAGTCGGCTTCAGCTGCACCTGGATTACAAAAAGCTTAACGCGGTGATACTCAGTCATCTCCATGCCGATCATTATTCAGATATTATGATCATGCGCTACGGCCTTGAAATCTCTTTTCAGCAGGGAGAACGTCTTGAACCGCTCCCACTTTACGCTCCTGTACAGCCTGAAACAGAATTTGAGCGCCTTCCCTACAAAAATGCCTATAGAGTTAGTGTACTGGAGCCGGGACAGACCCTGCAAATCGGACCTTTTACCATTCTGGCCAGGGAAGGTATTCATGCCATACCCTCGATGGCTTTCAGAATCCGCACTGCATCAGGTATATTTGTTTACTCCGGCGATACTGAATTCGATTCCGGGCTGGAACAGTTTGCTTCCGGGGCGGATTTTTTCCTCTGTGAAGCCAACTTTTTAGAAGCAGATATCGAAAACGGAGCGCCTAATCATTTAAGCTCCGCCCAGGCTGCGCAAATTGCCGCCGCGGCAGGGGTTAAAAAACTGTATTTAACCCATCATCACCCCGAGCGTGAACTGGAGCAGTACCTGGCAGAGGCAAAAAAAATCTTTCCCGAAGTCGAAGCCGCCCGGGAGGGGGAAACATATCATATTTCATAATTGATTATAAAAACATAGGCCTTTGTATTTTTGGTAATAAAGGCATTAACCATTAAGGTTAGTTTTACTTCAGATTGCAAGAATTTTAAGAGCATATACAAGGAGGATGATTATAATGCCCAAACAAAAACAATCTACCCAAATTTTGCTCGGCCCCGTTCCACCGGCCCTGATCGGTTGCGGTAACGAATCTGAAAAAAACATTATAACCCTGGCCTGGGTCGGGGTAGTCAATTCATCGCCCCCGATGATCACTGCCGCTGTGCGCCCTAACCGCCATTCCTACCAGATCATAAAAGATAGTGGAGAATTTACTGTTAATCTGCCCAAAAAAGATCAGGTTGAGCTTGCTGACGGCTGCGGCACACTGAGTGGACGTGATTTGAACAAGTTTGAACACTTTAAAGTTACAGCAGAAAAAGGAACCTTAAAACAGGCTCCGATGATTGTTGAATGCCCGATCAGTATGGAGTGCAGGCTTGAGCATACCGTCGAACTGGACAGCCACACTGTATTTATAGCGGAAGTTGTTTCTTCTTATGTCGATTCAGAAGTACTTGATGATAAAGGAAGAATCGATTTTGAAAAAAGCGACCTCCTTGGGTTCTGTGCGGGAAGTTACCTGGAAACAAAACCGCTGGGTCTTTCAATAGGATATACCCAAAAAGGGTAACATGAAAAAACTGTTCCTATTCCGGCTTGTGAGCTTATTAATTTAACTAAAAGCAGGGCAGGTTTTAATTAACATATTATAACTTGATTTGTTTGCCAAGTTCTTATACTAGTTGTTATAATCTTAGTGACCAGTGTGCGAAATTTTAACCTGAAAGAAGATCAATTATATATTACCGGAGAACTATGGCATCGGTAAAAGATAAAGCTTTAAATAATCCTGGAGAAGGAGTACAAAAGTGGACGATCATCAAAACTTGCTGCGTAAACTTCCTGCCGTTGACCGCCTGTTGCAAGAAGAGGTTTTAGCTAATTTGCTGACCTTTCTGCCGCGCCGGATAGTTTTAGAGGCTGTCCAGGAAACAATTGCTTCATACCGTGAAGCGATAACCGGCAGGGCAGGCACCTCGAATAACCCGGAAGCTTTCGACCTCTCACCGGCAGTTTTGGCGAAGGAAGCAGCTGTTCTGGCTGAAAAGAAAGCAGTCCCCAACTTAAGAGCGTTAATTAATGCCACGGGTATTATAATTCATACCAACCTGGGCCGGGCCCCCCTGCCGGAAGCAGCTGTAAAGGCTTTAAACAGTATCGCCGCAAATTATAACAACCTGGAATATTCTCTCGACAGCGGCAAACGCGGTTCACGACACGAGCATTTAGAAGAGCTAATTTGCGATTTGAGCGGCGCAGAAGCGGCTATTGTGTTGAATAATAATGCAGGGGCGGTTTTTCTCGCTTTAAATGACGTTGCTTCAGGAAGGGAAGTTGTCGTTTCCAGGGGTCAGCTGGTAGAAATCGGCGGTTCGTTTCGCATTCCCGATATAATGGCTGCAAGCGGCGCTAAACTGACTGAAGTAGGGACGACGAATAAGACTTATCTCCGCGACTATGAAGCAGCAGTTAATGAAAATACAGCCGCTTTTCTGAAGGTCCACGCCAGC
>SL_3KL_010_SEDDRAFT_10000784_pt1 | contig 27588 bp, 22 predicted proteins | sample SodLakKL_010_SED_2_FD_10381 | JGI IMG/M metagenome (IMG submission 10381)
TGCCCTTCGCCTGGTCCTGGATCGAGCCATGGCGGCCGGCTTCCAGGGAGTAGCCGGCGATTCCGCAGAATCGCCTGANGCGGGATCGTCCAAGGAGGGATGCGGGTGCATCCCCCCCTCGCCCTCGGCTGAGCGCTACACGGTCATGGTCCACCTCCGACAGGACCCGGATCGAACTGAGCTGGATCCTGACCTCCCCATCAGCCTCCGGGTGGCCCGCAGGCTTTCCTGCGATGCCTCGGTGGTCCGGATCGTCCACGGCCCCAGGAGTGAGGTCCTGGACGTGGGCCGGAAGACCCGTGTCGTTCCCCCGGCCATTCGGCGTGCCCTCTGGGCCCGGGACGGAGGGTGCCGCTTTCCCGGATGCGGGGCCCGTTACGTGTCGGCCCACCACGTCCTTCACTGGGCCGATGGGGGACGGACCGCCCTGGACAACCTGGTCCTCCTCTGTCCGGCCCACCACCGGGGCGTCCATGAGGGAGGATTCAGCGTCCGGATGACGTCTGCAGGACCCCGATTCCAGAATCGGGCTGGGGTCCGGATCCCGGACCGGGCGCCCCCGCCCCGCTTGCCNCCGGANNTGGAGGANCCGGTGGCNCACCTGGTCCAGACGCACCGATTCCGCGGAATCGATCCTGGCCGGTTCACGGGGGTCAGCTCGNGTGACCCATCCGAGGAGAGCTGGCTNCGNTTCCGGGAGGCCCTGGATCCCACCGGGTAGGGAGTGTCAGGCCGGGGAGGAGATGGCAGGACGGTGAACGCTCGAAGGGTGGGCTGCCGGGGCTGGGTGTGGACAGGGTCGAGGGGCTGGTCCCGTCCGGAGCGGCCCGTCCAGAGCGGTCTGTTTGGAGTCGCCCGTGGAGGCTGGTCCGTGCTGACTGGCCCGGCCGAACGGGCTGCCCCCCCACCCGGAGCGGCCCGTCTTGCTGACCCTCGGGGCCCGGCCTACTTTTCCGGCATCTCATCCCTGATCCAGAGACCTGATCCAGAGAGAGGACTGTCGCCAGGATACCGGCGACGGCTCGTCTGTTCACTGACCCTGCCAAGCGCTGGACATCTGCCATGAAGCGACGCGACTTCCTCCGCCACTCCGCCGTAGCCGCTGCTGGGGTTTCCCTCCTGGGCCATCCCGACGCCCTCCACGGGATCATCCGGCCGGTCACCTTCGGCCCTGTTCCGGGTGCGGATCGGCGGGACCTGGCCATGCGGGCCCTGAACGCCGCTGAATCGGCCGGCGCCGAGTGGGCCGACGTGCGGATCAACACCAACCGGATGCAGGCCCTCTCTACCCGGGATCGGCGGATCACCGGGCTGGCCGACAATGTGACGGCCGGCTTCGGGGTTCGGGTCCTGGTGGAGGGCACCTGGGGATTTGCCGCCAGCAGCACCGTCACCGCCGATGAGGTGGAGAACGTGGCCCGGCAGGCCGTGGCCCAGGCCCGGGCCAACCGGGCGGCCCAGCGACGGCCGGTGGAACTGGCGCCGGCCCCGGTGGAGCCCAACGGAGTCTGGCGGAGCCCCATCCAGGTGGATCCCTTCGACATTCCCATCGAAGAGAAGGTGGAGTTCCTCTTCAACGCCAACGAAGCGGCCCTGGCTGTGGCCGGCGTCCGGGTGGTGACCTCCAACCTCCGCTTCCTTCAGGAGGACAAGTTCTACGCCAACTCGGAGGGGACGGTCACGGATCAGGTGGTCTACCAGTCCTACCCCACCATGAGCGTCACTGCCGTCTCCGATGACGGCTCCGACTTCCAGTCCCGGAACTCCACCGACATCCCGCCCCTGGCCCTGGGGTGGGAGCACGTGGTGGATTCGGACATGGTGGGTCTGGCCCCCATGTTCGCCGAGGAAGCCGTGGAGAAGCTCTCGGCCCGGTCCGTGGAGCCGGGGTTGTACGACCTGATCCTCCTCCCCAGCCACCTGGGACTGACCCTCCATGAAACCATTGCTCACCCCACCGAGTTGGACCGGATCCGGGGCTTCGAGGCCAACTACGCCGGGACCTCCTTCATCTATCCCATCCAGGAGTACCTGGGGCAATTCCAGTATGGTCCCGAGTTCATGAACATCGTCGGTGAGCGGTCGGCGGTCGGCGGGCTCGCGTCTGTTGGATGGGACGACGAGGGAGTGGCTCCCCAGGACTACCACATCGTAAAGGACGGGATCCTCAACGATCTGCAGACCACCCGGGAGCAGGCCCTCTGGCTCAGCGACTGGTACGAGAGCCAGGGTCGGGAGATCCGCTCACACGGGAACTCCTACGCCCAGTCCTGGGCCGACGTCCAGTTCCAGCGGATGCCCAACATCAACCTGGAGCCGTACCCGGACCGGGACGTCAGCCTGGAGGAGCTCATTGACGGGGTGGACCGGGGGATCATCATCGATGGACGGGGTTCCTTCTCCATCGATCAGCAGCGGTACAACTCCCAGTACGGTGGCCAGACCTTCCGGGAGATCCGGAATGGCCGGGTGGTGGGGATGTTGAAGGACGTGGCCTATCAGATCCGCACACCGGAGTTCTGGAACGCCATGGACCTGTGCGGGGGAGAGAGCACCTACGAGATGTACGGGACCGTAGGGGACGCCAAGGGTCAGCCGGCCCAGTCCAACGCAGTGACCCACGGCTGCCCGGCTACCCGGCATCGGGACATCACCGTCATCAACACGGCCCGGGAGGTCTGAGGGGGCCCGAGAGGTCAGTTCGACCCGGCCAGCCAGGTCTCAACCAACACGCCCGCCGCCCCCCTTCCGGGGGACGACGGGCGTCCTGGTTGGTGGACCCGCCCAGATCCTCAGATCGCGTCCGAGGTGGAGGTGAAGGCGAAGTCCCGGACCTTCAGGGGTGGGACTGCCACCGCCGGGGTGAGTCCAGCCGACTCGCCGGAGGAGATCCGGACCGGCGCCCCCATCATCTCGATATTGTTGAGCATGAAGATGGGGGTCTCATTCCACCGGAGGTTCTTCACCGGGTGGGTGATCTGGCCATTCTCGATGAGGAAGGTCCCGTCCCGGGTCAGTCCGGTGAAGAGGATGGTCCGGGGATCCACACTCCGGATGTACCAGAAGCGGGTCAGGAGCAGCCCCCGCTCGGTGGAGGCGATCATCTCTTCCAGGGTGTCGCTTCCCCCGGCCATGTACCACCCCGAAGGGAAGCCGGTGGGCTCCCGGTCGTTCTCGGCAGCCCAGTACCGGTCGTAGTTCAACTCCTGGAGCACGCCGTCCCGGACCCAGACGGTCCGACGGTTGGCCAGCCCCTCGTTGTTGAAGGGGGTGGAGTAGATGGACGGGTCCTCCGGGTCGGAATGGATGTTCACCCGGGAGTCGATGAACTGCTCGCCGATCTTGTTTCCCCCTCCGGAGGCCGAGAAGAAGGATCGCCCCTCGTCAGCGGCCCGGGCCGAAAGCTGGTTCATCATGAGGTTTACCATGTTCCCCACGGCGGTGGGCTCCATGACCACCGTCCACCGGCCTGGCTCCACATCCCGGGGCTCCCGGCTCTGGATGGCCTTCTGGACTGCGATGCTCCCCAGTTGGCGGGTGTCCAGGTTCCTCCAGTCGTTGACGCTGGTTCCGGCCCACCCCGACCCGGTCCCATCCTCGGTCCGGACGGTGGTGGTGAAGTTCACCCGGGAGTCCAGCCCGTAGGCGAAGAGGCCCTCGGAGGTGGCCACGCAGGTGGCGCCGGAACGATGGACCAGGAATCCGGTGGAGATCAGGTCCTCGGCCACCGACTGCTCGGTGACGTTGGCGATGGAACGGGCCCGCTCCTCAGGCTCCAGCTCTGCGGTGGACTCGTAGTATGAGGCCTGGGTGTCGGGATAGCTCTGGGATCCCAGCTCGCCCATGTATTCCGGGTCCTCCGGGGCCAGCCGCGCCAGCTCCTCGGAGGTCCGGACCACCTGCTCCAGAGACTCGTCATCGAACCGGTTGGTCGTGGAGGAGGCCACCCGGAGCCCGAAGGCGCTGGATACCGTCAGGTTCGTGTTGGCGATGTCCCCCGAGGTGCTCATCTGGTTCTGGGCGAAGCGGGTGTTCCCATCCATGGCGCTGGTCAGGTTCACCCGGCAGTAATCGGCCTGGGAGAAGGAGAGAACCCGGTCGGTGATCCGGCGGGCTTCCTCTTCGGACAGAAAACGACGATCGGCCATGGCTCAGACGCTCCTGGCGGTGTTGATGACGGTGACGTTGCGGTGGCGGGTGGCGGGGCACCCGTGGGTGATGGCGTTGCTCTGGGCGGGCTGACCCTTGGCGTCGCCGAAGGCCCCTCCCAGGAAATACGTGCTGGGGCCTCCACAGAGATCCATGGCGTTCCAGAACTCGGGGGTCCGGATCTGATAGGCCACGTCCCGGAGCATCCCGGTGATCTGGCCGTTGCGGATCTCGTGGAAGACCTGCCCGCCATACTGGGAGTTGTAGCGCTGCTGGTCGATGGAGAAGGAGCCAGAGCCATCGATGAGGATGCCCCGGTCGATCCCGTCCACCAGCTCCTCGACGCTCACGTCCCGGTCCGGGTACGGCTCCAGGTTGATGTTGGGCATCCGCTGGAACTGGACGTCGGCCCAGGACTGGGCGTAGGAGTTCCCGTGGGACCGGACTTCCCGACCCTGGCTCCGGTACCAGTCCTCCAGCCAGAGCGCCTGCTCCCGGGTGGTCTGGAGGTCGTTCAGGATCCCGTCCTTCACGATGTGGTAGTCCTGGGGCTTCACCCCTTCGTCATCCCAGCCCACGGTGGAGAGGGCGCCCGGCGTGGAGCGCTCCCCAACCACATTCATGAACTCGGGACCGTACTGGAACTGGCCCAGGAAGTCCTCCACCGGGTAGATGAAGGAGGTCCCGGCATAGTTGGCCTCAAACCCCTGGATCCGATCCAGTTCGGTGGGATGGGCGATGGCCTCGTGGATGGTGAGCCAGAGGTGGGTGGGGAGGAGGACCAGGTCGTACTCCCCGGGATCCACCGAACGGGCCGAGAGCTTCTGGACCGCTTCTTCGGCGAAGCGAGGAGCCAGCCCCACCATGTCCGAGTCGGTGACGTGCTCGTAACCCAGCCCCATGGGGGCGATATCGGTGGAGCTCCGGGACTGGAAGTCCGAGTTGTCGTCGGAGACGGCCGTCACATTCATGGACGGGTAGGTCCGGTAGATGGTCTGATCCGTGACCGTCCCCTCCGAGTTGGCGTAGAACTTGTCTTCCCGAAGGAAGAACATCCCCGAGTTCACGAANCGGACCCCTGCCACCCCCATGGCGATTTCATTGGCCTGGAAGAGGTAGTCCACCTTCTCTTCGATGGGGATCTCGAAGGGGTCCACACGGATCGGACTCCGCCAGACGCCATCGGGCTCGACTTCGGTGGGGGCCAGTTCGACGGGCTGCCGTTGGGCCGCCCGGTTGGCCCGGGCCTGGGCTACAGCCTGACGGGCTACCGAGACCACCTCGTCCTGGGTCGTGTTGCCTGACGCGGCGAACCCCCAGGTCCCGTCCACCAGGACCCGGACGCCGAATCCTGACGTCACGTTGTCCGAGAGTCCGGTGACCCGGCGCTCCCGGGTCTGGATGCCCTGGTTCCGGTTCGTGTTGATCCGGACGTCTGCGTAGTCGGCACCGGCGGACCGGGCGGCTTCAAGGGCGCGCATGGCCAGATCTCGGCGGTCCGAACTGCCGGCAATAGGTCCGAAGGCCACCGGGCGGATGATCCCGTGGAGGGCATCCGGGTGACCCACCATGGAGAGGCCGGCAGCGGCCACCGCCGAGTGGCGCAGGAAGTCTCGTCGCTTCATATGGATCCTCGAAGTATAGAGGGGTGTGGTCTGTTCGAGCCGTGCCGAGAGCCGGGATCGGGCCCGGTCCGGGGGGTCTTGAGCGTACGATGCAGGTGCCCGGAGCTGGTTCCATGCCTGGGGCGCGGCGTTCGCTCAGGGGTCAACTGTAGGGTATCAGACCCCTGAATCTGACGGGCCAACCTTGGTGCCACAAGTTTCTGGTTCTTCATGGGCGGCCTCCCAGCCGTCGGATGAGCCATTCGCCCGTCAGGAGAAGGGCCAGGGCACCAAAGAGGAGAAAGGGCCAGGGTAGAAGGCGAGCCGCCGCCGTCGGAGCCGACGGGTCCTCACCCCAGATTCCCCCACCAGGGGAGGCCAGAGCCAGCCGTGCCAGGCGCCCACCGGCGTCGAGCTCCGACTCCTCCCGATCCAGGACCAGGAGGCTGGAGCGGACCAGGGCCTCGTCTCCCTCCTTCCGGGCTTCCAGGAGGTACTGTCCCGGCTCGAAGGGGACGAAACGGGTCTCCTGCAGTCGGATGGAGCCCTCAGGTGTGGAAGCAGGCAGGTCCATCTCCCATCGAGCGTCCGGGCCGCCGGGAGGCGTGATGACCAGGTGGGTGGGGACGTCTTCCTCACTCTGGCCCAGGATCCGGACCCGGACATCCTCGCCTACCCGGACCCGGTCCCCAGCCACCTCCAGAATGGGATCGTGGACCAGTCCGCCGGCCAGCCAGGCGACAGTGCTCTGCCAGAACCGCCGGTGTCCCTCTGCCTCTTCGGCTTCCATCCGCCAGCGCCAGGTGTCGGCAATGGAAAGAATCCCGATCCGACCCCGCCCAGGGGTGGCCAGCAGCATGGGTGATGCCTGGTCGGCTTGGATGCGGACCTCTATGTCAGCCGGCGGGAGGGGGGAAATCTCCGGCGGGAGGGTCCACGAGAGGGATTCGGCGGTGGCGGAGGTCGTGGGTCCGACCCCGGTAGCCAGGGAAGGAAGTTGGAGGAGCTCCGCCGGCTGAATGCCCCCCTGGGCCGAGGGGGAGGGGCTACCGGCCAGTAGGAACCCCAGCCCTTCCTCCTCCACCGTCCTGCCCAGGATCTGGACCACCGGCTCCGGGAGCTGGAGGCCCGGGAAGAGGATGACCACGTCCAGCTCCTCATAGGCCTGGGCGTCCTGGGGGAGGGGGCCCGGGTCACGACCCACCCAGAGATCCCGGCCCAGGTGGATCCATGCCTCGACCTCCTCGCCCGCCTCCTCCAACGCCCGGAGCGCCAAGCGGGATTCGGAGGACGGAGGTCCGGAGAGGGCCAGGATCCGGAGGGGACGGGGCGATTCCACCCAGCCGGCCAGGGCTTCGGTCCGGCCATCGGCCACAGCCAGTTCCCACCGGGCGGGCCCGGGTTGACGAGGCCGGAGAAGGAAGGCTCCTCCATCGTCAGGGGCCAGGGACAGCTCCTGCGAAAGGCCGGCCGGTGTGGTGAGGGTGAGCTGGACCTCCTGGTGGGCCTCCACCCCCAGCCCCGCCGCCCGATCGGCCCGAAGGCGCTGAGGGAAGGTGGTGGTCACCGGGGGTGGAGCGCCTGGCGGGTCGCCAGGGAGGATGGCGTGGACCGGGGCTTCAGCCCCGTGCCGCAGGAGGCGGAGCCAGGTGGAGTCCGTAGACTCATCCAGCTCCGTCAGGGACACGGGAAGGGGGGTCGACGGCTTCCCTTCTCCAGGAGCGGATGGGACTCCCACAATCAGGACGAGGACGAGAAGGGCCAGGGAGGTGGCCCGAAGGAGGCGGGGGAGGGTCACCGGAGGCACGTCACCGGGTGAGGGCGTGGATCAGGATGTTGACGCCGAAGCGGGTGTTGTCCACGGCCAGGAACCGCTTGTTCACGGCATGGTAGCTCCACTCCGACGAGTAGTCCTTGTTGGAGTAGAGGATCCCGATCCGGTCATTCACCATGACGGCGTGGAGCTCCGGGTGGATGATGCCGTCGCCCCACCCCGAGAGTTCGTGGCTGGTGGTGGGTGGGCCGTCCTCGAAGTGGAAGAAGCTCCGGTAGAGCTCGTGATCGTTGGGGAGGGGCTGGAGGGCGTCCTCACCGAAGATCCGGGCCAATTCCTCGGTGGCGGTGCGGTGGAAGGCGCCGTCGATGTCGTGGTTGTGGTCGTCCATGAAGACGAACCCGCCCCGCTCTACGTACTCCTCCAGATTCCGGGCTTCAGCCTCCGAGAAGCGGACCGGGAGGTGACCGGTCAGGTAGAGGACCGGGTACTGGAAGATCTCCCGGGAGGCCAGGTCCACGTACACCCCTTCCGGCGCCACCGGCAGATCGGTGTACTGTGCCAGGGAGTGGATCAGGTTCTGGGGGACCAGGGGAGCCGAATCCCAGTTCCCCGAGTCGTATCGGAGCGTGGCGAAGATGAAGGGCGTGGGCTCCTCCTCCGCTCCGTTCCAGGGGTCGGGTGGGTCCCGGGACACGTCCAGCCCACCGGCCAGGAATACGGAAGAGAGGGACGCTCCCGAGTGACCGGGCCAGGCGTAGCGGTGGGGCCGCACGCCATCCGGGTCCAGGAGCCGCAGCGCCTCCTCCAACTGCTGGATCCCTTCACCCGGGCTCTCCTCCTGGAAGGAGGTGGCGGCTCGGGCCACCAGGCTCCCCACCCGAGACGGAACGGCTCCGTCCCCCAGGAGTCCCATGGCCAGCTCCGAGAGGGCACGGCTGGAGGTTCGGGCGTCGTCGGCCTGTCGCAGAGTGCCCAGCCGTTCCTCCAGTACCGGAATCCAGCGTTCTCCCGCGTCCAGAGCCGTGCCCGGGCCCCGGGAGGCCGGCTCGGCGTCATCCACCTCGCCGGTTCCTCGGACGTCGGGCACATCCACCGGTGGCGCCGAGACGTGGCCCCGGGGGAAGACCCGCTCATTCTCCCGGAGGGCCTGGAGGCCGGCCAGCGCCTCCTCCTGGTAGGGGATGGAGGTCTCCATGGCTGCCAGCTCCAGGAATCGGCCTGATTCCCACATGGCGTTGTAGATGGCCAGGAGGGGCTCGTTCACCGAGAGGATGGGGTCGCCGTCGTGATGGTGCCCCAGGTGGTCCAGCTCCCCGAACCCGGTGGGCAGCTCTCCCAGGCCGCCTACGGTGACGGTGCCCACGCCGGTACCTGCCTCGTCCGCTCCCACCCCGGCATGGCCATGGCCGTGATCAGGGTCTGGCTCCGGGTCTGGAGCCGAAGAATCGAAGACGGAGGCCACTCCGTACCGGGATCCCCGGGGTTCAGGTTCTTCGTGGTCATGGGCCTGGGCCCGGAGCTCAGCCTCCACCGCTTCGGCTGGNTCCCCATGGCTGTGGTCTCCTCCGCCCAGTTGCAGGTGGCCTGGCTCCATGGCGCCGGTGGCCCGGGAGAACACCTGATCCCCCACCTGATCCCGGAGTCGGACCTGTTGGCGGGCCAGGGCCCGGGCCTCCTCTGCAACCTCCTGGGAGCTCAGTGTTTTTTTTTTTGAGAAAGGATGGGCTCATCGTCCACGTCCAGGGGAAGCCCCAGGAGGACATCCACCGAGAACTCGTCTCCCTCCCGGATCACCCGGAGCTGGCGGGTGCGGGAGACGCCGGTTCCCGGGCCCGAGACCACATTGCCGTCAGTGGCGGTGGCCCGGAGGTGGAGGACGTCCCCTGGTCCCAGCCCCAGCTCGTCCAGGTCCAGGGTGAGGGAACCCTCCACCCCGTCCTCCACGTCACGGAGCTGGCTCCAGTCCATGGACCCCTCCCGGAAGTCGAAGGACTCACCGCTGCCCCGGGTGTGGACCCAGGTCAGTTGGAAGGACTCGATTCCGAAGGGATCGAAGGCCTGGGCCCGGAGGGTCAGCTCTCCAGACCCTGTGGCCAGGGTCATGTCCCGTTCCGGCTCCACCAGCTCCACCTCGGGCGGACCGTCAGGGAGCACTTCGACGGGGATGACCCGGTCCAATCCACCGGATGGATCTCCCACCTGGGCCAGCTCCAGCGCCAGCCCCCGGTCCCCGGTCTCAAGCGTCCAGCCCATGGGGGCCGAATCGGACGTCAGGGGTCGGGGTCCGCCGTCTCCCCGGATGATCCGTGCCGAGATGGCCAGTTCAGGGCTGCGGGCGTGAAGCTCCACCCGGCTTCCTGCCAGGGCCGTCAGCGTCTCGTCCGGGGCCACCTGGAAGGACTCCAGCCCGGTGTAGGCCGGGGGCGTGACCACCATCTCCAGGTGGTCCAGGGGGCGGAAGGGGGTGGCCTCGTCCGGGAGCTCGGAGGAGGGGACCCCTGCCGCGGCCAGAGTTTGTGGGGTCTCTCCCCAGCTTTCCCAGAGGTGCTGCGGTCCGCCGGCGTAGAGGACAGCAGCGGCGCCTACGCCCAGGAGGAGAAGGGCCGTGACCCCTTCCCGGCGGCTGAGCCAGGGAGGGAGGAGGGTCCCGGGGGTGCTCCCCTCCAGGACGGGCTGGGCCCGGACCGCCAGCTCCTGCCCGTAGGGATGGTCGGGCGGGAGGTGGAGGAGAGCCGAGGCCAGTCCATCGCCTTCCGGGATCCTCTCCTCGATCCGGATGGCCAGCTCGTCCAGGGTCGGTGCACGAGCCAGAGCCCGGAAGAGGAAGGCCACCGAAGGGAGGATGAAGGCCAGGGCCGGGAGCCACCGGGCCAGGGAGTGGGATGGGATGAGTCCCAGGGCGTTGCCGGCCAGGAGGAGGAGGGTGGTGGCCGCAGCCAGGACGATCCCCAGGACCAGACCCCGAACCATGGACCGGGCCTGCCAGACCTTCTGGGTCTGGAGCAGGAGCCGGCGGAGCCGGGCCTGGACCTGGGTCAGGGGAGAAGCACTCATGGGTTCCTGGTCTTCACGTTGTATCGATCCGGCGGATCAGGGCCATCTCTCCAACGGCCACGGCAAGGGCCAGGGCCAGGAGGAGTCGGGTCAGGGGAAAGCCTGCGCCTTCGTACCGGAGGGGCGCCGCCTCCACCCTCTCAGGACGTTCGCTTCCTTCCAGGAGTTGGCGCCATGCCTCTTCAGCCCCGGGTTCCGAAGCAAGGACCAGCGCTCCCGGGCAGCTCTCTCTCAACAGGGCGTCCAGGAGGAGGGGGAGCTCACCCCTGTCCAGGACCGGGGCGTCCGCTGCCAGAGGAAGGGCTACGGTGCACTGGACTGCCGATTCTGCCTCAGGGTGAAACCGAGCAGCCGCAGCCGGCGTCCCGCCCACGCGTAGAAGAGATACCTTCGCACCCGCCGCAGGGGTCCCTCCAGGGAAGGTCCCCGCCCCCTGGATCACCCGGCCGTCCAGGAGGAGGAAGTGATGGCCGGGAACGCCTTCCCCTGGGGGTTCGTGGATCCAGAGGTCGCCGAGGCGGTCTACTCCGCCGACCCGGAGGTGGATGGGGCTCGGGGCGTCCGTCTGGACATCCAGACCCAGAAGCTCCAGCGCCTGGGTGACGGGCGTGACCAGGTCCGGGTCGGCGTCCAGGTGGATGGTCGGGGGGGAGGCCGGGGGACCATCCTGACCCAGGCGGGCCGGCACCTCCAACGAGATTCGGCCTGGCCAGAGATGATCCCGGAGTTCGAGCGTGCCGGGGCCCCAGGCCTCCCAGTCCGGGTGGGCAACGAGACGGGCCGAGAGGGAGTCGGCTCCGGTGGAATGGCCGGCTTCGTCCCGGAGAGCCCGGAGGAGGTGGGCCAGTTGGATGGACTCCCCTGGGTCGGCTGAGACGCGGACGATTTGCGCCGCCTCCACCTCGTGGGCTCGGGCCAGGTGCTCCTCCACGGCCAGGGAATCGGGACCAGGGGGCATGGCCGCCACGATGATCGGGGTCGCTCCCTCGCTGGGACCTATCCAGCTCAGCCCGGCCAGGGCAGCGCCCAGGAGAAGGCAGAGCCCCATCCGAAGGGCCAGGAGGAAAAGCCGGTCCGGCAATTTATGAATCCGAATTCGGATTCTTGTTTCAGGGGTGAGGAAGCGAGCGGTAGGGAGGAGACGGGGCTTCCGCTCCCGGGGTTGGAGGAGATGGAGGATCAGGGGGATGCCGGCCAGCAGAACTCCGGCCCAGAGGAAGCCAGGACGGGCAATCTCCAGCATCCCGGTCATGACCCGGCTCCTGGGTCCCGGAGCCAGCGCCGGAGGAGAGGAAGGAGGGGATCGGTGGTCCGGGCCTCCCACCAGTGGATACCGGCGTTCCCCATCCGCTGGGACAGAGCTCCGTAGTAGGCTGTGAGGCGATCCTGGTAGGCCGGGTCCCGGGCGGGGTCGCCAGGGATCTCCACTGCGGGGTCCTCAGGATCCCGGTAGAGAGCGTCCTCCTTCTCCCCCTCACCCAGCTCCTCAGGAGAAAGGATGCGGATGGCCGTCACCTCGTCGCCGCGGGCTCGGAGGTGGGACGCTTCAGAGACCACTTTCGCGCCGTCGTCTTCCTCCAGGAAGTCGGACAGGATGACGACCCGGCCCCCGGCCGATACCCGCTGACCCACCCGGTGGAGGGTGGGTGCCAAGGACCCGGGCTCTCCGGCGGTCAGGTGGGTCAGGGTATGGAGGAGGGCGTGCCAAGCTTCCCGGCCGGGGCGAGGAGGAAGGAAGTTGGCGGTCTGTCCACCGGTGACGGCCAGGCCCGGCAGGTCCCCGACGTCCCGGGCCAGCCGGCCCAGGGCGGCGGCCAAGAGGACGGCGAAGCGAAGCTTGGTGATGCTGCCGTCCTCTGGGAAGGCCATGGACGGGGTGGCGTCCACAACCAGGGTGGTCCGGAGGTTCGAAGTCTCCCGGTATCGCCGGACGTACAGGCGATCGCTCCGGGCCATGAGGCGCCAGTCCAGGTGCCGGAGGTCGTCTCCCTGCTGATAGGGACGGTGCCGCTCGAAGTCCTCGCCCCGTCCCACGAAGGGAGAGCGATGGATCCCACTCCCCAATCCTCGGGCCACCAGATCTCCGACCCACTCCAGGTCTTTCAGGCCGTCCAGGAGCTCGGGGGGAAGAAGGTCGTCTCTGTGCCGGACCATCACTCCATGCCGCTGGAGGGGCGGGCAACCGTGTCCAGGAGCCGGGCGATGAGCTCGTCGGCCTCCAGACCCTCGGCCTCGGCCCGGAAAGTGGGGAGGAGCCGGTGCCGGAAGACGGCTGGCGCTACGGCCCGTAGATCTTCGCTGCTCAGGTGAAGGCGGCCGCGAAGGAGGGCCCGAGCCTTGCCGGCCAGGACCAGGGCCTGTCCTGCCCGGGGGCCGGCACCCCACCGGAGCCAGTCCGTGACGGGAGTGCAGGCATCGGGCTGCCCGGGACGAGTTCCCCGGACCAGCCGGACGGCGTAGTCCAGGAGGGCGTCGGAGGCCGGAACCTGACGGGTGGCAGCCCGCAGGGTCAGGACTTCCTCTCCCCCCAGAACCGGCTTCGCCTCAGCCTGGCGCCCGCTGGTGGTAGCAGCCAGGATCGCCCGTTCCTCCCCAGGGGTGGGATAGGGCACCCGGATCTTCAGGAGAAAGCGATCCAGCTGGGCTTCCGGAAGCGGATAGGTCCCCTCCTGTTCCAGTGGGTTCTGAGTGGCCAGGACCAGGAAGGGAGAGGGGACTGGACGGGTCTCTCCAGCGGCGGTGACCCGCCCTTCCTGCATGGCCTCCAGGAGGGCCGACTGGGTCTTGGGGGGAGCCCGGTTGATCTCGTCGGCCAGGAGGACGTTGGTGAAGACCGGGCCCGGGAGGAATCGGAAAGCCCGTTTCCCGGTAGAGCGGTCCTCCTCGATGATCTCGGTTCCCGTCACATCGCCGGGCATGAGATCCGGGGTGAACTGGATGCGCCGGAAGTCCAGCTCCATTCCCTGGGCCAGGGTGCGGACCAGGAGGGTCTTGGCCAACCCCGGCACCCCTTCCAGGAGTCCATGGCCCCCGGTGAGAAGGCAGAGGAGGACCTCCTCCACCACCTGTTCCTGTCCCACGATGAGTCGGCCCACTTCTTCCCGAAGTCGGCTGACCCCGTCCAGGAGTTCGGTCACGGTGGAGGGTTCCACGCCGGTGGAGTCGGCGGAGGAAGGAAGGGTCCCAGCGGACCCTGTGCCTGGATTGGGCATGGGTGTGGACAGGGCAGAGTGATCTGGAGGCCGGGTCCTGTGCTGGACCTGGGTCAACTATTCAGTGGATGGGCTCCCGATTCTAAGAGGACCACCGGAACAAGACAAACGATCCCTCACGGGTGAGCCCTGACCTCAGAAGGGGAAGAGGAGGGGGACCAGGAGGATCGTCACCAGCAGGACCAGGAACTGGAGGGCGATCCCCACCTTGAAGAAATCCCCGAACTTATAGCCGCCCGGGCCCAGGACCAGGGTGTTCACCGGTGAGGCCACCGGGGTGGCGAAGGCCGTGGATGCCGCCACGGCGATGGTCATCATGTACGGCTCGGGGGCGGCACCGATCCCCAGGGCGAGTTGATAGGCGATGGGGGCCAGGAGGACGGCTGTGGCGGTGTTGGAGATGACCTGGCTCAGAGCTGACGTCAGGACGAAGAGGGCGATCAGGAGGAGGAGCGGGCCGGCCCCGGCCATGCCCGAGGCGATACCGTCCACGATGAGCTGCATCCCCCCTGTCTTCTCCAGAGCGGTGGCCATGGGGAGGATTCCGGCGATGAGGACCACACTCTCCCAGTTCACCGAGCGATAGGCGTCGGCCGCTCCGACGCATCTGGTGATGACCATGGCCACGGCGGCCAGTAGGACGGCCGTCACCGCCGGGACGATGTTCAGGGTCATGAGAAGAAGCATTCCCACCATGACGGCGATGGCCATAGGCGCCCGTTCCAGGGGTTGAAGGGCCGGCCCCATCTCCCTCGGGGCCATGGCCACCACGAAGTCCCTGGTTTCGGCTCCCAGGAGGCGGATCTTCTCCCACGGTCCCTGGACGAGGAGCATGTCTCCGAACCGGAGTGGGACGTCCCGCAGGTCCCCTTCCACCAGCTCTCCCAGGCGCCGGACGCCCACCACCGACAACTGGAAACGATCGCGGAACCGAAACTCCTTCAGCGTCTGTCCTACCATCCTGGAGCGAGGGGTCAGCAGCACCTCGGCGATTCCTGTTTCCCGGGCCGTGGGATCCCCCTCCAGCTCATCCTCCAGGAGGATGACGTAGCCCCGACCCACCATCCGGGCCACTCCTTCCGCCGACCCTTCCACCAGGAGTTCCTGCCCGGCCGCCAGGGTGGCCTCGGGGAGGGCCGGCTCCGGCTCCGGGTCGCCCCCCGAACCTGGCCGTGGCCGCGGCAGCCGCCTTCGACGGCGGTCGGCCTCATCGTCCGATGTGATGAGTTCCAGAACCGTGACGCCGTAGCGCTCCGGGAGCTCCAGCTCACCCAGATTCCGTCCCAGGATAGGGGACTCGGCCGGGACCCGGAGGCGGAAGAGACGAGGATAGAGTTCCCAACTGCTGGCCATCTCCTCCACAGACAGGGTGTCTTCCAACCGGGTGGGCTGGTTCGGAGATTTCCGCTCAGGGAGGAATCGGCGGCCCACCAGGGCCATGAAAGCGATGCCCACGACGACCACCGCCAGCCCGATGGGGGTGAAGGTGAAGAACCCGAAGGGATCCCGCCCCATGGCCTGCAGGTGGTTGCTCACCACGATGTTGGGGGCTGTCCCGATGAGGGTGAGCATTCCCCCCAGCAGGGAGGCCACCGAGAGGGGGATCAGGAGCTTGGACGGGGAGATCTCCCGCGCCCACGCCAACCCCACCACCACCGGGAGCATGACGGCCACGGTCCCGGTGGAGCTCATGAATCCCGACAGCCCTGCCACCAGGATCATGATGATCACCAGGAGACGGACCTCGCTGTCACCGGCCAGCTTCCCCGGGAGTCGTCCCATGGCCTGGGCCACCCCCGTCTGGAAAAGACCGTCTCCCACCACGAAGAGGGCGGCGATCATGATGACCACCGGGTCGGCAAAGCCGGCCAGCGCTTCACCGGGGGTGAGGATTCCAGTGAGAAGAAGCGCCAGGAGAGCCATGAGGGCCACCACGTCCAACCGAAACCGCTCGGTGACGAAGAGGACGATGGTGGCCACGAGGATCCCGTAGACCAGGGCGATCTGAAGGGTCATGGTAGTGTCGGGAGGTTGGGCCGGGACGGGACGGTTCCCGCCTATGGTAGCGAGTTTCCGGCTCCACGCCATGGATTCCACCTGGGAGCCGGCGCAGGGGCCCTGCTTGACGGCGGACCGGAGGGATCCTTCTATTCCCCTGGCTTCCCAACCTCCGGTTCGGCGCGAACGCGTTCGGGGCCGGTCTCAACCGCACCTTCATCGTTGGAGGCAGTTCTGTGACTCCGTCCTCGACACCCTCGCCTGAGGGGAGCGCCAAGCCGGCTCGCGAACTCTGGGGCACTCGCTGGGGCTTCGTCCTGGCCGCCGTGGGAAGTGCGGTTGGACTGGGGAACATGTGGCGCTTCTCCTACATCGCCGCCGAGGGCGGTGGCGCCGCATTCCTCCTCCTGTACATCTTCATGATCGCCCTCCTGGGGATCCCTCTCATGCTCTGCGAGCTGACGGTGGGCCGGAAAACCCACCTCTCCCCCATCGGCGCCCTCCGGGAGCTGGGCGGAAAGGGTTGGGTCCCCCTGGGCCTCCTCTTCGTGTTGACCGGATTCCTGATCCTCTCCTACTACTCGGTCATTGCCGGGTGGACGCTGCGCTACGCTGCCGAGGCGGCCACGGTGGGGTTCGCGCCAGATGCCGGTGCCCACTTCGGGGAGATCGCCGCCGGGGGCTCGGCGGTGGCCTGGCACCTGGGCTTCATGGTCCTGACCATCGCCATCGTCATGGTGGGGGTCCAGAAAGGAATCGAACGGGCGGCGCTGGTCCTCATGCCCAGCCTCATGCTCATCATCCTGGGGCTGGCGGTCTGGGCTTTCTTCCTGGAAGGATCGGCGGAGGGGTATGCCTTCTACCTCATGCCGGACGTGGGTGAACTCATGGATACCACCGTCCTGGTCCAGGCCACGGGCCAGGCCCTCTTCTCCCTCTCTCTGGGGATGGGAGCCATGCTCACCTTCGCCTCCTACCTCTCCCGGGACACGGATTTGAACCAGGAGGCCGTGACCATCTCCTTTGCCGACTTCGGCGTGGCTTTCGCGGCGGGGCTGGTGGTCTTCCCCGTCATCTTCGCACTGGGGCTTCAGGACTCGGTGACCGAGAGCACGGTGGGAGCGCTCTTCATCTCCCTGCCGGGGGCCTTCGTGGAGATGGGGGCCGCAGGACGGATCATCGGGCTCCTCTTCTTCGTGGCCCTGGGGGTGGGGGCCATCACCTCGGCCATCTCCCTCCTGGAGGTGGTCACCTCCTCCATGATCGACGAGTTCGGGATCGGTCGAAGGAACGCCGCCATCGGCGTCGGGATCCTCATCGGGATCGTCGGGATCTTTTCGGCCCTGAACACCGACTTCCTGGGCCTGGTGGACGCCATCGCCGGTGACCTCTTCCTGGTCCTGGGCGGGCTGGCCATGGCCATATTCGTGGGATGGATCATGAAGGCGGACCCGGCCCAGGAGCTGGCCCGAGGCGCCGGGGAGGGCTTCAAGGTCATCATCCCCACCGTCCTCTTCCTGATCCGGTTCGTCCTGCCTCCGGTCATCGCCATCGTTCTCTTCTTCTCGCTGCAGAACAGCTGGATCGAGGTCCGGGCCTTCTTCGGTCTGGGATGATGCGGGCCTACGGGTGGCTGAAGGCCGGCACCTCACAGACGCCGGTCCCCTCGGTGCACCCGGGTTCGGAGAGGGTGCGCCAGAAGAGCTCGTAGATGCGCCGATACTGGTCGGTCCAGCTCCAGGGCTCCAGCATCCCGTGGTTCTCGGTGGGGTAGACCGAGAGCTCCCAGTTCTCCTTGCCCAGCTCGATGAGGCGCTGGGTCAATCGCACGATGTCCGAGAAGTGGACGTTGGTGTCGTACATGGGGTGGCCCATGAGGAGGTGCCCCTCCAGCCCCTCGGCAAAGTAGATGGGGGAGGACTGGCGGTGGGCCTCAGGGTCGTCCTGGGGGCGGTTCAGGATCCGGGAGGTATAGCCCTCGTTGTAGTGGGCCCAATCGGTCACCGAGCGGAGGGCACCCCCGGCGTGGAAGACGTCGGGCTCGGTGAAGAGGGCCATGAGGGTGATGAAGCCGCCGTACGACCCGCCGTAGATCCCGATGCGGTTTCGGTCCACCCCTTCATTCTCAACGAGCCAGTCCACCCCATCCACGTGATCCCAGAGATCCCATCCCCCCATGTGGCGGTAGATGGCGGTGCGCCAATCTCGACCGTACCCGGCTGACCCCCGGTAGTCCACGTCCAGGACGGTGAATCCCTGGGCGGCCAGGAAGTGGTGGAACATGTACTCGCGGAAGTAGTTGGACCACCAGCGGTGCACATTCTGCAGGTAGCCGGCACCGTGGACGAAGAAGACGGCGGCGCCATTGGACTCCACCCCCATCTCCGAGGGCCGGTAGATCCGGGCCGGGACCTGGGTGCCGTCCCGAGCCTGGAAGTGGATGATCTCGGCGTCGATCCAGGGGAAGGCCAGCCACTCCTCTTCCGGCGAGAGGGTGACCTGCTCCAGTTGGGGATCGGACTGGTTGGGTGCCACGTAGAGTTCAGGGGGACGGGTGATCCGGGAGTGGATCACGGCCAAGCGCTCTCCATCGGGAGAGACGGTGGCGTCGAAGTGGCCCTCTCCGGCTGTGATGCGCGTCCGCTCCGACCCGTCCAGCGCCATCCGGTACAGGTGCTGGTCGAAGGGAGAGCCTTCGTTGGTCCGGAGGTAGAGATGCTCGCCGTGCTCCGGGAGCTGGACCTGGTGGACTTCCCACGGGCCGGAGGTGAGCTGGGCGGCATTCCCCCCGTCGGCGTCGGCCACGTAGAGGTGGGCGAAGCGGTCGGCCTCGCTGACCCAGTAGGCCCGGTCCGATTCAGGAAGCCAACCCATGCAGTTGAAGCAGGGGCCGGCCACCCAGGCCGAATCCGCCAGGTGCTCCAGGATCGTGAGGTCGCCGGTGGCCGCCTCCACGCTGGCGATCCAGCGGTGCTTGTTGTCGTCGGAGATGGCTGAGATGAGACCGTAGGTTCCGGCATCGTTCCAACCCCGGAAGGTGATGGTCCGGGGGGTGACCTCCCCCTCCTGGACCGCGCCTTCCTGACCCGGTTCCCCGGCGCCCACCGGCTCCTGGTCTCCGGCCTGGCGCTGGACGGCCCCTTCAAGGTCCAGCCAGAGGATGGTGTCTGATCCCAGGGGGTGGATCCCAACGGAGGACCGACCCAGAGCGTCGCCGACCTTGGTGCGGACCTCGTCGCCTGCGGTGTAGCCGTCGTCGGTGATCCACCGAGGGACGATGACGGACTCGGCATCNTCGGGTGAGACGCTCCCCTGGATGGCCACATACTGGCCGTGGGCGTCCACACTCAGACCTGCGGCCCGGCCCTCATCTCCCATGTACACAGCCTGGATGGCTGACTCTGCCCGGCGGTCGTCCAGCTCCCGTTCCCGTTGCTCCCGGGCTTGCTGTCTACGGATGTGCTCGAAGAGCTCCTCCTGTTGCTCCGCCAGGAAGGCTCGATGGCCTTCGGGATCGGTCTCCTCATCCGGGGTGCCCTCCCGGATGTCGGTGAGTTGACGGATCTGGCCATTCTCCAGCTCCAGGGCGTGGAGCTGCCCCCAGCCGGTGAAGAAGACGGTCCGGCCATCGGCAGAGAAGCGGGGCTGGGAGAGCGTCTCCACCACATCGGTGAGGCGTCGGACCGAGAGGTCGCCCCGATCCACCAGGTAGAGGTCCCCCCGCCATGCCTCCACCCGCCACCGGCGGTCCTGGGAGATGTCCCCGCTCCCGAAAGTCAGTGAGAGGGAATCGGCCTCGAGCGGATCTTCGATGTGCTCCGGTTCACCGCCCTGGGCAGGAACCCGCCACAGCTCACGGTCGGCATCGTAATCGTGGCCTGCCGGCAGCCAGCGGAAGTAGATCCAGTTGGAGTCATCAGTCCACGAGACATTCGTGGGGCTCTGTCCCACGATCTCGAACCCCCGCATCATCTCCTGGAGGGTCAGTGAGAAGGGAGCATCCCGGGTGGCCTCCGGCTCGAAGGCGGCCACAGGGGCTTCCTCCGGCGGCGGTGCCGCGTCCTTACCGATGGTCTGGGCGTGGGCCAGGGAGGGGAGTCCCAGGAAGAGGATGGCGAGGGCCAGGGTCCGGATGCTCATGGATGCTGCCTCATCAGGTTGTCTGGGTCGTCAGGGTGAGAATAGCGCAGGGCCGCAGAGGCTCAATCGCCGAAGCTGATGCCAAGCTGGCGGGCGGTGTGGAGCACATCGTTGTCCGGGGTGATGGATTTGATCTTCTTCACCGCCTCCTCCAGGGGGACGGCCTTCACTTCAGGGGGATCCAGGGCCACCATGCACCCGAAGTCACCCCGAGCCACCACGTCTACGGCCGCCGTTCCGAAGCGGACGGCCAGGAGCCGGTCGTAGGCGGTGGGCTGTCCCCCCCGCTGAAGGTGTCCCAGGACCAGGGACCGGGTTTCCAGGCCCGTCTGTTCCTGGACCCGGGCGGCCACCTGCTCGGCAATCCCTCCATACCGCTTGTTCTGGGTGTCGTCCCCTTCACCCACGAAGGACGGTTCACCCCCTTCGGGGTGGGAGCCCTCGGCTACGACCACGATGCCGTAGCGAGGCCCCTGTTCGTACTTGGCTTCCATGTGCCGGCAGAGGGCGTCCAGCCGATAAGGGACCTCGGGAATGAGGATGGCGTCGGCCGCTCCGCTCACGCCGGCGAAGAGGGCGATCCAGCCGGTGTGACGCCCCATGAGCTCCACCACCATGATTCGCTCGTGGCTCTGGGCCGTGGAGTGGAGCTTGTCGATGGCATCCGTGGCCGTCTGNACTGCGGTGTGGAAGCCGAAGGTCACCTGCGTTGCCGCCAGGTCGTTGTCGATGGTCTTGGGGACACCCACCACAGGGAGCCCTCGATCGGAGAGCTGGGAGGCGATGTGAAGGGACCCGTCTCCTCCAATGGCGACCAGGGCGTCGATGCCCCGGTCCTGGAAAGCCTGGATGATCTCTCCGGACCGGTCCACCTCCTGAATGGATCCATCCGGGAGTTCCTTCTTCCAGCGCAGGGGGTTCCCTCGATTGGTGGTGCCCAGGATCGTGCCGCCCAGGTGGGTGATTCCCTCCACGGCCGATTCGTCCAGGAGGACCACCCCGTCGCCATCCAGGAGGCCGTCATACCCCTGACGGATGCCCACTACGTCCCATCCCCGGTTCAGGGCCGAGAGGACCACCGCCCGGATGACGGCGTTGAGACCGGGGGCGTCCCCTCCTCCTGTGTTGATGGCCAGGCGAAACGGTCGACGAAAGGCGGTGGGTACAGGATTGGTCATGGGGGTCTCAATCGAAGGGAGAATCTTCGTCGTGGGAATCTCCGGGGGTGGCCAGGTCCTGCACGAGGCGGGAGTGGAAATCCTGGAGCTCCGGGCCCCAGGGATCATCCCCTTCCTGGAGGAGGTGGATCGCNTCCAGGGCATCGTAGGGAAGACCCATGGAGCGGAAGATGCCGGCGGCAGCCAGGATCCCTTCCTCTTCCGGGTCCAGCCCCATATCCCGGAGGCGACCCAGATGAGTGGCCACTTCGTCCATGACATCTCGAGAGGCCACCTGGAAACGGGCCCGGGGTCCGATCTGGCCCTCTGGAATGGTCTCCACTGCCCATTCGTAGCGCCCCCCAGGACTGAGAGCCGCCTCAGGTGCCAGGGTCCAGATGGAGTCCGCTCCGGCATCCATGGTGACCATGTCGCCGTCCTGGGGCCAGAGGTGGATCTGGTAACCGGTGCCCTCGTAGCTGCCCCCCCAGACCATGGTCGGTGTCAGGGAGCGGACCGTCCGGCCACCGGCGGGACGGAGGGGGGCAGGGCCCAGGACGTCCGGATCGTGGGAAGTCGCCTCGTCCAGTTCGGTGGCGGCGGAGCCGGTTTCCATGGATGGGAGGAGGAGGGCCCGGAGGAGTCGAAAGAGGGGGTCGGCCTCCGAAGGATCGGCGGAATAGCTCACCTCATCACCCGGTTCCAGGCGATCCACCTGGCCGTCCCTCCGGAGAACCACCAAGCGATGGTGGTGAAGGGTGCGGCGGGTGTCGTCGGGGTAGAGGAATGACCCTACCCCTGGAGGTGGTGTGTCCATTGTGTCGACTTGATCGGCTGGGCGATCAAGGAACTCTGCCCGGAGGATGAGGGCGGCAGGCTCGTCGGGGGACTGCCCTGCCAGGGGTGCCCCGGAAAGGATGAGGATGAGGCCCAGCAGGGGGAGCCAGGCCGGCCCCGATGCGCTTCGGTTGGGATGGTAAGCCAATACGGTTGCTCCCGATGGGACGATGAAAGGCCAATGTAATGGGGTGTCGGGGGGTTGCGGGAGGTCCTGGGGGTCAGGTTGCGGGGACCCTGGAACGGGGGATGATCAGATGGTTACCATTCCAGACGCAGGTCCCCCAACTGGTCCCAAGGAGGCCCCATGGCCGCGACCGAGAAGTCCGTGATGGACGCACTCAAGACGGTGAAGGATCCGGAACTGAACCTGAATCTGGTAGTGCTGGGTCTGGTATACGACGTAGATGTACAGGACTCCCACGTCCTGGCCCATATTTCCCTGACGAGCCCCATGTGCCCGGTGGCGGAACAGATCGTCCAGATGGCGGAGGACGCCATCCTGGGTGTGGAGGGAGTGGAGACGGCCAAAGTGCAGCTTACCTTCGATCCACCCTGGACGCCGGAGCGGATCAGCCCCCTCATCCGTTCGTCGCTGGGACTCTGAGAAGGGCAATAGCCGGAACGGCCGGCGCCACGGCTTCTTGGCAGTTGACCGAGCAGGCGAGGCCAGGGTAGTTTGTAGACAGTTTCGAACGAGCGTTCGAACGGACGTTCGATCCCCAGGGTCCCAACTGCCGGACCGGGATCCTGGATCCGACAATCAGCAGGAGTTGGCGATGGCCGATCTCACCGAAGACGAACTGAAGGCCCGGGTTCAGGACGGCTACATCGTCGAGTCCGTGGAGGAGATGACCGAGGGGTACCGAAAGGCCCTGGCTGTTCAGCTCACGGTCCAGGCCGACACCGAGCTCATTTCGGCCCCGGCGTACTGGATGGCTGCCCGGGACGCTCCCTCCACCAACACCCAGGTGAGCGCTCACGCCATCATCCAGGATGAACTGGCCCACGCCAACATTGCCTACCGACTCCTGGAGGATCTGGGGATTTCGCGGGAGGAGCTGGTCTACGAACGGGAGCCCCACGAGTGGAAGCATCCCTACGGCTTCGATCAGCCCCTGGAGAACTGGGCTGAACTGGTGGTTGCCAACGGCTTCTACGACCGGGCTGGAATCACCCTGCTTTCTGATGTTCATCGGAATACCTCCTACGGGCCCCTGAAGCGGGCGCTGGTGAAGATCGACATGGAGGAGACCTTCCACCTGCGGCATGGCGAAGTCTGGATGCGCCGGCTGGCAAAGGCTGGGGGCGAGGCCCGGGAGATGCTCCAGCGGGCGGTGGACTGGATGTTCCCCATGACCATCGAGTGGTTCGGACTCCCGGACGATCTGAAGCGGCACTCGGGTCAGTTGGAGTACCGGCTCAAGGGGAAGACCAACGATGAGCTCAGGCAGACCTGGATGGCCGCCACCGTTCCCCTCTGTGAGAATCTGGAGCTGGACGTGCCGGCCCACTTCGACGAGGCCACTGAGAGCTACGAGCTGGAGTACCCCTTCCCCTGCCAATACAACCCGGACGAGAAGCGGTGGCTTTTCGAAGAGGGGCAGATCAGCTGGGACGAGGTCTTCAAGCGTTGGAAGGGCCGAGGACCCATGAACAAGACCTACGTCGAGTCCATCCGCCGTTCCCGCAGCCAGGTGGGTGCGTGGCTGAACTGACTGCAACCCACCGTCTGCCGGTGGTGGCGCCGGAGGACGAAGGCCCCCTGCCGGCTCATGTGGTTTCCCACGCCAGTGGAGGACGTGATCTCTGGTCCCCTCCCCTGGATGACCGGCCTGCGGAGCCGGACCAGGCACTCCTGGAGCTCCTCATGGAGGTCCTGGATCCGGAACTTCCCATCAGCCTGGTGGACCTGGGCCTCATCTACGGTGCTCGGCTGGATGGGGAGGACGTGGCCCACATCGAACTCACCTTCACCGCCACCGCCTGCCCTTGCATGGAGTTCATCCGGGAAGACATCCGGGATCGGCTCATGCAGGAGCACTGGATCCGCCAGGTGGAGATCCGGGACGTCTGGGACCCTCCCTGGTCCCGGGAGATGATCTCGGAGAGGGGACGTGAGCAACTCCGACGCCTGGGCGTGGCTGGATAGTCAGCCGTGACGTTCCACATCGGAAATCTCAACTGCAGGGTGGCCGGCAATGGAAGAGCAGGTCTTTGATGTCTTTGCACGGAAGAACCGGGGCGAGTCCTTGACCCACATCGGCTATCTCTCGGCCCTCACCCCCGAACTGGCCCGGGTCTATGCCTGGAAGACCTACGACGAGGAGAACTGGTTCGAGATGTGCATTGTTCCCAGAGATCAGATCATCCCGGTGAACCGGACCGATGGTCCATTTGCCGGCGCCGCGCTGACTGGACCCGGAAGGGTGGACCAAGGAGGACGGGGATGAACGTCCTGGATCCGGGCCTCCCCCATCACCCCGAGCCGGCGCGGCAGGCCTTCCGTCGGCTCCTCCTGGGAATGGCCGACACCAAGCGCATCCTGGGTATCCGCTACTCGGATTGGCTCCTGGGCGCTCCGTCCATCGAGGCGGGCATAGCTGCCTCTTCCATGGCCCAGGACGAGTGGGGCCATGCCCGGCTCCTCTACGCCACCCTGAAGGATTTCGGGGCTGACCCGGAGGCGCTGGAGCATGACCGGCACGAGAACGCCTATGCTTCCTGGGATCCCCTGGATGAGCCCCTTCCGGACTGGGCCTGGGTCACGGCCACCATGATGGTGGTGGATGGAGGACTATCCGTGGCGTTGGAGGGGATTCTGGAAGGAGCCTACGAGCCCCTCCAGGGACGGATGCAGAAGATGCTCGGCGAGGAGGAGTTCCACGAGGCGCTGGCCGAGGCCTGGTTCACCCGTCTGGCCAGCTCCCAGGGGGAGGGACGGGTCCACCTGAAATCGGCGGTGGAGGCCGTGCTGCCGGCGACTCTGTCCTGTCTGGCTCCTGGCGATGAGGCCCACGCGGTGTTGGCGGAAGAGGGGCTCTTTCCCGGCGCCGAAGCGCTGCGGAGTCGACTCGCCGCTCGCCTGGATCCGAGCCTGAGCCACCTGGGGATGAGTGTGCCCCTGGAGGTGGCCCTGGACGAAGGATGGGATTCCACCCGGGGCCGAGGCCCGGGGCACCCGGGGTTGGAGGCGGTGGAGCGAGCCCGGGGGGACCGGAATCGAGCGCTCTTCGTTGAGTAGCGCTTCTTCTTCCCGTCTACCGGGCCGACTCCCCACTTCCCCTTCGTGTCCCTTCTGTGGGGGAAAGAAAACCGAGCTACATTCCCTCTTCGGTAGTCACGCCTCGGTGACGACCTTCTGGTGCCGGAGCTGTCGGAGTCCCTTCGAACACATGAAGTGGACCGGCCGGCAAGCCGACGACAACCGTGAAGCCAAGGACCCGGACCCGGAAGGGCCCGGCACTTCCTCTTGAGCCAACGTCTGGAAGAGTTTCGACAGTTTCGAGAGCGGATGAACCGGAAGATCCTGGACGAGGAGAATCTGGAGATCCGCCGCTTTTTTGCCCTGGACGACCGGGCCTACCGGGAAGGGGCGCTCCCTACCCGCACCAAGGAACTGCTCGGGCTGGTGGCTTCCCTGGTCCTCAGGTGCGACGACTGCGTGAGCTACCACCTGGTCCGGTGCCGTGAGGAAGGGGTGAGCCGAGCCGAACTCTTCGAGACCTTCTCCGTGGGACTGGTGGTGGGTGGATCCATCGTGATCCCCCATCTCCGCCGGGCCGTAGACCTCCTGGAGGAGCTTGAGGAGGAGGGCGACGCTCAAGAGTGACCTGGCCCGATTCCCGGGATCCTGGAACACTTCCCGGACTCCGAACCCCCTGCGCTTGACAGCGGGTCGCCATTCGGGTGTCTTGTGGAGACAATCACGACTTGAGTGCGCCCTTGGACCAGGAGAAGGACGCAAGATGAAGATCTGGGGACGTCTATTGATGGGGAGCCTGTTGTTGGGTCTCCTGACAGCCGGCTGTGGAGGGACCAGCACGGTTCCTCAGCCCAGGTCCGTCATCGTCTTCTCAGGTGAACGGATTCAGCCCGATCCGGATCGGATGGCCCAGGCCGATTCCCACCTCCGGACCCAACTGGAGGACATCGAGGCGAATCCCAGCTTCCTGATCCGCCTGGAACGGCAGGACGATGCCGTGTATCCCTGGGATACCCTGGAGATGGAGGGTGACACGGCGACCATCTTCCTGGAACGAGCCGCAGTGGATGCCCAGACGCCCTACCTGGTCTACGCCCACCTCCACCTCATGGACCAGCGAGGAGAGCTCCTGGAGTGGTTGCCCTTCCGGGATGATCCGGTGGAGGGGCTGGACGCCGAGGAAGCCATCCTGGAGTGGGTGGCCGAGGTTTGGCTGCTGGGCCGATCCGTCTTCGACACCCAGGCGCACGGCCCCCTGGATGAGCTGACCTACGCCAACGAACGGGGATTCCTCCGCCCCTTCATCCTGGCCACCCAGGCCGAGCGCTTCTCAGACGAAAGAGAGGCGTTCACCGAAGAGAATCCCGAGTGGGAGGAAGAGCTGACGGACTTCTTCCAGCGGACGTTCGAACGGGATGGCCCGGGCTACCGGCCCTCGGCGGAGGGAGCCGACCTGGAGTGAGGGGGGATACTCCGGCTGGCCGGGCGGGGCGGTGATCCTGGCGTACTCAAACGCCCGAAAGGGTCCACTGGAGACTGACCGGCTCGTCCCCTCCTTCCTCCTCCACGTGGAGGTCCATCCGGCCCGTGTCCCGAATCCGCTCGTCGGAAACCTTTCCGCCGGTAAGGGAAAAGCCCAGGATCGTCACCTTGGCTTCCTGGCCCTCGGGGCCGGTAGCCTGAAGGGTGACCCCCTTCAGATCGCGGGCTGACGGAGCTTTCCCATGGCGGACTTTGACTCGTAGGATTCGCCCGGAGTAGGGGTGGTCCAGGGCATCGATGACCTGGAGCACCATCCGTCCATCATGTTCCTTCGCCATCATGTATCTCCATGGAGCAGGGTCGAAGCATTGCCGTCGGGAAAGCCCGAGACCGGGACCCCATACGGTGCGACCCCGGATGGCGCAAACCTTAGAGGATGAAGGTTGGACAGTCAACGGATGAGCAGGTCCCGAACCACGAAGTCTTCCGCCAGAGCGCCGGACCCGTCGGCGTCCAGCCTTCTGCCCGACGCCGAAACCATGCGACAACTGGGCTACCAGGCCGTCGATCACGTGGTGGCCCGGTGGAAGGGACTGGAGGGGGATCGACCCTGGCAGGGGGCGTCCCGAGCCGACATGGAGGCCCTCCTTCACCTGGATGCACCGGAGGAGGGGACCGACCCGGGGGAGCTCATGGAAGAGGCGGTGGCTCAAATCTTCCCATACGCCGGCCGCATCGATCACCCCAGGTTCCTGGGCTTCGTTCCGTCCAGCCCGGGGTGGCCTGCGGTGCTGGCCGACATCCTGATCTCGGGCCATAACTGCTTCCAGGGAACCTGGCTCGAGTCGGCAGGGCCCAGTCAGGTGGAACTCACGGTCCTGGAGTGGTTCCGGGAATGGATCGGCATGCCCGCTGGAGGGGGGGGGGTGCTCACCAGTGGGGGCTCGGCGGCCAACCTCCTGGCTGTGGTGAC
>SL_3KL_010_SEDDRAFT_10000785_pt1 | contig 27575 bp, 28 predicted proteins | sample SodLakKL_010_SED_2_FD_10381 | JGI IMG/M metagenome (IMG submission 10381)
GTCCTGGCGGACACGATACTGTCCGTCCCTGGGCGCTACTGTGCGGCCATCCATGGCCGCACACGACCCCTGCGCAGGGCACCGGACCCGCCACCGCACCCTACCGCTCCGGGGGGGGGATCCGCGGGTCCGTGCGCGGGCCCTTCAGCGTGCCTGCGGCCGGCTGCACTGCCAGCACAGGGCGAAGGTGGCCGCGTTCTCCTCGCCGCAATGTCGGCAGTNCCAGGCGGGGCCGGCGTCGGCATCCTCGCGCTCGAACTCATCGATGACACGCCGCGCGGCATCGTAGTCACCATTNTCCCGGACCCACACGCTCGGACGGGAGTCCGGGGGCAACTCGCCGATGGCCCCGGTCAGCATTTCGCCCTGGACCACCGCATCGATGTCCTGTTCCAGCAGCCGATCGCGCACGATACAGGCTTCGAATACATTCTCGGCGGTGTACACGCGGCGCATGTCAGCCCGCCTCCTCCAGACCGTACGGCGGCACTCTGGCGACCGCGGGCGCCCCCTCCGGGGCACCGACGTGCAGGCCGTCCTGCGCGGCCGCAAGGCGCAATACCGCCAGCGCCACACTGCCGGTGTCCGTCGCTTGCGCGTCGACAATCGTGCCGACCGCCGCATCCTGCCCGGGCGCATGCACCGGGGTGCCGGGCTCGGGGGTGTCGCCCGCGATATCGAGGATGAACATCCGGCGCTTGATCCGGCCCAGGTAGTGTGTGCGTGCGATCACCTCCTGGCCCGGATAACACCCCTTGCGGAAATCGATGGCCTCGAGGCGGTCGAGGTTGATCATCTGCGCGACGAACTCGCCGCGGGTCGCCGCCGTGATGCGTGGCACGCCGGCCTCGATCTCCTGGCGGTGCCAGGCCGCACTGGCGGCCTGCCCGCCCGGGGGCAGTTCGGGCATGGCCGCGCGCGGCCCCAGAAGCATCCAGCGCGCTGCGGCCCCCGGCAGGCGTACGCTGGATATGCCCGCGGGCGCCAGCGCGTGCTCATCCCCGGCCCGGGGCAGGGCGCCCAGGTGGCGCTCGGCAATGGCCTGCATCTGTGGCCCCTGCAGACCCAGCACCTGCCAGTCATCTGCGGGCGGAGTGAACGCCACGCGCGCGCGCAGGGCGTATTTGCGCAGTTGGTCCGCCACCGTGTCGACCACGCCGGCATCCATGACCAGCGCCAGTGACTCCGGCCCGCGTGGCACGACACGCAGCACGGCAAGCAGGCGGCCGCGCGGGTCCGAATAGCTGGTGAGGACACTTCGATTCGCGGCCAGATCGGCGATGCCGGAACTGAACTGCCCGTGCAGGTACTCATGGGCGTCGGCGCCATCCACCAGCAGCACGGCCTCTGTCGACAGCAACGCGGTCGCGGCAGGGGGGATGCCATGTACAGGTCTATTTCCGGTCTGTTCATCGGGCATTGTGCATTCCATATATCTCACCTCGTGCCGCGCACCCCAAGTCTGCGCGCAAGCATCAACGGCAGGTTGCGCTGCCAGCAGTACAATGTCTCGAACTTCATTCTGCCAGCCTGCGCAAGGCCCGGACGCTGTTTTGACAAATCGCCCCCAACTCGCAACAATTACGTTTACTCCAAGCGTACATTGCGATCGCACCGTGACTCCAACCGATCCACACAGCAGTGGCGTGCATACAGTAGCCGACCGCACCGGCGAGGTGTCGAGCGAAACCGGCGCCGGGGGGTCGCGCGAACATTTGCACGAAGGCCGCGCTGCGCGTGCGATCGAGGCGGGTGGCCCCGCCGGCCCCGAGCCCACCCGTTACGGGGACTGGGAACGCAAGGGACGCTGCATCGACTTCTGATCCGCTGCCGTCTGGTCGCGGAGCTTAGCCAATATTGTCGGGTGCCCACCAGCACCGGTAACCGAGTCCAGGGGGACACGCAATGCCCGCCGATCGTCAACGGCCGCTGTCGCCACACCTGCAGATCTATCGCCTGCCGCTGAATGCGATCCTCTCCATCTCGCATCGGCTCACGGGCATCGTCCTGGCTCTGGGTTCCGCCCTCGTCGTGTTCATGCTCATGTCCGCGGCGGCAGGGGCCGAGGCCTATCAGACAGCGCATGCGATTGCCTCGCACTGGTCGGGGCGTATCGTGCTCTTCCTGTTCACGCTCGCACTCTTCTATCACCTGTGTGCGGGCATCCGCCATCTGGTCTGGGATGCCGGCTACGGTTACAGCCTCGAGGCGGCCCGCCGCGGCTCGATTGCCGTGCTTGCCGCTGCCGCCGCGCTGACGATCCTGACCTGGATACTCGCACTGTCGATTTAGGGAGACCACGCAGATGAGTTTGCGCACACCGCTGGCCCGCGCGCAGGGGCTCGGTTCGGCCCGGGAAGGGGTCGGCCACTGGTGGCATCAGCGCCTTTCCGCTATTGCCCTCGTACCACTCACGCTGTGGCTCGCGTTTTCCGTGGCAATGATGGGCACGGCCGACTACTACACGGTGGTCCAGTGGCTGGAGATGCCACTCAATGCGGCGCTGATGATTCTCGTGCTCGCTGTCGGTTTCTGGCACGGAGCACTGGGCCTGCAAGTCGTCATCGAGGATTACGTGGCCACGGAGTGGAAGAAGCTCACCCTGTTGCTGCTCGTGCAGTTCAGTGCCGTCGCGCTTGCGCTCGGCGGCATCCTGTCCGTGCTGCTCATCATGCTCGGAGTCTGAACGGATGGCTGGCGACTACACGATCATTGATCACACCTACGACGTCGTTGTGGTGGGCGCCGGCGGTGCCGGCCTGCGTGCCACGCTCGGCATGGCGGAGAAGGGTCTCAGCACCGCGTGTGTCACCAAGGTCTTCCCGACCCGCAGCCACACGGTGGCCGCGCAGGGCGGCATGAGCGCCGCGCTGGGCAACATGGGCGAGGACAGCTGGGAATGGCACATGTACGACACCGTCAAGGGCTCCGACTGGCTCGGGGACCAGGACGCCATCGAGTACATGTGCCGCGAGGCGGTGCCGGCGGTGATCGAACTCGAGCATTCGGGTGTGCCCTTCTCGCGCACGGAGGACGGGCGCATCTATCAGCGCCCCTTTGGTGGCATGACCACGCACTTTGGCGAGGGCACGGCTCAGCGCACCTGTGCAGCGGCCGATCGCACCGGCCACGCCATCCTGCACACGCTCTACCAGCGTTCGCTGGCGGAGAAGGCCGAGTTCTTCATCGAGTATTTCGCGCTCGACCTGATCATGGAGGATGGCGAATGTCGCGGCGTGGTCGCCTGGAATCTGGCGACCGGCGAGCTGCATCGCTTCCGCGCGCAGATGGTCGTGCTGGCAACCGGTGGCTACGGGCGTGCCTACTTCTCCTGCACATCGGCCCATACCTGCACCGGCGACGGCAATGCCATGGTCCTGCGGGCCGGCCTGCCGCTGCAGGATATGGAGTTCGTGCAGTTCCATCCGACCGGCATCTATGGCGCTGGCTGCCTGATTACCGAGGGTGTGCGCGGCGAGGGTGGCTACCTGACGAATTCCGATGGCGAACGCTTCATGGAGCGCTATGCACCCAATGCCAAGGATCTGGCGTCACGCGATGTGGTCAGCCGCGCGATGACCATCGAGATCCGCGAGGGTCGCGGGGTCGGCGAACATGGTGATCACATCCACCTCAACCTGCAGCATCTCGGCCCGGAAGTCATCAATGAGCGTCTGCCCGGCATCGCCGAGTCGGCGAAGATCTTCGCGGGCGCGGATGTCACGCGCGAGCCGATTCCGGTCATCCCGACCGTGCACTACAACATGGGCGGCATCCAGACCAACTACCGCGGCGAGGTCGTGACGCTCAAGGATGGCGATCCCGACGCCGTCGTGCCCGGCCTCATGGCCATTGGCGAAGCCGCCTGCGTTTCTGTGCACGGGGCCAACCGCCTCGGGTCCAACTCGCTGCTCGACATTGTCGTCTTTGGGCGGGCGGCGGCGATCCGGGCCGCCGAATTGATCGAGCCGCATGCGCCGCAACGACCCCTGCGCACGGGTAGCAGTGACCACATCATCGAACGCTTCGATCGGCTGCGTCACGCCGATGGCGGCACCTCGACGGCCGAGCTGCGCGACAACATGCAGCGCACGATGCAGGCCAACGCTGCCGTCTTCCGTGACGAGGAGCTGCTGTCCGAGGGCAGCCGGCGCATGAACGAGATCTACAAGGGATTCGATGACGTGCGGGTGAGCGACCGCTCCCTGATCTGGAATACCGATCTCGTGGAAACCCTGGAGCTGGAGAATCTGCTCGGCAATGCGGTCACGACCGTTGATTCGGCGCTGAATCGCAAGGAAAGCCGCGGCGGCCACGCCCGCGAGGATCACGGCGAGCGCGATGATGACAACTGGATGAAGCACACGCTGTGCTGGATCAATCCGGATGATGGCACGACGCGCATCGACTACCGGCCGGTTCACATGTACACGCTGACCGACGAAGTCGAGCCGATACCGCCGAAGAAACGGACGTACTGAGCATCCATCAATCGCAGTTTCCGATTCACAGAGGCAGATATGGCCGAGTTCACGCTTCCACTGAACAGCCGAATCAAGATCGGCAAGACCTGGCCGGCGCCGGAGGGTGCGAGCCGTACCCGCAACTTCAAGGTGTATCGCTGGGACCCCGACAGCGGGGAGAACCCGCGGCTCGATACGTACACGATCGACCTGGATCGTTGTGGCCCGATGGTGCTCGACGCCATTATCGCCATCAAGAACGAGATCGATCCCACGCTGACCTTTCGCCGCTCCTGCCGCGAGGGTATCTGCGGTTCGTGCTCGATGAACATCAATGGGCGCAACACGCTGGCGTGCATTTCGGCCATCGAGGACTATCAGGGCGACATCAACATCTACCCCCTGCCGCACATGCCCGTGCACAAGGATCTGGTGCCCGACATGACGCACTTCTACGCTCAGCATGCGTCCGTCGAGCCCTGGATCAAGACCTCGTCGCCGACACCTCCGGATCGCGAGCGCCTGCAGTCGCGCGAGGAGCGCGCGGAGCTCGACGGGCTCTACGAGTGCATCCTCTGCGCCTGTTGTACCACCAGTTGCCCGAGCTACTGGTGGAATCCGGAGAAGTATCTGGGGCCGGCCACCCTGCTCAACGCCTATCGCTGGATCGCCGATTCCCGCGACGAGGCGACCGGGGAGCGCCTGGATCAGCTCAATGATCCGTTCAAGCTCTATCGCTGCCACACCATCATGAACTGCACGGATTCCTGCCCGAAGGGGCTGAATCCGGCCAAGGCGATCGGCGAGATCAAGAAGCGGCTGGTCGAGCGTCGGGGTTGAGGCGAATCTGGTGAGCGTGGATCCGGACGACCGACGCCTGCGCTGGCTCTGCCGCCGGGGCACGCGCGAGCTGGATGCACTGCTCACCGGGTTTCTCGACGGCCCTTGGCGGGAGAGTCCCGCCAGCGTTCAGGCCGCATTCGCACGCCTGCTGGAGTGGCCCGATCCGGATCTCTACGATTGCCTGATCGGGCGTCGCACGACCGGCGATCCGGAGCTCGACGATGTCGTCGCCCGCATCCGCGCCGTTGCTGGTTATTGAGCCGGTTTCGTCCCGGCGCCTGCGCCTTGCCTGGTGGGCGCTCCACGCCGCCGCGATCGGCGCCATTGCGCTGCTCTCCTTCCCGTGGCTGTTGCCGGCTCTGATCCTCCTGGGAGTGGGTGCCGCCGTCGAGGCGCCGCGCCTGCAAGGGCGGGGGCGAATCGAGGCCCGCGCGGATGGCAGCTGGCGTGTCGCGCGCCCGTCCGGGCGCCTGCACGCTCACCTTGCCGCGGGAACCTTCTGCAGTCGCTGGCTCGTGGTGCTCAGTCTGCGTACCGGGGAAGGCGTGCTGCGGCGGGTGTTGCTGCCGGATGCGCTTGATCGCGCAACCTGGCGACGCCTGCGCGTGCGGCTGCGCAATTCGGACAGGCCCGCGTGAGGCGCAAGCCTTGAAAACCGGGTTTGTGCCTACATGATGCAGAACAGTGGCATGACGGGGTGGCACGAGGGGTGCCGTCCCGCTGCGTGTCGTGGCGCGGCGGACATGCGCCGGGCTAGAATGGGGTCGAGGCGATCAGGGAAGCATTCTGCCCACGGGGTAGACCGATTCAGCACTCCGTGCGCCACCACAGGTCGTGCGGCAGAATTTCGTGATTCACTGGAGTTACTCATGGCAAAAGGGCAGTCCCTACAAGAACCCTTTCTCAACGCGCTGCGCAAGGAGCGGGTACCCGTATCGATCTTCCTGGTCAACGGTATCAAGCTGCAGGGTCAGATCGAGTCCTTCGATCAGTTCGTGATCCTGCTGAAGAATACCGTCAGTCAGATGGTCTACAAGCACGCGGTGTCCACCATCGTGCCCTCGCGGCCGGTACGCCTGCCCGTTGAGCCGGGCGAGGCTGGAGGCGATTCGTGAGCGCTGTGTCGAGGCGGTCCTAGGCCTTGTTCGAGCGACCTCAGGCGCATTCGGAACGCGCCATCCTGGTACACATCGGGATCGGTGCGCGCCCCGCGCCGGAGGCGCTGGACGAGTTCCGCGAACTCGCACGGGCGGCCGGCGCCGCGGTGGTCGGCGAAATCACGGGCACGCGTGACCGTGTCGATCCGGGCTATTTCGTCGGCACCGGCAAGCTCGATGAGGTGCGCCAGGCACTGGCCGCGCAGCGGGGTGACCTGGTGCTGGTCGATCACGAACTCACGCCGGGCCAGGAGCGCAACCTGGAGCGCGAGCTGCAATGCCGCGTCCTCGACCGCACCGGCCTGATTCTCGACATCTTTGCCCAGCGTGCGCGCTCGTTCGAAGGCAAGCTGCAGGTGGAACTCGCCCAGCTCACGCACCTCTCCACCCGCCTGGTGCGCGGCTGGACACACCTGGAGCGCCAGAAGGGCGGTATCGGCTTGCGCGGGCCGGGCGAGACCCAGCTGGAAATGGACCGCCGCCTCCTCGGAGGTCGCATCAAGCAGATCCGCCGGCGGCTCGACCGTGTGCACCGCCAGCGCTCGCAGGGGCGCCAGGCGCGGCAGGCGGCGGAAACGCCGACGGTTTCGCTGGTCGGCTATACCAACGCGGGCAAGTCGACGCTGTTCCGGCGACTCGTCGAACCGAACGCCCATGTCGCCGACCAGCTGTTCGCGACCCTCGATCCCACCCTGCGGCGGCTGACGCTGCCCTTTGGGCACGACGCCGTGCTCGCGGATACCGTGGGTTTCCTGCGTGATCTGCCGCATGCCCTGATCGAGGCCTTCCAGTCGACGCTCGAGGAAACCCGTGACGCGGCGCTGCTGCTGCACGTGATCGATGCCGGCGATGCGCAGCGCGATGAGCGCATGGCCGACGTCGACGCGGTGCTCGACAGTATCGGCGCGCACGCGGTGCCGCGCCTCGAAGTATTCAACAAGATCGACACGCTCGGGCGGCCGCCCGCCCTGGAGCGGGATCAGGCGGGGCTGCCCGTGCGGGTCTGGCTCTCGGCGGCCACCGGTGCCGGCATGGATCTGCTGCTTTCCGCAGTGGCCGAGCGCCTTGGCCAGGGGCGCCTGCACGGGTTTATACGCGTGGGCCCGGACCAGGGTCGACTGCGGGCGCGGCTCTTCGACGAGGGGGCGGTTCTCGGTGAAACCCATGCCACTGACGGCTCGCTCCTGCTGGAAGTGGCCATCGACCCCGTGGACTGGGAGCGACTTGCCGCAACCGAGGATGTGGACCCGCGGCTGCTCGAATGTTCGGCGGCGCGTGTTGCGGGTCTGGGATGATGCCAATAGAATAGGCGACTCGCGCTCGAATGCGCGGGCTTCGGGTCGCATCCCATCTGCCTGGTTCGCACGAACAGCTTCCCGTGGCATCATTCCTGGCTTCACTATCTGAGAGCGCATCTTCATGGCGTGGAACGAGCCCGGCGGTGGCGGGAACAAGGACCCATGGGGGAATCGCGGCGGAAACGACGGGGGTCCACCTGACCTCGACGAGGCGTTCCGCAAGTTCCGCGACAAACTCAAGGGCATTTTCGGTGGCAAGGGCAAACGCCCGCTGAAACCGGTCAATGGCGGCGGTGGCGGCGATGACGATGATCGTGATCGCCGGCGCAGCAGCGAAGACGGCAGCGGTGGCGACGGCGTGCCCGAGAAGGCCGCCTGGGGCATCCTCGGCCTGATCGTGATCGGTTGGCTGGCGTCCGGCTTCTATATCGTGGATCCGCCCGAGCGCGGCGTGGTGACGCGTTTCGGCGCCTACCACGCGACCACGGGGCCGGGCCCGCACTGGCACCTGCCGTGGCCGATCCATCACGTGGAAACGGTCAACATCGAGCGCAACCGCACCATGTCCCTGCCGCCCCAGCTGATCCTCACGCGGGACGAGAACCTGGTGCGGATCGAACTCGAGGTGCAGTACGACATTCGCGATGCACGGGACTACCTGTTCAACGTCCGGGATCCCGAAAGCACGCTGAACGAATCGCTCGAGAGCGTGATTCGCGAGGCGGTCGGCCGGCAGAACCTCGACTTCATCATCACCGAGGGGCGTGCCGAGATTTCCAACGTCACCCAAGAGGGTATTCAGGAAATCCTCGACCGCTACGTCTCCGGGCTCAACCTGCAGACCGTGAACCTGCAGGAGGTGCAGCCGCCGGAGCAGGTCCAGCCCGCGTTCGAGGACGCCATCATGGCCCGCGAGGACCGCGAGCGGATCATCAACGAGGCCACGGCTGTGCGCAACGAACTCATCCCCGCGGCCCGCGGTGATGCCGCGCGCATGCGCGAGGAGGCCGAGGCGTACCGCGTACGCACCGTGGAAGGTGCGCGCGGTGACACGGCACGCTTCACCGCGGTGCTGGAGCAGTACGAGCAAGCGCCCGATGTCGCCCGCACACGCCTCTATCTGGAGACGATGGAACGGGTGTTCAGCGAGACCGGCAAGGTCATGATCAGCGGCGAGAGCGATGGCTCCAACCTGATCTACCTGCCGCTGGACGGCATGCTCGGTGCGCAGCCGGGACGACTCGAGTTCGAGGAACAGTTCGGTGTACAGATGCCACGCGGCATTGCCGGGGGCGCCGCCGATTCACGCTCGGATTCATCCTCCCTGCGGGGTGACCGCCACCGGACGACGAGGGGCTCGAACTGATGACGCGCTTTTACACCTTCGTCGTCGTCGTCGGCATCGCGATCGTCACGTTCTTCGCGTCGACGTTCACCGTGCACGAGACGGAACGGGCATTGAAGCTGCAGCTCGGCGAGATCGTCAGTGCCGACTACGATCCCGGTCTGCATTTCCGCATACCCGTGTATCAGAACATCCACAAGTTCGACTCGCGGGTCCTCACGCTCGATGCCGAGCCACGGCGACTGCTCACGATCGAGAAGAAGAACCTGATTGTCGACGCCTTCGTCAAATGGCGCATTACCGATGTAGTGCGTTTCTACAACGCGACGGGCGGCAACGAGGATATCGCCCGCCAGCGTCTGCACCGATTCCTGCGCCAGCAGTTGGCCGACGAGTTCGCGCAGCGCACGGTGGTTGAAGTGATCTCGGGCGAGCGTGCCGTCATCATGGACACGGTCCGCCGGATCATGAATGCGCGGGCGAGCGAGCTCGGCGTTGACGTGATGGATGTGCGCATCAAGAAGGTCGAGTTGCCCGAGAGCGTGCGCCAGTCCGTGTACCAGCGCATGGAGCAGGAACGTGTGGCCGCGGCCACCGAGTTCCGCGCCGAGGGTCGCGAGCAGTCCCAGGCGATCCGTGCCGGCGCCCAGCGCGAGGCCGAAGAGATCCGTGCCAACGCCCGGCGTGAAGCCGAGGAAATTCGCGGTGACGGCGACGCCGAGGCCACGAGCATCTTCGCCGAGGCGCACACGCGGGATCCCGAGTTCTTCCGCTTCTATCGCAGCCTGCAGGCATACGACCGCATCTTCGACAAGGGGCGTGACGTGATGGTGCTCGAACCCGACTCGGAGTTCTTCCGCTACTTCGGCGACCCTGAAGGCCGCGAGGCGGAATGAGTTCCCGGGCGGGGATGCACCGGACCCCCGAGGGCCGGAATCGACGGTGGGCGCTTGTGCCCACCGTCGTCGTTCTGCCCCCGACCGGTTGCGGGGCCGTTGAGCAGTGACGTTTGCGCGCGACGGTCGTTGGCGTCTTCCGGACGGCATCGAAGAGGTGTTGCCCGATGCGGCGTGGCAGCTCGAGCATCTGCGCTATCGGCTGCTCGGCCTGTACGCGCGTTGGGGCTATGATCTCGTCATCCCTCCGCTCATCGAGTACCTCGATTCCCTCCTGATCGGTGCCGGCCACGATCTGGAACTGGACACCTTCAAGCTGACCGACCAGGTCTCCGGGCGCATGATGGGCGTGCGCGCCGACATGACGCCGCAGGTCGCCCGCATCGATGCGCATCGCCTCGGCCGCGACGGACCCGTGCGCCTGTGCTATCTCGGCGCGGTTCTGCATACACGCCCGGGGCCCTTCGGTGGTGGACGCAGTCCGCTGCAGCTCGGTGCCGAACTCTACGGCCACGGCGGTATCGAGGCCGATCTGGAGGTCACCGAACTCATGCTGGCGACCCTGACCGAGGTGCCGGTTGCGGAGCCGGTAACGGTGGATCTCGGCCATGTGGGGATCGTGCAGGCACTCGCCGCTGCTTGCGACCTCGATCCGCAACTGCGTGAATCCCTGTACGAGATTCTCGAGCGCAAGAGCATTCCCGAACTCGAGACAGCCCTCGCCGAGTCGTCACTTTCCGCCGAACATGCGCACATGTGGCGGGCGCTGGGTGATCTCCAGGGGGATCGCGGGGTGCTCGGCAGAGCGCGGGATGTCCTGGCATCGGCCGGGACGGAGGTCGCCGATGCACTGGATTATCTGGATCGGATCGGGCAGCGCCTGGAAGCGCGCCACCCTGCGGTCCGGCTTCATTTCGATCTGGCGGAAATGCGCGGATATCGCTATCACACCGGCCTTGTATTCGCGGTGTACGTCGGCGAGGGCGGGGCCGAGATTGCCCGCGGGGGGCGCTATGATGGCATCGGTGCCGCCTTCGGCCGGGCGCGTCCGGCGACCGGTTTCAGTACCGATCTGCGCCGCCTGGCTGAGTACGCAACGGATGCCGGATCAGCAACCGTGGGCGCCATCGCCGCCCCCGCCGTCGATGACGCCGTTCTTGCGCGCAGGATTCACGAGCTGCGGTCGACGGGCGAACGCGTGATCGTGATGCTGCCGGAGCAAACCGTGGACGCCGCCGACATGGGGTGTGACCGCCAGCTTGTCGCCATCGACAATGACTGGAAGCTGGAAGAGATCTGACCATGGGACGAAACGTTGTCGTACTGGGTGCCCAATGGGGCGATGAAGGCAAGGGCAAGGTCGTCGATCTGCTCACCGCCGGGGCGGGCGCAGTGGTGCGTTTCCAGGGCGGTCACAATGCCGGTCACACGCTGGTCATCGACGGTCAGCGCACGGTCCTCCACCTCATTCCGTCCGGCATTCTCCATCCTGGTGTCCAGTGCCTGATCGGCAACGGTGTCGTGCTGTCACCGCAAGCGCTGTTCGAAGAGGTTCGCATGCTGGAGGCGGCGGGCGTGGACGTGCGCGAACGCTTGCGCATCAGCGAGGCGTGCCCACTGATCCTGCCGGTGCACGAGGCGCTCGACCGCGCGCGGGAGACACGGCGTGGCGCCGGTGCCATCGGTACAACCGGTCGCGGAATCGGGCCGGCGTATGAAGACAAGGTCTCGCGCCAGGGCGTGCGTGTGAATGATCTCTTCAAACCCGAGCGTTTCGCCGCCAAGCTCGAGGCCCTGCTCGATTTTCACAATTTCGCGCTGGAGCACTACTTCGGCATGGAGCCGGTCGACTTCCGGCGCACGCTGGACGACGCACTGGGCATGGCCGACGAGCTGCGCCCCCTGATTACCGATGTCCCCGGCCGCCTGCGCGATCTGCGTCTGGCCGGTCACGACATCATGTTCGAGGGTGCACAGGGAGCGCTACTGGACATCGACCACGGCACGTTCCCCTACGTGACCTCGTCGAATACCACGGCCGGTGGCGTCTCCAGCGGTGCGGGTGTCGGGCCACTCCATCTCGACTACGTCCTCGGCATCACCAAGGCCTATACGACGCGCGTCGGCGGTGGCCCGTTCCCCACGGAGTTGACGTGCGAGACCGGCGAGTATCTCGCGCGTGTCGGTAACGAGTTCGGTGCCACCACGGGCCGGCCTCGCCGCTGCGGCTGGTTCGATGCCGTCGCCTTGCGCCGGGTGGTGGAGGTGAACAGTCTTTCCGGCCTCTGCCTGACGAAGCTTGATGTCCTCGATGGCCTGCCCACCCTGAAGATCTGTGTGGGCTATCGCTGCAACGGTTGCGCCATTCAGGATGCCCCCGTGGGCGCGGATTCGCTGGCGGATTGCGAGCCGGTCTACGAGGAAATGCCGGGTTGGCAGTCATCCACCGTCGGCGTCCGCCGGCTCGAGGATCTGCCGGACAATGCGCGTGCCTACCTGGATCGGATCGAGGCACTGGCGGAGGTGCCGATCGACATGATTTCCACCGGTCCGGATCGTGACGAGAACATTATCCTGCGACATCCCTTCGCGGACTGACTGCGCCCCTTGAAACAGTCCCGAGCGGCACATGATCGCGTGCTTGTGCACGCGCGAGATCGCCGCGGTGTGCTTGCCAAGCCGCAGTCGGCTTGGTAGCTTGTGATCACAACAGGATCACGGGGGCACGCAGTTGAATCTTTCAGCCGATGCAGCGCCCTCCGGCGAGCATGCCGCGGCGTCCTCTGGCACGCATCGACCGGCCATTTCCCTGCAATCCGTCCGCAAGGTGTTTCCGGCCCGTTCCGGTGACTTCGTCGCGTTGCATGGCATCGATCTCGATGTTCGCAGCAACGAATTCTTTACCTTGCTGGGGCCCTCGGGCTGCGGTAAGACGACGCTGCTGCGAATGATTGCCGGGTTCGAGGAGCCGACCGCAGGTCGGATCACGCTGGACGGCGAAGACGTTACCGGCTTGCCGCCGCATCAGCGGCACGTCAATACCGTCTTTCAGAACTATGCGCTGTTTCCGCACATGACCATCGGCCAGAATATCGCGTTCGGCCTGCGCATGCGTGGCGTACGTCCGGACAGGATCCGCGCCAGGGTCACCGAGATGCTGGAACTCGTCCAGCTGCCCGACTTGGCCGATCGTGCGCCGGATCAGCTCTCCGGTGGGCAGCAGCAGCGCATCGCGCTGGCGCGGGCGCTGGCCAATGAACCGAGTGTGCTGCTGCTGGATGAGCCGCTGTCGGCCCTCGACTTCAAGCTCCGCCGCGGCATGCGCCTGGAGCTCAAGCGCCTCCAGCGGGAAACCGGCATTACATTCGTGTTCGTGACGCACGATCAGCAGGAAGCGCTGGAGATGTCCGACCGCGTCGCCGTGATGTCGGCAGGGCGGGTCCAGCAGATCGGTTCGCCCGACGCGATCTACGAGCATCCGCGCAACCGTTTTGTGGCCGACTTCATCGGCGAGACCAATTTCCTGCCGATCGAACAGGCCATCCGCGATGGGGACCACGTGCGCTGCCGGCTGCGCGATGGCAATCATCTGCGGGTCGCGGGCGACAACTGGAGCGGGGAGGGTGATGACCCCGTGCTTGCAGTGCGCCCGGAAGCGACGATTGTCGTGCCGGCGGGCGAAGTCGACGAGCAGGCATGCACAATCGCGGGTGTCGTGGTCGAGCGTGTCTATCAGGGCACGTCGGTGGCCTATCATGTCCGCATTGGCGACGGTGACTCGCTCATCGCACGACCATCGATCCGTGACGAGAAGGCGCTGGATTTTGCTGTCGGCGAATCGGTCGGGGTGCACGTGTCCCCGGAAACGGCGCGGATTCTCAGCGCATGACCACGGCGAAACTGCCGAGCCTGCGGGCCCTCGCGGGTGTGGCCCCGGCCGCCGGGATCATCTTCTGTTTCCTGGTGCTCCCGCTGCTGTTCATATTGCTGTACTCCTTCATGACGCCCCATCCCTATGGCGGCGTGCGCTGGGAGTTCTCGATCGATGCCTATCGGCGTTTCCTCTTCGACCGCTCACTGATCGGTGAGCTCGAGTTCACCTGGACCTATCTGCGCATTTTCGGACGTTCGTTCTCGCTTGCCATCGTCGCAACCATCCTCTGCGTGGTGATCGCCTTCCCGGTTGCCTACTTCATGGCCATGCAGCCGCCGGAACGTCAGACGCTGCTGGTGTTCCTGGTGACCATACCGTTCTGGACCAATCTGCTGATCCGCACATATGCCTGGATCATGATCCTGCGTGACAGTGGACTGGCGAATCAGGCGATGATCTGGAGTGGCTTGATCGACGAGCCCATCCGCATGCTCTACACGAATGGCGCGATTCTGCTCGGCCTTGTATACATGTACATTCCGTTCATGGTGTTGCCCATCTATGCCGCCCTGTCGCGCCTTGACCTCAGGCTGCTCGAGGCGGCACATGATCTCTACGCATCACGCCCGCGGGTATTGCGCGAGATCGTCATTCCCATGGCCATACCGGGCATTCTTGCCGGCTGCGTTCTGGTCTTCATACCGTCGATCGGCAACTTCATTGCCCCGGCACTGCTCGGGGGCGGTCAGAACATGATGATCGGCACGCTGGTGCAACTGCAGTTCGGCAGTGGCCGTAACTGGCCCTTCGGTGCCGCTCTTGCTCTGATTCTGCTGACCACGGTCATGATCATTCTCATCAGCATCGCGCGCAGCCGCGCGCGCAGGGCACTGGAGGTGGGGGTGTGACCGCCCTCGGCGCCATTCTCAAGGGTACCGGCGCGAGGCGCCGCGGCTTTCGCACGGGGCACATGCCGGGGTTCGGCGCGTTCAGCCTCGCGTTCTTCGTCTATCTCTACGCGCCGATCGCGCTGTTGATCATGTTCTCGTTCAACGCCAGTCGCTCGGCCACGATCTGGCGCGGATTCACGACGGACTGGTATTACCATGTCCTGCAGAACAGCGATATCCAGCGCGCGGTGTTCAACAGCCTCATCGTGGCCAGCAGTGCCACGGCAATCGCAACGACGGTTGCGGTTCTGGCCGCGCTGGTGCTGCTGCGCGGGCGAGCATTCCGGGGACAGGGCGCCATGTACGGATTCGTGAGCCTGCCGCTGATGGTGCCGGAGATCGTGACGGCCGTGGCCACGATGTCGTTCTTCGCCATCGTCGGAATCTCTCTCGGTCTCGGCAACCTGATCATCGCTCACACGGTGTTCTGCATACCGTTCGCGTTCCTGCCGATCCGCTCGCGGTTGCAGGCCATGGACGCGAACTATGAACTCGCGGCACGCGATCTCTATGCGAACGAGTGGCGGGCGTTCCGTCACGTCACGCTACCGCTACTGATGCCGGGCATCGTTTCCGGGGCCCTGCTCGCATTCATCATTTCCCTGGACGACGTCATCATCTCGTTGATGGTGGCGCCGCCTGGTGCGACGACGTTACCGGTATACATTTACGGCATGGTGCGCATGGGCATCACACCGGCCATCAATGCGGTGTCGAGTCTGCTGTTCCTGCTGTCGGTGGTCATGGTCACGCTTTCGTGGCTGATCAACCGACGGGGCATACGACCCGGCACACCGTGATCGGCCTGCATGAGCAGGCCTTGTACTGGAGGGGAGAGACGCTATGAAACACATCAGGACAATGGCAGCGACACTTGCAGTCGCGAGCCTCGGCAGCGGTCAGGCATTGGCCGCCGGTGACCTGTATCTGTATAACTGGACCGACTACACGTCACCCGAGCTGATCGAGAAGTTCGAGGCCGAAACGGGCATCAACGTGACACTGGATACCTACGACAGCAACGAGACCCTGCTGTCGCGGTTGCAGGCCGGTGGCGCGCAGTACGACATTGTCGTGCCCAGTCAGAACTTTGTGCCGATCCTGATCGAGGAAGGCCTGGCATACGAGATCAATGCCCAGGAACTCGATGGGTACGAAAACCTGACCGACGAGTGGCGTGATCCGGAATGGGATCCGGGCAACCGCTATTCCATTCCGTGGCACATGGGTTCGACATCATTCGCCGTGAACACGGCGCGCTACGGTGGCGACATCGATACCTACGAGGTGCTGTTCCATCCGCCCGAGGAGCTGCAGGGCCGTATCGGCATGTTCGGCAGCCCCGACGAAGTGGTCAGCCTTGCGCAGATCTATCTGGGTCTGGACCAGTGCAACGAGGATCCGCATGAGATGCAGCAGGTGCTCGAACTGCTCCAGGAGCAACGCCCGCACGTGCAGGTCTATGATGCCGATGGCATTCTCGAGCGGCTGGCGTCGGAGGACGCATTCATGCACATGATCTGGAATGGCTATGCCCTGCGCACGCGCCAGGAGAATCCGGACATTCGCTATGCGTTCCCGCGCGAGGGTGTGCTGAGTTTCGCGGACAGCCTCATGGTGCCGGCGGGTGCCCGCAACCAGGAGAACGCGATTCGCTTCCTCGAGTTCATGATGCAGCCGGAGAATGCGGCCATGCAGTCGAACTTCGCCGGGTACTCGAATGGCATCGCCGGCAGCGATGCGTACATGGATGAGGATCTGGCCGAGGCGCCGGAGCTGCTGGGCGTTGACATTGACGACCGCGTGTTCGCCGAAGTCTGCTCGGAAGATGCAATTCGACTGCAGACCGAAGTCTGGACCCGTCTCCTGCAGTAAGGATGCGCGGTGACCGCGGCTGTCTGGCCGCGGTAGCCCGAGCGGCTCGCCGCCAGGAAGGCGTTCCGCTCGGCCCGAGTACGGCACAGGGAGGTGCCGTCAGTGGCTGCGAGTTCCTCCCGCCGCGGGGATGCGGCCCCGCTCTGAATACGTTACTCTCCGCAGCCCGCGTAGCGCTGGCTGTATCGGTGCACGCTGGAATCGCGTACGGGCATTGGCCGGGTGCTCGCAGTGAGGCGCCACGGGCCCATTCCCGCGAGAACGCGCGAAACCAGCACTGACAGGGATGATGGTGCCGAGGAGAGGACTTGAACCTCCACGGGGTTTCCCCCACTAGCACCTGAAGCTAGCGCGTCTACCAATTCCGCCACCTCGGCAGGTGGTGATGGCCGGGCGTGGCCCGGAGCTGCGAGACTGTACAAAGGGCCGGCCGGCGTGTCAACGCTACTCCGGCCCGCCCACGAAAATTTTCCGACCAGGGAGTCGATTCGCTCTTGATCAAACTATTCAGCCGCCGCAAGAAGAAGGTCCGCGACCCGCAGGCGGAGCGCGAGGCGCAGAAGTACGAACGGCCGATCGCCAGCCGTGAACTCATCCTGAAGATGCTCCATGACCGTGGCGAGCCGATGTCCTACGAGGAAATCGCCGGTCTGCTGGAACTCGAGGACGAGGATGGCCGGGAAGCACTCCGGCGCCGCCTGATCGCCATGGTCCGCGATGGCCAGGTGCTGCTCAACCGGCGCGAGGGCTATGTGCCGGTCGATTCGCGCAATCTCGTGCGCGGCCGTGTCATCGCCCATCCGGACGGCTTCGGTTTTCTCGTGCCCGACGAGGGCGGTGACGACGTCTATCTCGCACCGCGTGAAATGCGCCAGTTGCTGCACGGCGATCGCGCCGTGGTTCACGTCACCGGTCTCGACCGCCGGGGGCGTCGCGAGGGCTCCGTCGCGGAAATTCTCTCGCGCGCCAACGAGACCCTCGTGGGACGGATCTCGATCGAGGGTGGTGTCATCACCCTGGTGCCGGACCACAAGCGCATCAACCAGGAAGTCCTCATCGCTCCGGAACACGCCGGTGGCGCGAGCCATGGGCAGATTGCCGTGGTCGATATCATCGAGCAGCCGACGCGGCGTCGTCAGCCCATCGGCCGGGTGCGCGAGGTCCTGGGGGACCGCCTGCAGCCGGGCATGGAAACGGATATTGCCATCAACTCCTACGGCATTCCGGCGGAGTGGCCGGACGCGGTGCGTGAGCAGGTCGACTCATTGCCCGACGAAGTCAGCGCGGCGGACAAGAAGGGGCGCAAGGACCTGCGGCGCCTGCCGCTGGTGACGATCGACGGCGCCGATTCCAAGGACTTCGACGACGCCGTGTACTGCGAGCCGTGCCGCGATGGCACCTGGCGCCTGGTCGTGGCCATTGCCGATGTCGCCCATTACGTGCAGGCCGCCACGCCACTGGATGCCGAGGCGGAGCGCCGGGGCACATCGGTCTACTTCCCCAATCGGGTCGTGCCGATGCTGCCCGAGAAGCTGTCGAACGGCCTGTGCTCCCTGAACCCGCAGGTGGATCGCCTCTGCCTGATGTGCGACATGCGCATCGATGATCGTGGCCGGATCCAGCGCAGCCGCTTCCAGCGCGCGGTGATGCGCAGCCACGCCAGGCTGACCTACGACGATGTCGCCGCCATTCTGCTCGAGAATGATGTCAGCACGCGTGAGCGCCACGCGGACCTGGTACCCCACCTGGAGAACCTGCAAAGCCTGTTCCGGGTACTGCTCAAGGCCCGCCGCAAGCGCGGCGCGCTGGAATTCGATTCGGTCGAGACGCAGATCCACTTCGATGACCAGGGGCGCATCGACACGATTCAGCCCTATGAACGCAACGACGCCCACCTGATCATCGAGGAGTGCATGATCGCGGCCAACGTGGCCACGGCGCAGTACCTGCAGCGCCACCGCCTGCCCGCGCTCTACCGGGTTCACGATGGCCCGCAGACCGATCGCCTGGAGGATCTGCGGACCTTCCTCAATGAGCGCGGACTCTCCCTGGGCGGTGGTGACGACCCGGATGCCCGCGACTTTTCCGAGGTGATGCGCGCGGCCCGCGAACGCCCCGACAAGCACCTGATCCAGACGGTCATGCTGCGCTCGCTCAGCCAGGCGGTCTATCAGCCCGACTGCAGCGGCCACTTCGGTCTCGCGCTGGATGAGTACGCGCACTTTACGTCACCGATCCGGCGCTATCCCGACCTGCTGGTCCATCGCGCGATCCATCACCGCCTGGACGGCGGTCGGGCGAAGAACTATCGCTACGGCCATGACAACATGGTGCGCTTCGGCGAACACTGCTCCATGAGTGAGCGGCGTGCCGATGAGGCGACCCGGGACGTGGAACAGGTGCTCAAGTGCCAGTTCATGGAGGGGCGTGTCGGCGAGGAGTTCGACGGCATCATTACCGGCGTGACCTCCTTCGGGGTATTCGTCGAGCTGCAGGCCACCTACACCGAGGGCCTGGTGCACGTGACCTCGCTGGCGCGCGACTACTATCGTTTCGACCCCGTGGGCCACTGTCTGGTCGGAGATCGCTCGGGCCGCATCTATCGCGTCGGTGATGCCCTGCGCGTACGCGTGGTGCGCGTCGATGTCGACGAACGCAAGATCGACTTCGAACCGTTGGGCGAACCCGAGTCGGCGACCGACGGGCCGCAGGCCGGCCGTGCAGGCAAGAAGAAGGGCGGCAAGAAGGCCGGCAAGAAGGCGGGGGCGAAGCGTACGGACAAGGGCGATACGAGCCGCAAGGCGGGTGGCAAGAAGCGTGCCTCGAAGAAGAAGGCGTCGGCTGGCAAGACAGAGGAGGCCGCTGGCGGCGCCGGCGGCAAGTCGGGTGGCGGAGGCTCGCGCCGGCGTCGCCGCTGAGCCGGCACGAGGCACTGCGTGATGACTCGTCAACGGGGCAGCCAGGACGACGGCGACCACGATTCGCGCCGGATGGGCGGACTGCACGCCGTCGAGACCGCGATCACCGGCGGGGCTGCACGTGTGCGCCGGCTGCTGGCCGACCCCCGGCGGCGCGATGCGCGCATGCGCCGGGTCCTGGACCAGGCGCGCAAGGCCGGGATCACGGTCGAGCGCATGTCGGCGCAGGAGATCTCCGCATGGCTGGGCGAGGAGCGCCACCAGGGGATTGCCGCCGAGCTCGTCGGTGCCGGCATTCTCGATGAGCGTGCGCTGGTCGCCCTGGTCGGGGCACTCGATCACCCCCCATTCCTGCTCGCGCTGGATGGCGTGCAGGATCCGCACAACCTGGGCGCCTGCCTGCGCAGCGCGGAGGCCGCCGGGGCCGATGCGGTGATCATTCCGCGCGATCGTGCGGCCCGGCTGACGCCCACCGTCGAGCGTGCGGCCGCCGGGGCGGCGGAACGGATCGCGCTGGCTGCGGTCACCAATCTTGCACGCACCCTCGAGCGCTTGCGCGAGACCGGGTGCTGGGTCATCGGCACGGCCGGCGAGGAAGCGGACGATCTGTACACCGTGGATCTCACCGGCCCGCTCGTCCTGGTCTGTGGCGGAGAGGCCGACGGTTTGCGCCAGCGCACTCGCAGCGTCTGCGATCGGCTGGTAGCCATTCCGCTTGCCGGGCAAACCGAGAGTTTGAACGTGTCGGTCGCCGCGGGTGTCTGTCTGTTCGAGGCCCTGCGCCAGCGGCGAGCGGAAACGGAGGCCCGATGACCCATCATGCGGATACCGGCGAAGTGCGTGCGCTGCACTGGCACGGCGATCGGCTGGCGCTGCTGGATCAGCGCTGCCTGCCGGGCGAGGAGCGCTGGATCGAGGCGGATGATGCCACCGCCGTGGCCGCGGCGATCCACGACATGGTGGTGCGCGGGGCGCCGGCCATCGGTATTGCCGCGGCCTATGGCCTGGCCCTGGCCGCCCGCGGCGGCGCGGATCTCGATACGGCGGCCGAACAACTGGCCGCGGCCCGGCCGACGGCCGTCAATCTGGCCTGGGCGCTCGCACGCATGCGCCGTCTGGCTGCCGGCGGGGCCTCGCCGGCCGCGCTCGCACGGGAGGCCGAGCGCATTCACGCCGAGGATCTTGCCATCAACCGTGCGATCGGCACCCATGGTGCGGCGCTGCTGCCGGGCGAGGGTGCAATCATCACCCACTGCAACACCGGGTCGCTGGCCACGGGAGGGCATGGCACCGCACTGGGTGTGGTGCGCACCGCATGGGCCCAGGGGCGCGTATCCGAGGTGTTCGCGGGCGAGACGCGGCCCTGGCTGCAGGGTGCGCGCCTGACCGCCTGGGAGCTCCAGCGCGACGCCATTCCCTGCCGCGTCTTCGTGGACTCCGCGGCGGCGGCACTGATGCAGCGCGGCGGGGTCCAGGCCGTGGTCGTGGGCGCCGATCGCGTGGCTGCCAATGGCGATGTCGCCAACAAGATCGGCACCCGCGCTCTGGCCATCCTCGCCCGCCACTCCGGCGTGCCGTTCTACGTGGCCGCCCCGGTATCGACCATTGACGGGGAGACGGCGGAGGGGGCGGCCATACCGATCGAGGAGCGTCCGGGCGATGAAGTGCTCACGTGTGCCGGGCGGCGGTTGGCACCCGCGGGGGCCGCGGCGTGGAATCCGGTATTCGATATCACGCCGGCAACGTTGATCGACGCGCTGATCACCGAGCACGGGGTCGTGCGGCCACCGGACCGGGACGGTATCGCCGCACTGCTGGCGCGCTCGGTCGACACTCCGGTGCCCACGCCGTAACATCGCTGCCTGAGCTGTCGGAGGGACTGATGAGTACCCGCAAGAGCCTGCTGATCCAGATTTTCGCCCGTGACGAGCCCGGCCTGGTGTCCGTGATCTCCGGATGCCTGTTTGATCTGGGCCTGAATCTCGGCGACACGAGCTTCGCTGTACTGGGCACAGGTGCCGAGTTCTCGGTGGTCGTCGAGGAGCCGGTGCCGGTCGATCGCGAGGAAATCGCTCAGCGGTTGCGTGAACTGCCTGAACTCGGCGAGGGTGCCGACATCCGTGTCGAGGCCTTCGATATCGAGCCGGTGCACGGGCCCTCCGCCACGATCACCCACCGCATCATCCTGCGCGGTAATGATCAGCCCGGGCTTGTCGCCCGGCTGTCCGAGGTCTTCGGGGACTACGGCGCCAACATCGTGCGCATGAATGCCGAGCGCGAAGTCGAGCAGGGGCGCTCCACCTACGTGATCCGGTTTGCCGCATGGATCCCCGAGGATCGTGCCGAGTCCTTCATCGCCGCGCTCACGAACACGGCGAGCCAGATGCGGATGTTTTCCCAGTGGCACCGCGAGTAGGGCAGACCTGGCGGCTGCTCAACGGCTTCGGCGCGGGGTTGTGCCTGTTCGCGCTGGCGTTTGCCTACTTCTGGCTGGAACGCTATCTCGGTCTCGATCCCTGTCCGCTGTGCGTATTTGACCGCTATGTCATCGGTCTGGCCGCGGCGATCTTCGCCCTGGCCGCGTTGCATTGCCCCGCGCACCGCCTGACCCGTCGCCTCTACGGCGCGGCCAGTACGATCGTGCTCCTGATCGGCGTGGGCATCGGCACGCGCCATGTGTGGCTGCAGCAGTTGCCCGAGGATCAGGTGCCGGCTTGCGGGCCGGATCTCGGTTACATGTTCGATGTCTTTCCATTCTTCGAGGCCCTGACCATGGTCCTGGAAGGGTCGGGTTCGTGCGCCGAGATCGATGCGATGTTTCTCGGCGTCACGCTCGCACAGTGGACGCTGGTGCTGTTCGTGGCGCTGACGCTGCTGGCTGCATGGACGCTGATCCGGCCCGGTCGCTGAGGGTCCGGGCGCTGACGGGCCGGGCGCACGCGAACTCCTCCCTTGCCAGCAAGGCACAGTGGCCCTGCCGGGGGCGCGGACGGGTCAGCGGTCCGCCGTCATTTCCGCACGCAGGCGCTCGGCCATGGCGGCCAGTTCGGCGCTGACCTCCACCGGGTAGTCGGGCCCGGCATCGGCGGGGAAGTGAAGCCCCGTGGGCAGGGCCTCACGCTGCGCTGTGGCGCGATCGCGCAGATCCGCCAGTGAAGGCGCGGGCGCGGTTCGTTCACCGGCACGCATCAGTGGTTGCAGCAGTGCCTCCCCGCTGCCGCTCGCATCGGCACTCGTGATCACGTCGCCCTGCATCACCCCGCCCTGCTGGCGTCGGAAGACCTGTTTGGCCCCGGGCAAAGTGACCTTCTCTGGCGACGTCTTGAAGGTCGGACGCCCCTGGTGGCTGACCAGCTTGTAGGCGAAATCGAGGGTCGGTGCATCCCGCGAGACCACGAGATCGGTACCGACGCCGAACTGGTCGATGGGGGCGCCGGCGGTGGTCAGCGCATGGATGGCATGTTCGTCCAGACCGCCGGAGGCCACGATCTGCACGTCGCGCAGGCCCGCGCGGTCGAGCATCTCGCGGGCCATCCGGGCCAGGGCGTCGAGGTCGCCGGAATCGATGCGGATCCCGCGCACCGCGAAGTCATCGCCCTGTTCGCGGGCAAGCCGGATCACGTTCTCCACCCCGCGGTGGGTGTCGTAGGTGTCCACCAGCAATACGGTACCGGCCTGGTGGCGCGTGAAGCTGCGGAAGGCCTCGTACTCGTCCTCCATCGCCTGGACGTAACTGTGCGCCATCGTGCCGACCACGGGCAGGCCGTGGACCTGGCCGGCGACCATGTTCGAGGTGCCGGCAAAGCCGGCGACCCAGGCCGCGCGCGCGGCGACCACTGCTGCATCGTGACCATGCGCCCGGCGTGCACCGAAGTCGACCACGGCGCGCCCGGCCGCAGCGTCGGTGATGCGGGCTGCCTTGGTGGCCACCACCGTCGCGTAGTGCAGGGCGTTCATGACCCGCGTCTCCAGGATCTGCCCGAGGGGCAGTGGCGCCCGCACGCGCAGCAGCGGCTCGTCGGCAAACACGACACTGCCTTCGGGGATGCCGTCCACATCGCCGGTGAACCGCAGTGCCTGCAGCCAGTCGAGGAATTCTGGATGGAAACGCTGGAGGCCTTCCAGGTACTCGAGTTCGGCCGTGGAGAAACGGAAGTCCTCGAGTCCCGCAAGCACGGCCTCGGTACCGGCGAGCAGGGCCCAGGGTCTGAGAGGGCCGGAACTGCGAAAGAAGATCTCGAACTCGGCGTCGCCGGTTGTACCATCAACCACCAGTGCGTCCGCCATCACGAGCTCGTACAGGTCCGTGAACAGCGCCCCGGGTTGCCGGCCGGGATCCGCTGCGGGCGTCGTTGTGCGAATGCTCACCCCGAATCTGTCTCGATGCGGGCGCCGGCCGCACGCATCTCGTCGAGCGCCCGCTGGCCGTCGCCGGGTTGAAGTTCCACCGGGCGCGTGGCGGCGGCAATCAGGTGCGTCTCGAAGCCTTCGCGGCAGGCGTCGAGCACGGTCCACTTGACGCAGACATCCTGGGCCAGCCCCCCGACCCACAGGCGCTCGACGCCCGTCGCGCGCAGCCGTTCGGTCAGGCCCGTCCCATCGAAGGCGGAATAATTGTCACGCTCCTGCGCCTGGCCCTTGCTCACGATCCAGGCGTCGTTCGGCAGCGCAAGTTCGGGATGGAAGGCCGCGCCGGCGGTATCACGAATACAGTGTGGGGGCCATGTGCCGCCCTGCTCGACGAAACTGCAGTGATCGGCCGGATGCCAGTCCCGCGAGGCAACAATGATCATGTCGTGCGCGGCGGCCCGGCGCAGCCACTGGTTGAGTACCGGTACGATACGGTCACCCTCGGCAATGGCGAGCGCGCCACCCGGGCAGAAGTCGTTCTGCACGTCGACGATCAGCAGAGCATCGCCTTGATCGAGTTCGACTGTCATACCCTGAACGTAAGGTCGAATCGCGCAATCGTCAATGTGTCGCCGCCCAATTCGAGTCGCTTCCCGCCGGTGTGGCCGGCTCGAGTGCCGCGGCATGCGCGCGGGTCGCCTCATACAGCGCCCGGGCCGCCGGCGACAGACTGTGGCGCTTGGGTGCCAGCAGGCCGATGCCGCGCTCGACTCGGGGTTCCGCCAGCGTAATGAAGCACAGGTCCGGGTCCTGTTCATCGACGGCGAGGCGGGGCAGGGCGGTCACGCCAATACCGGCGCGCAGCAGTGCCAGCAGCGAGATCATGTTGGACACGGAGAGGTGGGCATGCTCCATGACCGAGCGTGCGGGGGTGCCATCAAGCAGCCGTACGGTGCCATTTGTGATGAGCGTCTCGCCCTGCAGATCCGTCCAGTCCAGGGGGCGCTCGATCTGCGCGAGCGGATGATCCCGGCGGCAGACGAGGCCCATCGGGTCCTTGATCAACGGTTCGAAGGAGAGGTTGGGGTCGAGGTTCCACATGCTGGCGACACCGAAGTCGACGTGGCGGTGAAGCACGCGCTGATGGACATGTTCCGCGGTATCGTCCTCCACGCTGATTCGCACATTGGGGTGGGCACTGGCAAACGACTGCAGGATCGTTGGCAGGATCTGGCTGGCGAACGAGGGCACACAGGCGAGTGCGACCTGACCGGTGCGGCGCTCGGCCGCCATCGACATCTGGTCGACGGCGCGCGTGTAGTGCTCCAGCAGGGCCTTGGCCTGCGGGTAACACTGCTCGCCGAAGGGCGTGAGCTCGGCCTTGTTGCCGCGCTCGAACAGTGCCTCGCCCAGCTTGTGTTCCAGTTCCCGGATGGCGAGCGAGATGGCGGGTTGCGTGCGCGAGGCACGTTCGGCGGCCGCGTGGTAGCTCTTGAGGTCGGCTACCAGCACGAAGTAGCGCAACTGCTGTAGCTTGACGTCTGGAAGCATGTCCAATTCCTTCTGCTCAGGCCTTCTGCTCAGGCGATAAGTAAAACTTCATAATTTATTTTCTTAATTAATTGCGCTTCATATTGTAATGGTCCTACGATGTGCGGCAACCGCAGACGGAGGCATCATGTCGGCACAGCAATTCCAGAACCTGATCGGTGGCCAATGGGTGGACGGAGAATCCACCGTCACCAATATCAATCCTTCCGACACCACGGATGTGATCGGCGAATTCGCCCAGGCGAGCGCGGCGCAGGCGCGCGAAGCCATTGCAGCGGCGCGGGCCGCTCAGCCCGAATGGTATGCCCGCGGGCTGGAGCCGCGCTACAACGCGCTACTGTCCATCGGCTCGGAACTCATTGCACGCGCCGAAGAACTCGGCCGCGAACTGGCCCGCGAAGAGGGCAAGCCATTCGCCGAAGGCAAGGGCGAGGTCTACCGCGCAGGCCAGTTCTTCCAGTACTACGCGGCCGAGGTGCATCGCCAGATTGACGATGCCGCGGACTCGGTGCGGCCCGGTATCGAGATCGAGGCGCGCCGCGAACCCATGGGGGTCGTCGCCGTGATCTCGCCGTGGAATTTCCCGATGGCCACCGCCGTCTGGAAGATCGCACCGGCGCTTGCGTTCGGCAATGCCGTGGTCTGGAAGCCGGCCAACCTCGTGCCCTACAGCGCCTGGGCCCTGGCCGAGATCATCAGCCGCCACGATCTCCCCGCGGGCACGTTCAACCTCGTCATGGGGCGGGGCAGCAGTGTCGGTAACACCCTGGTCGAATCGTCGGATGTGGATGCGATCACCTTCACTGGCTCGGTGGAGACTGGTCGCCAGATCGCGACCACGGCGGTCCGCAACTTCACGAAGCTGCAGATGGAGATGGGCAGCAAGAACGCGCTGGTCGTGCTCGACGATGCCGATATCGACACGGCAGTACAGTGTGCCTTCGCGGGCGCCTACTCGGGCACTGGCCAGAAGTGCACGGCATCCTCGCGCCTGATTGTCACCGAGGCGGTTCATGATCGCTTCGTCGAGGCACTGGTGGAGCGCCTGCGCAAGGCAAGGGTGGGCCACGCACTGGCCGAGGGTACGGAGATCGGGCCGGTCGTCGATGAAGGCCAGTACCGCGAGGATCTGGCGTGGATCGAGAAGGCGAAGAGCGAGGGCGGCACAATCGCCTTCGGCGGCGAACCGGTCGAGTGCGACACGCATGGCTGGTATCTGCAGCCGACGCTGGTCACCGACACGTCCAGCCGCATGGAGGTGAATCAGGAGGAGATGTTTGCCCCTATCGCCTGCGTCATCAAGGTGCGCGATTACGACGAGGCGCTGGCGACGGTCAATGACACCCGTTTCGGCCTCACCGCAGGCATTGTGACCCGCTCGCTGGGGTATGCCTCGCACTTCAAGCGCAATGCGAAGTTCGGCTGCGTGATGGTCAATCTGCCCACGGCCGGCACGGACTATCACGTGCCATTCGGTGGGCGCAATCAATCCAGCTACGGCCCGCGGGAACAGGGCGGCTATGCGCGCGAGTTCTACACGGAGGTGAAGACCACCTACATCCGGCCGATGTAGGGCGTCGGGGGAGGCAGCAATGACGGATGATGCCGTCGTGATCGACGGTCTCCAGTATTCCAACTGGGATCGGGAAATCTTCGAGCAGATGCGTGCCGGCGGTCTGGATGCGGTTCACGTGACCGCGACCTACTGGGAGAACACGCGCGAACTGCTGTCGAACCTGGGGCGCTGGAATCGGCGCTTCGAGGATCACGCTGATCTGATCCGGCCCGTGGAAACCGCCGACGACATTCGCGCCGCGCGCGCCGAGGGCCGTACCGGCATCCTGTTCGGCCTGCAGAACTGTTCGCCGATCGAGGATGACATTGACATGGTGGCGCTGCTCAAGCGCCTCAATGTCCACATCATGCAGTTGTCCTACAACAACCAGTCGCTGATCTGTGCCGGTTGCTACGAAGATCACGATCCCGGCATCTCGCGCTTTGGCCAGCAGGTCATTCGCGAGATGAACCGGGTCGGCATGGTCATCGACATGTCGC
>SL_3KL_010_SEDDRAFT_10000786_pt1 | contig 27566 bp, 25 predicted proteins | sample SodLakKL_010_SED_2_FD_10381 | JGI IMG/M metagenome (IMG submission 10381)
AAGAAGTCGCCGGCGGTGCGGGTCTGGCGGGTGGCCCACGCCCCGATGAGGGTCACCACGGCGAAGTAGGCCACCGCCACCCAGACGATGGTGGGCTCCACCACATGGGGAAGCTCCTCCACCTGCGGGAGGATGAGGGCCATTCCCACCCCCGGGCCCGTCACCGTCGCCCCTCCCCGGTGCCTTCACCGTCGTCATCCACGAGCCCCCGGCCCGGCCGATCGGACAGTGGCATCGTCCCCCGGGCCGCCAGCGCCTCGTCCCGGATCCGCTCCAGGTCCCCGGGCCCCAGCGTCTGCTCGTGAAAGGTGACCGCGTACCCCACCGGGACCAGGAGGAAGGGTAGGAAGCCGATGCCGTAGAGGACGATGGCCGCCCGAGGCGGGAGCCCGAGCCAGAGCGACGGGTCCGTGGGGTCTGCGGGAGGAAGGGCCAGCACCAGCCAGAAGCCCCCCAAAAGGATCNCCAGGACCAGGGCGAAGGGGATGACGAGGCGCCCGATCCGGTCGTTCCGGGCTGCCCCCATGGCCATGGTGGCCACCATCATCACCGACATCCCGGTGACGAAGAGCCAGGGCGCCCACTCCGGTGTGCCACCGGGGAGGAAGGCGGTGGCGTAGGCCGCCCCGATGAGGAGCGCCGACCCCACGATGGCCCCCAGCGCCACCCGCTTCACGGACCCACCTCCCAGCTCAGGGCCAGATGGGGGGCGGCCTCGGGCCGATCCGGGTGATGGAGGGCCGCCACGGCTCCGGCCCGAGCGGCCAGGATCTGGCCCCGGCGGAGCTTGAGGGTGGGCGTGAGCTCGTCCGCCTCCAGGGTGAAGGGCTCGGCCAGAACCGCGATCCGCCGGACCGACTCGGTTCGCGACACCTCCCGGTTCACATCCCGAACCGCCGCTACGAGCTCTTCCTGGACCCGGGGGTCACCCAGGAGTCCGGGCCACTCACCCGACACCCCCTCGGCACCCCCCCACCGCTCCACTGCCTCCCGGTCCGGCACCACCAGCGCACCGATGAAGGGTTCTCCCTCCCCCACCAGCATGGCCTGGGCGATCCAGGGGTGCGAGGTGAGCCGATGCTCCAGCGGCACCGGGGCCACCTTCTTTCCGGTAGAGAGGGCCAGGAGCTCCTTCTTCCGACCCGTGACCCGGAGGAAGCCCCGGGCATCCACCTCGCCCAGATCCCCGGTCCGGAGCCAGGCGCCATCGGCCGTGAAGGCCGAGCGCGTCTCCTCCTCCCTTCCCAGGTAGCCGGAGAAGGTGAGGGGTCCCCGGCGAAGGAGGATCTCGCCGTCGGCGGCGATCTTCAGCTCCGTGCCGGGCATGGGCGGGCCGGAGGTGGTAGGATCCCCCAGCCCCGGCCGGTTCATGGTGGCGCAGAGGTGCTCCGTGAGCCCGTAGGCCCCCAGGACGTGGACCCCGTAGCGGGCCAGCGTCTCGGTGACGTGGGCCGGGAGGGTGGCCCCACCGGAGGTCACCAGGCGGAGCCGGCTTCCAAGGAGGGTCTCCAGCGCCCGACCCGGGTCTCCTCCGGCTTCCTCCCGAACGGCCAGCGTCCGGGCCAGCTTCTCGAAGAAGCGTGGGAGGCCGCCGAAGAGGGTGGGGTGGGTGGCCCCGGCGGCGTCCCATACCCTCCTGTGGTCGTCCACCAGGATGCTCTCGACGCCGGCCAGGATGCGGGTGTAGAGGCCGAAGATCCGTTCCGCCGCATGGCAATAGGGGAGGAAGGAGAGAGTCCGGTCCCCCTCCCGGAGCCCCAGCGCCTCCCGGATGGAAGCAGCGGATGCCATGAGGGTTCCATGGGAGATGCGGGCTCCCTTGGCCTCGCCGGTGGAGCCGGAGGTGTAGATGAGAAGCGCGTCGTCCCCGGGTTCGGCCAGCCCCCCTGGCAGCGCGTTGAGCACTTCGCGAGACTCGGCCTTCGAGGTGCCTCCGCCGACGGTCCCGTACGGAGGCCCATCCGTCGCGCCCGACCCCTCCAACGGCGGAGCACTCCCCGGATCCACCTGGCCTTCTTCCAGAACCAGGCGGAGTGGGCCGGAGGTGGCGGCGAGTTCCCGGAGCACCCGAACCCGTTCCGGGAGATCCGCCACCGCCACCACCGCCCCGGCGTCGACCAGGAGCCGCTCGACCTGCGCCCGGGCCGAGGACGGGTAAATCCCCACGGGAACGGCGCCGGCCATGAGGGCACCCACATCGGCCACGGGCCAGAGGGGCCGATTCCCGGCCCAGATGGCCACTCGGTCCCCGGGACGCACCCCTTCGGCCATGAGCCGGACCGCGAAGCGTTGGGAGAGTCCACTCCACTCCGCCCAGGTGATTTGTCGGTTGTCCGGGAAGGTGGCCAACGCCATGTCAGGGCCGGAACGGCCGACCCGGTCCAGGAAGGCCCGCACGGCGTTGGCGGGCGCCGGGGGGAGCGGCCCTCCGGAGACCACCTCTTCCTCCGTGGAAGCACCCGTCGGAAACAGGTCGTCGGGATTCATCACACCCTCCCTCCGAAGCGCCGCTCCAGGAGCGGACGATCCGGCTTTCCGATGGAGGTACGGGGAAGGGCGTCCACGAAGGCGAAGCCCTTGGGGATCTTGTACCGGGCCAGCCGCTCTTCCAGGAAGCTTCGGAGTTCGGGCTCCCCCGCGCCGTCATCGCCCTGGAGCGCCACCACCGCGAAGGGCACCTCGTTCCAGACCGGGTGGGGCTGCCCGATGACGCAGGCCTCTCGCACCGCCGGATGATCCAGCAAGGCCTGCTCTACCTCCGCCGGGTAGATGTTCTCGCCCCCACTCTTCAGCATCTGCTTCTTCCGACCGGCGATTCGGGTCAGTCCCGCCGGGGTCCAGGCGGCCAGATCCCCCGAGTGGAACCAGCCGCCGGCGAAGGCTTCGGCGGTGGCATCGGGGCGTCCCCAGTATTCCCGGAAGAGGTTGGGTCCCTGGAATACCACCTCTCCCACCTCGCCAGGGGCCACGTCCCGCCCTTCCCCATCCACGATGCGGGCATCCACCCCGAAGGCGGGCTTCCCCACGATCCCCGCGCCCTTCTCCTCCTGGTCCAGCGCCGTGAGGAAGGCGGTGGGTGCGGTCTCGGTGAGGCCGTACCCGGAGGCGAAGGGGACCCCCTTCTCCCCGAAACGCCGCGCCACCCGGTCCGGGCACCGGTCCCCGCCGTTGTAGATGAAGCGGAGGGACGAGAGGTCAGCCTCCTCCCACGCGGGGCTGTCCACCAGGAGGGTGTGGACCGCCGGAACCCCGAGCATCACCGTGACCCGCTCCTCTTCGATCAGGCGCAGCGTCTCTTCCGGGTCGAAACGGCGTGGGAGAACGACGGTCCCCCCCGCCAGAAGGGTGGGAAGCGTGAAGAGGCCGAGCCCACCGGCGTGCATGAGGGGGAGCACGGTGAGGGAGGTGTCCTGCCAGGTGATCCCCAGCGCCAGGATGTCGTTGATGGCGTTCCAGAAGAGGTTCCGGTGGGTCAGCACGGCGCCCTTGGGTCGCCCGGTGGTGCCGGAGGTGTACACCATGAGCACCGGGTCGTCATCGCCGGGCAGGGATCCCATGGGCGGAGGAGGCCCCGGGGTGGAGAGATCCTGGGCCAGGAGCACGGACCCCTGGCTTGAGGCCGCCCCATTGACCCCTGGGCCGGAGCGGTGCGAGCCCTCCACCTCCTCCCACAGCGCCCGGGCCGCTGCCTCATCGTAGGCCTCGGGGAGATGGAGCGTCCCACACCCGGTGACCTGCGCCACCTCCCGACCCAACTCCATCTGCTCCGGGCCAACGAAGAGGAGCTCAACCCCGGCGTCTTCCACCTGGAAGGCCAACTCCGGCGCCGCCAGCCGCCAGTTCAGGGGAACCGCCACCGCCCCCACCCGTCCCGCGGCGAAAAGGAGTTCCAGGAAGCGCGGGTCGTTCCACATGAGAAGCCCGAACCGGTCGCCCACCCCGATCCCGCGAGCCTGGAGGAGGGCTGCAGCTCGGGCCACCCCTTCCTCCAACTCCCGGTAGGTCCACCGGCGTGAGGGTGTCACCAGAGCCGTACGGTGGGGATGGAGGAAGGCCGCTTTGGCGGTCCAGTACCCGATCCCGGGGATGTGCCGGGCACGGGCGGGAGAGTCGTGGGGGGTCACGACGCCTCCTCTTCCACGGGGTTCCACAGAAGGGCAACCGACCCCATGGCAAGCCCGGCCCCTGAGCCGGTGAGGACCACCAGGTCGCCGGGTGAGAGACGCCCGGCCCGAACCGCCGAGTCCAGCGCCATGGGGAGGCAGGCGGAGCCGGTGTAGCCCCACTCTCCCATGACGGTGTGGGTCTTCTCCATGGGCTGGCCCAACGCCTCCATCACCAGACGGATGGTGGAGAGGTTCACCTGGGTCCAGAGCCAGAGGTCCACCTCCTCCACCTGGCGGTGGATGCCGGAGAGGAGATCCCGAACCAGACGGGGCCAGCCCTCCAGGTTCACCTCCGGCGGATACTTCTTCACGAATCTGAGCCGGTTCCGCACCCCGGCCTCCAGGACCTCCGGGGTGATGGGCTCGGCGGTGGCGCCGGCGAAGACGCCGAGCCCGTCGGCAAGGGAGCCGTCGGCCCGCAGCTCAGAGGTGAGGATCCCAGGCGCGCTCCCCCGCCCCACCACCACCGCCCCGGCGCCGTCGGCGAAGATGGTCACCGTCTTCTTGTCGCCCCGGTCCACGTACTTGGTCATGGCGTAGACCGCCACCACCAGAATGCGCCGGAGCCGCGGATCGGCATCCAGGTACTTGGCCGCCAGATCCAGGGCCACTGCGAAGCCGGCGCAGGCGGCGTTCAGATCGAAGGCGCCAGTGGTGTAGGGGAGTCCCAGCCGGCCGTGGAGCACCGACGCAGTGGCGGGAGAGACATACTCCGGCGTGTCGGTTGAGACCACCAGCAGGTCCACCTCCGCCGGCACCATTCCCGCCGACTGGAGGGCACGACGAGCGGCCCCCTCCGCCAGGTCTGCAGCAGACTCGTGGGGAGCACACCAGCGGCGTTCCCGGATGCCCAGGGTACCGGAGACGAACTCGTCGATGTCTTCCCCCAGAGAGGCCGAGAGTTCGGCATTGGTGACGACCCGATCCGGCACGAAGGACCCGGTTCCCAGGATGGTGGGGTGGCTCATATGGATCTCCTCGCCGTGGTCTCCCGAACCACCAACTCCACACCCAGCGCCTTTCCGGTTAGGGCGCCGGTGTCCCGGCCGTCCAGCGTGAGGAGCAGGAGGCGAGCGGCACGGGCCCCGAGCCCCCGAGCGGGAACCAGGATGGTGGTGAGTTCAGGCGTTACGTAGCGTGCCATTTCGATGTCGTCACACCCCACGACGGAGATGTGGCCAGGAACCTTCACCCCGGCCTGGGCGCAGGCCTTTAGAGCGCCGAGGGCCACCAGGTCATTGGCGCAGAAGACCCCTGTGGGACGGGGGTCCGTGGACAGCAGCCGGCGCATTCCGGCCTGTCCACCGGAGACTGTGGCGGAGGTGCGGACCAGATAGGCGGACGGGATGGTGCACCCCGCCTGACGGAGGGCCTGAACCCACCCCCGCTCCCGCATCCGAAAGGTGTGAGCAGGGGAAGCCGGCCCCAGGAACCCCAGGCGGGTATGGCCGAGCTCCAGCAGGTGCCGGGCGGCCTTCCGGCCTGCCGCGGCCGCATCGCTGGCCACACCGGGCAGGACGCCGGACGGTTCGTCCACGAGAACGAGGTTCAACCCCTCCCGGGTCTCGTCGGGGAGGGCATCGAGCCCCACCCCCGCCACGATCACCCCATCCACCTGTCGCTCCGCCAGCCGCATCACATGCTCCGCCGCAGGAATCTCCCGGGCATCACCCAGGAGCACACCGTAGTCCGCCTCCGCCGCCACCCGCTCAGCCCCACTCACCACCTCGGTGAAGAAGGGGTTGTCCAGATCGGACACCACGATCCCCAGGGCGAAGGAGCGCCGCTGTACGAGCCCTCGAGCCAGCAGGTTCGGGCGGTAGCCCAGCTCCCGGGCCGCCTCGAGCACCCGCTCCCGGGTCGCCTCTCCGATCCGGGCCCGGGGGTTTCCCGACAGGACCAGGGATACGGTGGACTGGGACACTCCGGCGTGGGCCGCCACATCGTGGCCCGTCACCCGTCCCCGGCGAGTCCCGGAAGACCCTGATCGACCCTTCGTCGCTGCGCTCATACGTATTAGCAAATACGGCGGTGCAATCTTCCTGTCAAGAAGCGGAATAAAGCGACGCGGCGGTGCCCTCCCGTATCAGCCGGCCCGATCCTTCAGGAGCACCCCGGCCGCCAGCTCACCGGAGACCAGACTGGGGGGCATCCCAGGCCCCGGCACGGTGAGCTGCCCGGCGAAGTAGAGCCCTTCCACCTTCGGAGAACGGAGGGGCGGCTTCAGGGGACCGGTCTGCCGTAGCGTGTTGGCCATGCCATAGGCGTTTCCCTTGAAGGCGTGGTAGTCGGCCACGAAGTCCCGCATGGCGTAGCTCCGCTTCAGGACCACCCGGTCCCGAAGGATCCTGCCCATGTGCGCCTCCAACCGGTCCATGACCTGGCTGTAGATCCGCTCCCGCTCGCCGTCGTCATCCTCGAGGCCGGGCGCCAGGGGCACCAGGATGAAGAGGTTGGCGTGCCCCGGTGGGGCCACGGAGGGATCCGTGGCTGAGGGCGTGCAAGCGTAGAAGAGGGGGGCATCGGGCCAGGCGGGGCGGCGGTAAACCGCCTCCATGTGGGTGTCCAGATCCCGATCGAAGAAGAGGGTGTGGTGAGGCAGTTCGTCCAGTTCTCCCTCGACCCCCAGATAGAAGAGGAGGCTCGACGGGCTCATGACCCGGGACTCCCAGTACCGGGGCAAGTACTGGCGGTGCTCTTCCGGGAGAAGCTCCTGCTCCACATGGTGATAGTCGGCGGAGGCCAGGACCGCATCTGCCGCCGTCTCCCCGGCGTCCGTGCGGACCCCCCTCACCTTCCCCCCTTCCGTCAGGATCCGCTCCACCGACTCGCCGTAGCGAAACTCCACGCCCCGGGCCTGGGCCACCGACACCATGGCTTCGATGATCCGGTGCATCCCGCCCATGGGGTACCAGGTGCCCAGGGCCATGTCGGCGTAGCTCATGAGGCTGTACATGGCCGAGGTATCTTCCGCGGAGGCCCCCAGGAAGAGGACGGGCCACTCCACCAGGCGCGCCAGGCGGGGCTCGGAGAAGGAAGAGCGGGCGTAGGAGGCCATGGAGCGAAGCATCCGGAGGCGGAAGAGTTCACCCAGGAGGCGGGCATCCACGAACTCTCCCAACGAGAGGCTCGGGCGAAGAAGGTAGTCCTGGGTGGCGGCGTCATAGACCTGGTGGGTCTGGTCGATGAAGCGGTCCAGGGCCTCGCCCCCACCCGGCTGCTCCCGCTCGAAGAAGGCGCGAAGCTGGGGAAGTCCAGCTGGCACATCCCAGTGATCTCCCTCGGGCCAGACCACCCGATAGGACGGATCCAGGCGACGTAGGTCGTAGAAGTCCTCCACCTCGTGCCCGAATCGCCGGAAGAAGCGCTCAAAGAGGTCGGGCATCCAGTACCAACTGGGCCCCATATCGAAGCGAAACCCGTCCTGCTCCCAGATCCGGGCCCGTCCGCCGGGACCATCGTGCCGCTCCACCACCGTCACCTGGCACCCTCCTTCCGCCAGGTGGCAGGCGGCGGAGAGTCCTGAGAATCCGGCTCCGATGACGATCACATGGCTCACGATGCCCCGTCCTTCCTGACGATGGATGCGCGTTGGCCCCGCCGACCATCTTGGGCCGACGGGGCCATGGGTTACGCAAGTTCACCTGAGCCGCAAATCCGTTCCTTCAGCGACCTTCCTGGCTTCGGGTCCGCCTGGGCATCCGCAGGTCAGGGACCTCAGAATCCTTTAGGGCGTCAGAACACCGTCGATGATGTGGATCACTCCATTCTCTGCCTCCACATCGGCAGTGATCACCTGGGCCCCGTTCACGAAGACGTTCCCGTCCTCCACGGTGACGGAGAGCATCTCGCCTCCGGCGGTCTCCAGCTCAGACCGATCCGCTACCTCTTCAGCAGAGAGGGTTCCCGGTACCACGTGGTACAGGAGCACTGCCGTCAACTGTTCCTCATCGGCCAGGAGGTCGGTCACGGCACCCTCGGGGAGTTCACCGAAGGCATCGTCGGTGGGTGCGAATACTGTGAAGGGTCCGTCGTGCTCGAGGGCCGGCCGCAGGTCGGCGGCCTCCAGGGCGGTGAGGAGGGTGTTGAACTCCCCGGCTTCACTGGCCACATCCACGATGTTGTTCGCGGGGGGCTCCACCTCCGTCACTTCCACCGGCTCCTCGGTGACGGGGGGTGGATCATCCGTCGGCATGGGCTCCGGGGCTTCACCGCACGCCACCGTGGCACCGGCCAGGACCAGGGCCGTCCCCAGGCCCAGGGCCCGCCACAGTACAGCGGAACGACGGGGGCGGGAGAGGTCCGGAGATTCGATGTCGGAATCGCTCGAGTTGGCATTTCTGGGACAGTGTCGGGTCATGCGCAGCTCCTTGTGGGGTGGATCCCGACTCCACGGTCAGTGCAGGATCGGGAACATTCATGAGTGTAGGCGAAATAGTCTTGCCGGGAATCGTACCTGCCGGCAGCGCTCGGAGAAATCAACGAGTCAGACGTGCATCACCGACGCCGACGGTGATTTCCGACGAACATATCGTGTTTCTATGTCGTCGTATTGTGTTTGTTCCGTATGATTTCGTAGCCCGCATACTGAACGTGTGCATCCGTCACCCTGATGCGAGGCCTGAAGCATGTCATTCTTCGTCCGAAAAGCCTTCCGGTTCGGTCCTCTTCGCTTGAATCTTTCGAAGAGCGGGATCGGGGTGTCGGCCGGGATCAAGGGGGCCCGCCTGGGTCTCGACAGCCGGGGACGCCCCTACGTGGCCGGCGGCCGCCACGGCCTGTACTACCGGGAATACATCAAGACCCCGGGCGGAACTCGGTCCGGCGGGCCAGGTCTGCCCGGTGGTCCGCCGGGTGGCAGGTCGGGATCCACGCCCTCCTCCGGCCGGCGTCAGGTCACCCTCTGGGAACCCACCGGTGCTACCTTCGCCTCGGAGACCGACCACTCAGCGGAACCGCCCATCCCTGCTCCATCCCCCCCTGCCTCCCCCGCCCTCCCTTGGGTAGCCGGAGCGCTGGCGGGGTTCCTGCTCCTGGTCTTCCTGGACGGTTTGGGGATGCTCCTGGGACTCACCATTCTTGTGGCCGCCGGAGCAGGCGGACTGCGGGCCATCATCCGAGCCCGACGGAAAGAGCGGTGGCTCGAGGAGCTCCAGGCGATGGTGGCCGCCGGACGCTGGGACCCGGACCTGGCGCGGAGAATCCGAGCGGAGCTGGGGGTCTCCCCCGGAACGCCTCCGCCTCCCGGGTTGAAGCGGGAGCTGGAAGGGATCTACCGAGAGGCGTGCGGCATCCTGGCCGAGGGGACCCAGGTGGACGAGGACGAGTGGGAACTCATCCAGGGGCTGGAAGAGCTCCTGGGTGGACCGACACCTGAGACCCGGGCCGTCCGAGCCGACGCGCTCCGGGGCCTGGTGGCCATTCTGGCCACCGATCACCGGATCACCGATGAGGAGTGGGAGATCCTGGACCGGGTCCGAGAGGGCCTCCGTCTGGACCACGCCGACCTTGAGGAGGACCTGGATCTGGTGATCCGTCTCCGGGAGATGGAGCGGATTCGCCAGGGCGAACTCCCCGAGGTGGAATCACCCATCCCCCTCCGGCGGGGTGAGACAGCCCATCTCACCGCCGACGGCAGGCTCTTGCGGGACCGACAGTTGCGACGGTTTCAGCGCGGTGGTGTTGCCCACGTGGTGCGCGGGTGGGTGGTGGAGCGGGAGGGCCCACTGGTGGTCACCGATCGTCGCCTCCTCCTCCTGGACGGGGGAGCATACGAGATCCCCCTGAGGGAGATACTGGACCTGGAGGTGGACCTGGACGAGAATCTGATTCAGATCGTCCGGGACGGCCGGGCGAACCCCATCGTCTTCACCACCCCCGATGCTCTGATGGCCGGCGCGATCCTGGCCAGACTCTCGGAGACCAGGTAATGCCCCTCGCCGCCCTTGCCGCACTGCTTCTCTCCCTGCCTCTCGCCCTCGCCGGCGGGNCCCTGCCGNCCTTGCCGCACTGCTTCTCTCCCTGCCTCTCGCCCTCGCCGGCGGGTCCCTGGCCGACTCCGCCCGGGATGAGGGGACCGGGTCCTGGTTCCCCCTCGCAGAAGCTGAGGTGACCCTCTGGTACTTCTGGCGAGAAGGCTGCCCCTTCTGCGATCAGGCCGAGCCCTGGGTCGAGGCCCTGGATCGTCGTTTCGAAGGTCTGACGGTGGAGAAGGTGGGCGTAACCCGGGACCCCATGGCCCAGGCGGTCTTTGTCCGGATGATGGAGGAGCGGGGCCAGAGGGCGTCGGCCGTACCCACCTTCATTCTGGAGGAGGAGGTGTGGGTGGGGTTCTCCGCCCCCTTGGCGGCCGACATCGAGAACGCGGTGGCCGCGCGCCTCGGAGTGGAAGATCGGCGGGATGATGCCGGTGCGTCGGTTCTGGACCTGGGCCCGCTGGGTCAGATCAATGTGGCTCAGCAGCCCATGGTGGCGGCCACGGCCCTCATCGCCTTCGTGGATGGCTTCAACCCCTGTTCCCTCTGGGTCCTGGGGGTACTCCTGGCCATGATCATGGGGACGGGATCCCGGCGCCGCATCGCTGCCGTCGGGCTCACCTTTCTCCTGGTGACGGCCAGCATCTACGGAGCCTTCATCGCCGGGGTCTTCGCCGCGATGGCGGTGCTGGAACGGATCGCCTGGATCCAGGTGGCGGTGGCCATCCTGGCCCTTGGCTTCGGACTCGTGAATGTAAAGGACTTCCTGGCGTGGAAGCGGGGCCCGTCTCTGACCATCCCGGACCGGTTCAAGCCGCGCATCTACCGGGGAGGGCGGAAGATCCGCGAGGAACGATCCCTTCCCGCCACCCTGGCCATCACCGTGGCCCTGGCCGCAGGCGTAGCCATGGTGGAACTCCCCTGCACCGCCGGGTTTCCGGTGATCTGGACCTCCCTGGTGACGGAAGCCGGGATCCAAGGCACAGGATTCCTGAGCCTCCTACTCCTCTACGTGGGGATCTACCTCTCGGTAGAGATCGCCATCCTCATCGGGGCGGTGGTGACCCTCAAGGCCACCCGGCTTCAGGAGCGGCAGGGGCGAGTACTGAAGCTCTTCGGCGGGATGCTCATGATTGCGCTTGCTGGAGTCCTGCTGGTGGACCCCAGCCTCATGGAGAGCCTCACCGGTTCGCTGGCGGTGGTGGCGGGGGCAACGGTCTTGTCGCTTCTGGCCCTGCTGCTGGACCGCCGCCGGGGGCAAGCGGCCTAGTGTCCCTGGACAGCGGGCACACCTGCAGGCCTGCGCCCTTCCCCCGGAAAGCGGATCAGTCGGGGGAAGGAGCGCGACCTGGGAGGACGGCCTAGCGGCGACCGGCCGCTGACATTCCCCGACTCAGCGCCTCGGCCGTGCCGGGGGTGATGCCGCCGGCGCCACCTACCGTCACGAAACGGAAGCCCTGGCGGATCCGCTCCTCCACATTCCCGGCGCCAGTGGTGAGGCCGCAGGGGACATTATGGGCCAGGCAACTGGCCAACACCGTCTGTATCGCCTCTTCCACATCCGGGTGGCCAGTCTGGTCCCCAAACCCCATCTGTGTGGCCAGATCCAACGGCCCGATGAAGATGGCGCCCACCCCGGGCACGGTGATGATCTCCTCGATGTTCTCCACGGCCTGGGGCGTCTCGATCTGGATTGCGGCCAAAAGCTCCCCTTCCGGGTTCAGGGGCCACACATCGGCACGCCGGAAGTACTCACCACCGGAGATCCCCCAGAACCAGGTGGCCACCCCCGGGGAGCGCCCCCGCCATCCGTGGGGCTCGGCGATGTCGGAGCCCCGGGGCCTGGGGTAGCGCATGGAGGCTACGGCGTGGATCGCTTCCTCCCGGTTGTTGATGAAGGGGAACATGATCCCGAAGGCTCCCATGTCCAGCGCCTGCTTCACGATGAAGTCGAGCATCTCCCTGCCGTTCTGGGGCACCCGGACGATGGGCGTGGTGGCCATCTGGAGGTGACCGTTACGAACGATGGCTGCCCTGTCCGTCATCCCCAGTAGGAAGGCCTGCAGGGTCTCCGAGCTCCATGGACCGTGCTCCATATCGATGAGCACGAAGTCCAGTCCCGAGTTGGCCAGCGACCGGGCATTGGCCAGGGAGAAGTCGCCGTTGAAGATGCCGAAGGTGGCCTCCCCACGGTCCAGGGTCTCAATGGTCCGGTTCAGGCGGATGTCCTGGGTCTGGGCCTGGGCCTGAGCCGTGGGGATGGCCACCGCAAGTGCGGCCAGGGGGATAAGGACAAGACGCGAAAAGACAGTCGCTTGGCGCATGGCGGATCGCTCCGGACTGGGGTGGGGGCCGGTTGGGGGCGGCGCTTCCCGGACCCCACCGGCGGACATGTTGGACGAGCTCTGCTTGTGGCATGCGAGCCCGACGGGCGCAGGAGAGACTACGCCTTGAGAGCGTTCCCACGCCAGCCCTGGCCATGGGTTGCCGCCCCGGAGGGGGTTCCTTACCATTGGCCGGGGTTGTTCCATGGTCCCCGCGAGGCCGGTTCCGGCCCAGCCCGTCCGCCCGCACCAGGTGCATCACCCCCCGCCCCCAATTTCCCCAGAGGACTCCATGACCCGACGCCTCATTACCGGTACTGTCTCGGCTCTCCTGGTTGCGGCTCCCTTCTTCCTCGCCGGATGCGGCGATATCGGCACCACGGCCGAGGCCGGTTCGGCCGGGACCTCCATGGCTGCCGTGGCTCCGGCCGGCACCTACGGCAACCACGCCCTTCCTGGCGAGCCGGTGATCCCCATGGAAACGCTCCTCGAAGACTATGCCCACCTCGCCGAGACGACGCGGGCCAACCCGGACGTGACCTACTACGTCCGGTATCTCGAGGGCGGTGAAGCCCACTATGGCATTCTCGAGGGCGAAACCATACGGCAGCTCTCGTCCCATTACTTCGATGACCCGTCGCCCACAGGGCGCACGGCAAATCTCATGGACGTGAGGTTGCTTTCACCGCTGGACCCGGACCGGGTGTCCAAGACCCTCGGGGTGGCGGTGAATACCATGCGGCCCCAATTGGCCGATCTGCCCGAGGAGGCCCACCCGCGCTGGTTCGCCAAGCTCCCCAACACCATCGTCGGTACCGGAGAAGGGATCGAGCTTCCTGAGGAGGCAGGAAACCTCAACTACGAGGCCGAGTTGGTCCTGGTCATCGGTCGGCCTGCCCGGCACGTCTCGGTGGAGGAGGCCCCGAACTACATCTGGGGAGTGACGGCCGGGAACGACATGAGTGAGAACAGCTGGTACGGGGAGGGGGCCGGGCGAGAAGGTCCCACCCGTCTCATCTCCAAGGGGACGGAAAGCTGGGGCCCCATGGGTCCAGCCATTGCCGTGGGGCTCGACTACTCCGACGTGCGGATCATCCACCGCCTGAATGGTGAGGTGACCCAGGACGGAACCGCGTCGCAACTGGTGCAGACTCCGGCGGAGTTGGTCTCCTACCTGAGTCGGTACATGACCCTTCTACCGGGAGACATCATCTGGACCGGGACCGTGCTCTTCGAGGAGGGCGCCCGCCGGGCCATGCAGGTGGGCGACGAAATCACGGTGGAGGTGGAGGGAATCGGGATCGTCCGGAATCAGATCGTACCCATGGGCGGGACCCGCTGGGAGGATCGCTGGTGACGCCGGAGCGGTTCCGTCGTCTTCTACACGTTCTGGATCGCCGCCAACCGGACCTCACCGTTCTCATGGAGCGGGTGCACAAGGAACACAACCTCTCGGCCATCGCCCGTAATTGTGATGCTGTGGGGGTCCTGGAGCTCCATGCCGTAGTACCGAACCACGGGCTGCGCCTCCACCGCGACACGTCAGGGGGGACCGGGAAGTGGATGGAACTCCATCAGCACCAATCTGTCCTCGAGGCCATGGGGACCCTGAAGGATCGGGGATTCCAGGTGGTGGCGGCCCATCCCGACCATCGGGCGGTGGACTACCGGGAAGTGGATTACACCCGGCCTACCGTGATCCTGGTAGGGGCTGAACTCTTTGGTGTCAGCGATGAGGCAGTGGCGGCTGCCGACGTGACCGCCACCATCCCCATGGTGGGGATGGTGCGGTCCCTGAACGTCTCGGTGGCGACCTCCCTCTTTCTCTTCGAAGCTCTCCGGCAGCGAGAGGGTCGGGGAATGTACGACGCCCCCCGCCTTTCTCCGGAACGCCACCGGGAAACCCTCTTCCGGTGGGCCTACCCGGACCACGCCCGACGCTACCGGGAGGCCGGACTTCCCGCTCCCGAGTTGGGCCCGGACGGGGAACTCCCCGACGATCTCTTCCGGGGCTGAGGCGTCTTCGGGGACGAGGCAGTGCCCGGGGGGCCGCTGGAGAGGTTGGTCAGGGATTCAGCCGGTGGATGGTCCAGGCCGCCGACGGGATATCAGCGCCGGCCGGCCCCTCCGTATCCGCCAAACGGCGGTAGACGAAGCGGTCGTGGAGCCGACTCTCCCTACCCTGCCAGNACTCTATCTCCACAGGGCGCAGGAGAATGCCTCCCCAGTGCGGCGGGCGTGGAATCTCGCCCTCACCGTACTCCTCCTCCAATTCCCGGAACCGGCGCTCCAACTCCGTTCGGCTCTCGAGCTCCCGGCTCTGATGGGACGCCCAGGCTCCGATCCGACTCCCCCTGGGGCGGCTGGCGAAGTATTCATCCGACTCCTCCTCAGGAACGTTCTCGCAGATCCCCCGGACCCGAACCTGTCGGGCCAGAGCATCCCAGTAGAAGGTCAGACTCGCCCGTGGGTCGGCGGCGAGAGCGAGACCTTTGGCCGATTCCCGATTCGTGTAGAAAACGAAGCCCCGCTCATCCACATCCTTCAGGAGAACGATCCTGGAGTCGGGAAACCCCTCGGGGTCCACCGTAGAGAGAGCCATGGCGTTGGGGTAGTCCATGCGGGATTCCTGGACCGCCTCCGCCATCCACGTTCGGAAGAGGCTCAATGGCTCCGGGGGTAAGGCCTCACGCTCCAGCGTGGGTTCGGGCCCGACAGGCCAGGGGGGACGATGGTGAGACAGGTTGGATTCGGACATCAGAAGCGTTCCTCCCGGGAGAGGCGAAAGAGCCGACGAGCGTTCTCGGACATGACCCGCGCCAGATCAGCCTCGCTGAGGCTTCCGGCCAGGGCCGCCTTGAGGGCTCGATAGTGATCGTAGTGGCCCCGGCCGTAGTAGGTGGCGTCGGTGCCGAAGAGGACCCGTTCGGGTCCAACGCGCCGGAGCCCCTCAAGGACGGCCTCCACCGGGGCCTGCGCCGTCTCCAGGTAGAGATCCGCATCTCCCTGAGCCACCGCCTCCTCCACCGCCTGGATGGAGGGCTCGTGGGGCCCCCCGAATCCCATGTGGTAAAGGACCACCGGAACGTCCGGGTGGCGCCGCGCCAGACGGTGGATGCGCTCCGCCGAGGCTTCCTCAACCGAGCCGTCACAATGGAAAACAACAGGGATGCCGTGCTCCGCAGCCACCTCCAGGTACGGATCCACCCGTGGGTCGTCAGCGGGAAAGGCATTCATCTCCGGATGCATCTTGATCCCTACGAAGACCCGGGACGTCCAGGGGTGCCCAGGCGGGAGCCGCAGACGCTCCTCCAGGAAGGTGGCCAGACAGGCCGCCGAGCCGCCGCTACAGGGTCGGGCCCACAACAGACCCCGGAGCCGATCCGGGTGCCGCCGCACCGCGTGGGCGGCGGCCCGGTTCGCCGCGGCCTCCTGCAGGTCCCGGGTCTTCCCCGGCACAGCCGCGCCATCGATGTTGGAAATAAGCGCCAGAGCAACTCCCCCACGGTCCAACTCGGAGAGGAGCGTATCCTCACCCAAATCGTACCCGATGAATTCACCCACATGGGCATGGCAGTCGATGGTGGCCAGCGTGGTGCTCACCATGTTGGATCTTCCTCCCCGGGTAGACAGGCCAAGGGCAGGAGTCGGGCGTCTTTCCCTTGCAGGGAAGGTGGCCCGGCTCCCGGTGTCGTGGTTCGTCTGTTCACCCCCGACCCCGAGGTGGAGTTCCTGCCGATGACGCACGTCCCAATGAGACTTCCGCGTAGTGGCTTCTGTGGGAGGGGCGGGCTTTGAAGCGATTCTCGCCGGGCGGCCCCGGGATCTGGCGCGGATTCGAACTCATCTTCCACCCCTGGCTCAGGCGGAAGCTGCACCGGATTCACCTGGCCGGACTGCCCCCCGCCGGGACCTCCCTGAACCCCACCCGGCCGCTGATCCTGGTGGCAAACCATGTGAGCTGGTTCGACGGATTCCTCCTCCGGGAGGTGCAGCGGAGGGTTCGGCCCCATGCCCTCTTCCACACTGTGATGCTGGAGTCTGAGCTTCGGGCGAACCCGGTCCTCAAGGCGCTGGGAGGCCTGGGCTTCGATCCGGAGCGCCCCATGGGACTCCGGGGCGTGGTTCGAGATCTGGCGGGGCGCGCGGACCGCACCCCCGGGGCCGCAGCCCCAGTGGTGGCTTTCTTCCCCCAGGGACGCATCTACCCCTCCTTCCGGGAGCCACTGGGATTCCGTCCGGGCGTCCGGCTCCTGATGCGGGGGCTGGCTCCCTGCACGGTTCTGGGTGTGGGTATGCACTTGGAGCCGGGAAATACGGTAGCGCCCCAGGCCTTCCTGCACGTCACTCCTCCCCTCGTCGTGGGATCGGCGAAGGAAGCCCCTTCTCCGGCGACGCTGGAGGCTGAGGTCTCCGCCGCCCTCCTGCGGATCCATGACCACCTGGGGATTCACGGAGAGGAGGCCGGGGATGCGTGGCCGCCAACCCCATCCGACGAGGTGGAGCGTGGCTGACCGTCCCTACCCCGCTTGCCGTCCCAGCTGGTGCCGGAGCGAATCTTCCAGATCCGGGAACAGGAAGCGGTACCCGGTTCCCCGGGCCCGCTCCGGAATGGCCCGCTGGCCGGTGAGGAGGAGTTCATCCCCCATCTCACCGAGAGCGGCCCGGATGGCCAGCGCAGGTGCCGGAAGCAGGGTGGGCCTGGAAAGAACCCGTCCCAGGACGGTGGTGAAGGCTTCGTTGGGCACCGGATTGGGGGCGGTGGCATTGACGGGGCCACGGAGTTCCCGAGTGCGGATGAGGTGGAAGATCAGCCCGACCTCATCGTCCAGATCGATCCAGGGCATGTACTGCCGCCCCGAGCCCAACCTTCCACCGAGCCCGAGCCGGAAGGGGAGTTGCACCGTATTCAGCATCCCTCCCTCCGGTGAGAGCACGATTCCGCTGCGGAGGAAGAGGGTCCGGATCCCCACGGCCCGGGCCGCGTGGGTGGCCTTCTCCCAGGCCCGGCATACGTCCGCCAGGAACCCCTTCCCCGGAGGAGCGTCCTCGGTGAGCACCTCCTCCCCCCCATCGCCGTAGAAGTGAACACCGGAAGCCGAGATGAATGTGGCCGGCGGGGTACGGAGTTCGGACAGCACCCGAGACAGGAGTTCGGTCCCCTGCACCCGGCTCTCCCGGATGGAACGCTTCTTGGAAGCCGTCCAACGAACGCTGGCGATGTTCTCACCGGCCAGATGAATCACCGCATCCATCCCCTCAAGGGCCGATCCGTCCAACTCGCCCCTGGCCGGATCCCACTGGATCCAGTCGGACCTACCCTCGGCGCTCCCCCGTCCGATCCCCACCACCCGGTGTCCACCGGTTCGGAGAAAGGCCGTGAGGGCCGACCCCACCAGCCCGGTGGCGCCGGTCACGGCCACCGTCAGCGACCGGCCGCCGTAGCGGCGGTGAAGCTCCAGGTCATTCACCAGCCGGCGGGCCCGAAAGGCGAAAAGACGTCTCAGCGAAGACTCGATGAACGACCCGGAGAAGGTGCGCCCCAGGGAGCCCAGGGGGGCCTCCCAATCCACCACATCCTCAACGGCAGAGCGCCCCGCGCCCAGATCGTGGAACCGGTGTTCATGCCGCCAGCGGGAGAAAGGCCCCTTCACCTGCTCGTCCACGAAGAGCCGGTTCTCTTCGAAGGCCGTGTGCTTCACCTCCCAGGTGAGTTCGGCGACCCCCTTCCGGAGTCCCAGGACGACTCGGTTGCCCTCGGTAAGGCCCTCGTCCTGGTAACGGATGCGCACGTCTTCCCATGGTGGACTGAGTCGCTGAAAGGCCCCGGGGCGGGTATGCCACCGGAATACGTCCTCAACCGAGTGGTCGAGCTCGACACGATACGTGAATAAGGGCATACGCTGGGGGGTAGAAGAAGGGAGTAGAAGGGGTCAGTCCCGCCCATAACGCTCGAGATAGTCGTTGAGATCCACCTTCCGCCGGGTGGACTGGGAGGTCATGGATCGGACCTTGCCGAAGACCGACCGCTCGGGCCAGCCGCGGTCGTACCGGCCGAAGGTCCAGAAGACGCCGGAGGTGGAGTTGGGGTCCCGTCCGTCCAGACTCCAGCGATTGTTCATCTCCAGGGTCCGGGTGAGTGCCTCCGTGGGGTGGGGTGACCACTCCAGGATCTTCTTGGCCCAGAGCATGCGGAGGTAGTTGTGGATCACGCCTTCCTGGCGGAGCTGACGCTGGGCCGCGTTCCATAGCGGGTCAGCGGTCCGGGCTTCCTCGAGTTGGTCCCGGTCGTAGAGGTGAGGCCGCTCGTCGTCGGCATGTTCCAGGAGGGTCTGGCGCGCCCACTCCGGCAGAGAGTCCCAACTCTCGTGGTCCGGCTCACGCCATGCCGTCACGAAGCCCATCTCCCGCCACGTGGTGATCTGGTCCAGGAAGGCTTCGGCATCGGTGGAGAGACCCCACCACCCTTCGCGCTTCCCATGGGCCTTCTCAGGGATCCTGTCAGGGCTCCACCCCTCCCGGTCCAGGACCGCTTCCAGAACCTCATGGGCCGAGATATGACCCCAGTGGAGGTAGGGGGAGAGGCCGCTCCCATGATCCCGGTCCGGGTGGTTTCGGCCCTGGGCGTAGCCGGAAAGACCCTGGTCCAGGAACCGGGTGAGTCGCTCCCGTGCCGGACCCGTCCCCCCCTGCGCCGCCACCGCCATAACCTCCCGATCCAGGGGAAGTCGGCGACTGAGGCCCTCCGGATCGGCCAGTTCGTCGGGGGTGGCCGCCGGCCAGCGCTGAGCGATGGCCTCCGGAACGCCGGGGAAGACGGGGAGGGGATCCCCCTTCAGCGGCTGCTCGGTGGGACCGTCTCCCAGATGATCCGGGAGGGTCTTCTGGAGGTAGCGCCGGAAGGAGTAAGCGGTGGTGAAGGACCGGTCGGGCACCGCCAGTGGGAGGATCCCGTTGGAATCCAGCGCCTCCAGGCGCACCGGAAGCTTCCGACCCGCCGCCTCCACCATCCTGGGAAGGAAGAAGGACGGGAAATCGTCGGTCACCACCACCGCCGCCCGGTCCGCCAGGGCCTCCAGGAGTCCGCGACCATCGTCCAGATCCCGCTCCACGTAGGGATAGTACCCGGCCCGCCCCTCCCGCAGCCGGGCCTCGTGCTCCGCCATGCCCTGGATGCAGAAGTGGTGGAAGCGGGGAGATGCCCAGCGGTAGCCTGCTCGGAGCGCCTCCAGGATGAGGAGAGGGCGATCCAGATGCCGAGCCCACGCCACCGCCCGCTCCAGAGCGGCGTTACGGTCCAGGCGTCGCGTGGCGATCATCCAGTAGAGGACGAAGTCGCTCCCCTCCTTCACCGGGGCTTCGTTCACCGGACGGAGGCGCTGCCTGACGGAGGGTGGCGGATTAAGCATGGCCGGTGGTACCCAGGGGCCGCACCGGCGTTTCGTCCCTTGCCCAACCCGGTCGTCCGCTGCCCGACCCGGTCCAACAGAGGCTCCGCGAGGAAGGGGGCGTCCTTGCGAAGGCGATTACCCTCTGAGGAGCCGCTCCACCTCCCAGGCGATCCGGCTGCTGGACGGGGCCCCTGAGGAGCCGCTGCGCTCGGCTCCTCGCCGGAACGCCACCCGATCTTCCCGGCGCATGGGACCGTCCACCACCACCAGAACCGGGGGGGGAGGCCGCAGATCCGGGGCCGAACCGGCTCCCGCCAGCGCCGAGAGGAGGGAGAAGTGTTCGAGGCGGATGTTCCGGGTCCGGAGGACAACCAGATCCGTCTCGCTTCGGGAAAGCAGATCCAGGGCCGCTTCTCGGTCCGCCACACGGTGGACCACAACCCCATGCTCCCGGAAGAGGGCGGCGCACTCATCCCCCACCTCCCGCTCTTCCTGAAACAGCACAGCTGCCTGTCCGGCTGCCAGCCCGTTGCGACCGAGCACCCTGGGAAGCCGACCTTCCAGGCCATTCCACACTTCCATGTCCACGCGGAGAGTAGGTGCCGCAACCGCGCCTACCCCCGTCGCCTCCGAGTCTGGAATTCCGGTCAGGAGGATCAACGGCTCCCGGGTTTCCATCCGAGACTCGGAACCGACCGCCACGGCGGCCTCCTGGGAGCGAAGCTCTTCCAGCACCTCCCAGCCACTGGTCCCGGGGATGAGGAAATCCAGGATCGCCACATCGACGCCGCCGTCGCGAAGACCCGAGAGTGCCTCACTGGCATTGGTGGGGACGATCACATGGCACCCCAGGTCCCGGAGGTGTTCCGTCAGGGCGGAACGGAGATCGGGCCGGTGACTGACGACGGCCACCCCCCGGTCCAGGGGGACGAGGGACGGAAGCATCCCCGAACCGGATGTCCTTCCGTTCCCCACCCCGTTGGCCCTCCCCGCCCCTTCCTTCCTCGCCCCTTCGATCTCGGGCTTCCAGCGTCCGGCCGTTCCGGCGAACTGGCGCCCCTCGGCCCCGAACGACGAGGCCTCGGCATCTCCCGTCCACTGACCCTCCCGCAGAACGATGGAGAAGGTGGACCCCCTACCTTCGGTGCTCTCAACCACCAGCGAGAAACCCATCACCTGGCAAAGGGACCGGGATATGGTAAGCCCGAGCCCCGTTCCCCCGAACCGGCGAGCCGTGGTGCCATCCGCCTGCCGGAAGGCCTTGAAGATGTCTTCCAATCGGTCCTGGGGAATGCCAATCCCCGTATCCCGGACATGGATGGCCACAGGGGAGCCGTCCTCGGGATCCGCCTCCGCCTCCACCACCACGCTCCCTGCCTCGGTGAACTTGATGGCGTTCCCCACCAAGTTGATGAGGACCTGCTTGAGCTTTCCCGGATCCGCCAGGAAGGGGACAGGCGCCACCTCCCAGTGGAAGCGAAGCTCCAGGGGCCGGTCGTGGAGCTGGCCCTCCAGTTGGCGGATGACCGAGGGGATGAGTTCCCGGAGATCCACCTCCTCCAGGTCCAACTCCAACTTCCCGGATTCGATCTTGGAGAGATCCAGGATCTGGTTGATGAGGGTGAGGAGATGGTTCCCATTGGCCACGATCCGTTCCAGGAACTCCCGATCCCGGCTCGCCTCATCACCCTGGTGACGCTTGAGGAGGATATTGGCGAATCCGATCACCGAGTTCAGGGGGGTGCGGAGTTCGTGGCTCATGTTGGCCATGAAGAGGCTCTTGGCACGATTGGCCTCCTCGGCCTCCAGGCGGGCGAGCCGGAGTTCCTCCTCCGTCTGCCTGCGACGGGTGATGTCCTTGCTGAACACCACCACCCCCGGCGCCCCGTCAGGCCCCTCGGAGGGGTGGAAGAAGAGCTCCCAAGTCCGGAGTGCGCCATCCATCTCCTGGTCCCGGTTCACCGAAAACCGGTGCCCGGCCAGGGCCCGATCGTAGCAGTTCCGGATGAAGCGGACGAGGCTCGGTGGCGCCACCACCTCCGGTGAATCCCCAACCCTGGGAGCGCGCCCCGTCAGGGCTTCCATAGTGAGGGCGTAGGCGGAATTGAAGGCTTGAATGCGGTGGCGGTGATCCACCGCCCAGATGGCGTCACCTGTGCTCTCGAACACCGCGCTCAGGGTCGCCGCAGACCCGGACAATTCAAGGCCCGGAATCGCCTCCGGATCCAGGGAACCCGGTTCACTCCAGCCACCAGGAGGGCGTGCGGCATCCAGCGTTCTCCGCCAGGCGGCGACGGTGGCGAGATCGGCAGGCGAACTCATGGGCGGAGGGAGCTCAGCGCTCCAGCTTTGAGTAGCTTGGGGTGATGGGACTCGCCACTCATTTCGCCTCCGGGAGCCAGGCCTCAATGGTATCGAACAGGACCTTCTCGTCCACGATGGGCTTGGTGATGTAGGCGTCGAAGCCCATCTCGAGGAATCGTTCCCGATCCCCGGTCATGGCATGGGCCGTCACCGCGATCACCGGGACGGAGGCGAGTTTGGACTCCTTCTTCATACGCTGGAGGACCTCGGTCCCATCCATCCCGGGGAGTGAGATGTCCAGGAGAACCAGCTCCGGCACGGAAGTCTGGAACCCCTCCAGCGCCAGGATTCCCGTTTCGTACTCGGTGATGGAATAGCGATCCCCCAGGAGTACCTGCAGAAGGAGGCGGTTGTCCGGATTGTCTTCCACCACGGCGATGTTGCGCACTGGCCTACCTCGGTCGGCTCACTCCGGGTCGGCTTCGGGTGGCAGCGCCCTCCCCAAAACCTCGGCGGTCTCTTCCCAGGATCGGCCGATGGTTGCCACAAGTTCAGTCAGCCCCTCCCGGCTCCCACCCTGACGGGCCGTCCTGGCTACCGCTTCCAGCTCCGCCGCCTGAGCGGAGAGGCGAACTGCGCCCACATTTCCCGACGAGGATTTGAGAGAGTGTGCCGTACGCTCCAGGACCTCCAGGTCACCGTCGGAGAGAGCCTGGATCAGGGTTTCCACACGCTGCGGTCCCAACTCCAGAAAGAGAGAGAGCATCCGACCCAGAAGGGCGTCGCCGCCCCACTCTCGGAGTCGGTCCAGCGCTGCATGCTCGAGAAGGGGGGTGTCGGGGCCTTTGACCGGCTCGCCGTTGGACCGCTCACCACCGGCATTCATGCCAGTACCCGCCGGGAGGCGCTGGCGGCGGACTGCAGTCGGTCCATGGCCGAGGCGAGACCGTCGTCGGCGCCGTAGAGTGCCGAGCCCGCCACCAGCACCTGGGCCCCGGCCTCCACCACCCGCGGGGCGGTCCGGACATCGATGCCGCCGTCGACCTGGATCAGGGGACGATCACGAACACCCCATGCGTCCAGCGCGGCCCGCAGGCGGAGGAGTTTCTCCACCGACGACTCGATGAAGCGCTGCCCCCCGAATCCGGGATTCACCGTCATGACGAGGATGAGATCCACCATCCCGGCCACCTCACGGAGAGTTTCCACCGGGGTGGAGGGGTTGATGGCCACCCCCGGCGACGCGCCCGCTTCCCTGATCCCCTCCACCACCCGGTGCAGATGGGGACAGGTTTCCTGGTGGACGGTGATCCGGTGGGCCCCGGCCCCGGCAAAGGCGGGGATGAGGCGCTCAGGCTCGACGATCATGAGGTGGACATCCACCGGGAGGGAGGTGGCCTGCCGCACGGCCGCCGTCACACCGGGCCCGATGGTGAGGTTGGGGACGAACCGTCCGTCCATGACGTCCACGTGGATCCAGTCGGCGCCGGCGTCCTCGGCCTCCTGCACCTGAGCGGCCAGGCGCCCGAAGTCAGCGGAGAGGATGGATGGGGCGATGAGTGCTCGTGGGTTGTTCATGCAGGCCTCCCGGCCGCTGGGATGAAGGTGACCTCCCCAGCGCGGTCTCCCGAGACCTGGGCTACCACCACGGCGTCGGCGAGGCCCAGGAAGAATCCGGTTTCCACCACCCCGGCCCTGTCTCTCAGTCGCGCCTCCACCGCTGCGGGATCGGGGATGGTGGACTCAAAATGGAGATCCACGATGGGGTTTCCGTTGTCCGTGAGAAAGGGTTCGCCGTCCTCACCTCGGCGAAGCTCCGGGGAGGCGCCCAGGGACCTGAAGTACGGGAGATGGGAGCGCCAGGCGAAGGAGACGACCTCCACGGGAAGTGGGGCCCGAGCGCCCAATCGGTGGACGGCCTTCCCCGCATCGGCGATGACGATGAATCGGCGGGCGGCCTGCACCACCATCTTCTCCCGGAGCAGTGCTCCACCAAGCCCCTTGATGAGATCCAGCTCCGGCGTGAATTCATCGGTCCCGTCCACGGCCAGATCCAGGGACTCCGCCTCTTCCAGCGCGATGAGGGGGATCCCCAGGGCGCCGGCGCGGGTCTCGGTGTCTCGGGAGGTGGCCACCCCGCGAATCCCGTCCAGGCGTCCCGCTGCGATGGCCTCGCCCAGGACGTCCAGGAAGTGCCGGATCGTGCTTCCAGTTCCCAGCCCCAGGATCATGCCGCTCCCCACCTCCTCCAGGGCCCTTGACGCGGCGGCGCGCTTGGCCTGCTCCACCGGAGATGTGGAGGGCTCTCCATGAGCCGCGGCGTGGACGGAAGTGGAGTCAACTGAGGGTCTGGTCATGGATTCGGCGTGGGGACCGGGGCCGGAGTGGTCCGGGAACGGAAGGGGGAAGCACTCACGACGGCAGGGAATCCCCGCCGTCGTGCGTCCACCGCCCCGGCGGCCGGTCATGAACGGGTGTTTTCAAAGGTAATGCCACTCCCGGTTGACAGACGAGTCCACTCTCCTCCATCATGTCGTCATGCACGAGCACAATCTTGACTCCACCGAACCCCATCATCCCTCCTCGGATGACTGCGTCGGGACCAGGGCTAGGCCCTGGGCCCCGGTGAAGGTGTATGGGTGGTATACGGGCTTTACCTATGGCCTCCTCCGGAGGCCTTGGGACTTCTCGCGACACCGGCCGAACTGACCTTTAGCCACTCGCCAGACGCCCCAGGGGCCCCCGGACTACTCCGGGGGCCCCTTCTTTTTTCCCTCAGCACGGGCGGGAACGAATCCCGCAACCCGAACCCAACAGGAGCGCAGCCCAGATGATCATCGTGACCAGAATCGGCGTCACCGACGAAGAGGTGGACCAGATCCGGGAACGGGTGGAAGGGGCGGGACTCCGCACCCACATCTCCCGAGGCGAGACCCATACCATCATCGGGTGCATCGGAGAGGAGGAGCGACTGCAGCGCGTCCCCCTCCTGACCCTTCCAGGGGTGGAGTCGGTGCACCCGGTGATGAAGCCATTCAAGCTGGCCTCACGGGAGTTCTCGGCCGGGCCGTCCCGTGTGGCCGTTGGCGACACGGAGGTGGGGGGTGATGAGATCACGGTCATCGCCGGCCCGTGCTCGGTGGAAGGGGATGAGATGCTCCGAGCCACCGCCCGGGCCGTGGCCGCGGCGGGGGCCCGAGGGCTACGGGGCGGCGCCTTCAAGCCCAGGACCTCCCCCTACGCCTTCAACGGAATGGGGAGCCGGGGCCTGGAGATCCTGGCCCGGGCCCGAGCGGAGAGCGGCCTCCCCATCGTCACCGAGGTCATGGACACGCGCCATGTGGAGGAGGTGGCCGGACACGCTGACGTACTCCAGATCGGCGCCCGGAACATGCAGAATTTCGCCCTCCTCACCGAGGTGGGGCGTCTCCATCGCCCCGTGCTCCTGAAGCGGGGCATGTCCAGCACCATCCGGGACCTGCTCCTGGCCGCCGAGTACGTCATGAAGCAGGGGAACATGAACGTCATCCTCTGCGAGCGCGGGATCCGGACCTTTGAAACCGCCACCCGCAACACCTTCGATCTGGCGGCCATCCCGGTCCTGAAGCGGGAGACCCACCTCCCGGTGGTGGCGGACCCGAGTCACGCCGGGGGAAGGCGGGATCTGGTGGCACCCCTCTCCTTCGCCGCCATAGCGGCAGGGGCGGACGGCCTCATCGTCGAGGTGCATCCGGCCCCTGATGAAGCGCTCTCCGACGGCGACCAGTCGCTGGACTTCGCCGAGTTCTCCGACTTCATGGAGCGCCTCCGCCCCTTCGCCACGGCGGTGGGTCGGCGGCTGGCAGAGTCGGTGGAAGAAGACCCTGCGGTGGAAGAGCCCCGTCAGATGGTGATGACCAGCGCCACCGAGAGCCCGTAGTCCATCCGGCGGAGAGGCACCCGCACCGTCTCGTCGCTCCCGTTTCCTCCGGGAGCGACGAGGGGGATGGACTCCGACGGCGGCTCATTCTCAAGGAGGAGTTCCAGGGTGGTCTTGAGAGCCAGCCTGCTGGTGAGCGTCGTGGTAAGGGCCTGTTTCAGGTTGCCCCGGACCTCCGAGAACTCCCGTGCGTTCCCATCCACCACCCACCGGAACTCGATCTCGGTCTCCTCACCCAACTGCCGATCGTAGTCCATCGTCACCTGGAGACCGGCGAAGCTGCGATCGCGGGCGGGATCCGGGGTCACATCCCGTCGGACCGTGTAGGTGAGCCCTGTACCCACCTTCAACTCCCACACGTCCTCCTCGCCCCACTGGGCTCCGGCGCCGGCGGAGGTCACGGTCCGGTGGTTGAACCCGGCGAAGGTGTTCTGCTCCCACCCCACCCCGGAGAAGGCGAAGGTCCGGGGAGTGAGGGTCCGGTCGATCCGGGTCCGGAGGGAATACCGCTCCGCCGAACGCTCCGTATCCCGATCCTCCTCCACCCGGAAGTCGTCCGGGGTCCCTACGGCGCGTCGGGTGATGCGGGTGGCGTCGGTGCGAAGTGCAGTGGCTTCCACCCGAAGCTGGGTGCGGCTCCCGGTCCGACGGAGGGTATTTCGAAGGCCCAGGGTACTGGCGGCGGAGTTGCCTCCATCCAGGATGAAGGTGATCTCCGAAGCATTCCGCCAGCGCGGATTGTCCCGGCCTTCGCTGGACTGAGCGGCTGCCCATTCCGGTATGGCGAGACCCACCAGCAGAAGTAGAGCAGCGCCAGATGCGGCAACCAGGGAGGTGGATGTGGGACGCATGGAGAATTCAGGTGTCTCGGTGTCGGGGGAGAGAAAGGTAGCCGGCAGAACCGCATGGGCGGGGGCGCTCATTCCAGCCGCCGCCGAGCCTCCTCGATCTGGGCCAGAACGCTCTCCCGGGAGGTCCCGCCAGGGGTGGAGCGGGACTCCACCGAGGACTCCCACTGGAAGACCTGATGGAGATCGCCCCCGAATGCAGGGTGAATCTGACGATACCGCTCCACAGAGAGGCTGGACAGGGCTGTCCCCTCCCGCTCCGCCAGGGCCACCAGTCGTCCGATGGCCTCGTGGCTCTCCCGGAAGGGGACACCGAGTCGGACCAGATAGTCGGCCAGATCCGTGGCCAGGAGTTCCTCGGAGAGGAGTTCCGCCGCCCGCTCCGGACGCCACACGGCTCCCTCCATGGTCCCGGTCACCGCGGGGAGTACCAGGATAAGTTGGTCGAAGGTGTCGAAGAGGAGGCGCTTGTCTTCCTGCAAGTCCCGGTTGTACCCGGTAGGGAGACCCTTCAAAAGGGTCAGGAGAGCCATGAGATTCCCGGTCAGGCGTCCCGACTTCCCGCGGATCAACTCCCCCACATCGGGATTGCGCTTCTGGGGCATGAGGGACGAGCCGGTGCTGAACCCGTCCGGAACC
>SL_3KL_010_SEDDRAFT_10000787_pt1 | contig 27560 bp, 23 predicted proteins | sample SodLakKL_010_SED_2_FD_10381 | JGI IMG/M metagenome (IMG submission 10381)
CGGCGCGGCGCTGCACGCCGGTCACGCGGTCGCGCACCGAGACGGTGGTCTGGCCCAGGCGCTGGCATTGCCGGACTTCGGCCGGCGTGGCCAGGGCGACCCGCTCGGCGCCGGGGTCGGTTCTGACCCAGGTGCAGCCGCCCAGGGTGAGGGCGATCACGATCGCAGGCAGGAAGATTTTCGGATGGTTGATGAACATTGATGGGCTCCGGATTGGGCGCTGATAAACTCCCGCATGATGCCAAATCCCACTGACTTTCTCCAAGCGGTCGGACAGACGCCGCTGATCCGCCTGCGGCTGGCCTCCGAGCTGACCGGCTGCGAGATCTACGGCAAGTGCGAGTTCATGAATCCCGGCGGGTCGGTCAAGGACCGCGCCGCCAAGTACATGCTGCTCGACGCCATGGACAGCGGCCTGGTCGAGCGTGGCGGCATCGTCGTCGAGGGCACTGCGGGCAACACCGGCATCGGCCTGACCCTGGCCGGCAACGCGCTGGGATTGAAGACCATCATCGTCATGCCGGACACCCAGTCGGAAGAAAAGAAATCCAGCCTGCTGAGCATGGGCGCGGAGTTGCGCACCTATCCGGCCGTGCCGTATCGCGATCCGGCCAACTACGTCCACCAGGCCCGGCGCCTGGCCGAGTCCCTGAGCAGCGAGCACGGGGTGTTCTACGCCAACCAGTGGGACAACCTGTCCAACCGCGAGGGCCATATGCGCTCCACCGCCCCGGAAATCTGGGAGCAGACGGCCGGCAGGATCGACGGATTCATCTGCGCCGTGGGAACGGGCGGCACGCTGGCCGGGGTTTCCACGTGGCTGAAGGAGCGCCGACCCGGGGTGATGATCGCGGCGGCCGACCCCGACGGCGCCGGGGTCTACCACTGGGTCAAGCACGGCGAGATGAAGTCGTCCGGCAGCTCGATCACCGAAGGCATCGGCCAGAACCGGGTCACGGGCAACCTGGACGGCGCGCGCATCGACGATGCCTTCAACATCCCCGATATCGAATTGATGCCGGTGTTGTGGGACCTCATCGGGCGTGAGGGACTCTATCTTGGCCCCTCGAGCGCCATCAACGTGGCCGGGGCCATTCGGCTGGGCCGGGCGCTGGGTCCCGGCAAGCTCATCGTCACCGTCCTGTGCGATTCGGCCAGCCGCTATGCCTCCAGGATCTTCAATCGCGACTTTCTCGAAAGCAAGGGGCTGCCGCTGCCGGCGTGGCTGTGCCGCAGCGGCTAGATGAACTCGTCGTCCAGGCCCGGGTGGGCGAAGAAGTAGCCCTGGAAGCGCTGGATTCCGGCGTCCTGCAGCCAGCGAAACTCTTCGATCGACTCGACGCCGCCGGCGACCACGAGGATGCCCAGTTCCTCGCACAGGCGGCAGCAGGCATGGATGATGGCCTGGTTTTCCGGGTTCTCGTGCACGGCCTGAACCAGCTGGCGGTCCAGCTTGAGCTGTTCGGGACGAAACTGGGCAATGGGCCGGAGGTCGGCGTTGCGTCGGCCGAAATTGTCGGCCAGCGTGCGCAGGCCGGCGTCCTTCAAGGCGGCCCCGACTTCCGCGACCTGGCCGCTGGCGGCCAGGTTGTCGAGGTTGGCCACCTCGAGCACCAGACGCTCGCTGTCGATGCCGTAGCGCCGCGCGATGTGCAGGCTGACGCTGGTGACGAGCGCGACGTTGGCGAGCTTGATGTCGGAACAGTTCAGGTGCAGGTCGGCGCTGATCTGGTTGCGTGCCGCCGCCTCGATCGCCCGGATGCGGCAGGCCTGGTCGAAGGCGAATCGCTGGTCGTGGCGAATGCGGCTGATGACGGTTGCCGCCGGCTCGCCGCGGATGCCGCGCACCAGGGCCTCGAAGGCGACCACGTCCAGCGCCTCGGCGTCCAGAATGGTCTGAAAGGCAAATTGAATGTCCGCCCCGACCAGGTCCTGGTAGGAGCGGATGTGATCATGGATGGTCGCGGGTCGATCAGTCTGTTCGCTCATGCCGGCTACCCCTTTTGTCGAGCAGGCTGGTGAATCCTCATCGCATCATAACGGCTAGCCTTGCCTGGCGGCAGGGCATCGGGGCGGCATTGGCTCAGTCCTTCGGCTCCGGCTCCCGGCCGGAGCGGAAGTGATAGCGCTGGTACAGCATCCAGGCGCACAGCGCGGCCAGGGCCAGGCCGAGCAGCCAGCGATGATCGTCCCCGAAACGCTGGATGCCGATCATGATCATGGCGCAACCCAGGCCCATGGCGGCCGAAGTGGTGACGGGGTGGCGCTTTTCCGGCGGCGGTGCGATCCGCAGCCGCAGCAGGAACAGCAGGGGCGCCGAGGCGGTGATGATCAGGCCGACGGCCGGCAGCTCGGGTACGGCCGGATTGAGCAACTGCCCGAGACCCACGGCGAGCACGATCAACAGCGCGATCGCCAGGGCGGGTGTGGAGAACTGCTGCAACATCGCCAGCATTCTAGCCCCGTCGCCAGGAGAAAAAGCGCTCGGCCCAGCGCAGTGCGGCCTCGGGCTTGTTGGCCTTTTTCCACTCCCCGGCGGCGTACTTGTTGCCTTCCGACCAGGTCGGGTAGACGTGGATGGTGCCGAGAATCTTGTTCAGGCCCAGTCCATGCTTCATGGCCAGCACGAACTCCGGCAGCATCTCGCCGGCGTGACGCGCGATGAGGGTCACGCCCAGGATGCGGTCCTTGCCAGGCTCGGTCAGTACCTTGACCAGGCCGCGATCGTCGCCGTCGGCAATCGCCCGGTCGAGATCGCTGAGATCGTAAGTCGTCACGTCGACGTCGACGTCGCGCTCGGCGGCTTCCTGCTCGTTCAGGCCCACCCGCGCGATTTCCGGATCGGTGAAGGTGACCCGGGGAATGACGCGGTAGTCGGTGCGGAAAGACCACAGCGGGCTGAGCAGGGCGTTGACCGCCGCGGTCCAGGCCTGGTGGGCGGCCACGTGGGTGAACTGGTAGGGGCCGGCCGCATCGCCGCACACGTAGATGTTGGGAAAGTTGGTGCGCTGCATGGGATCGACAGCGATGCGGCCCTGATCGCCGAGCCGCACGCCCAGCGTCTCAAGACCGTAGCCTTGCACGCGGGTCCTGCGCCCGAGCGCGACCAGCAGTTTATCGAAATCGAAGCGGGCTTCCTTGCCCCCGTGATCGCAGACCAGGGTGCTGCCGGTTTCGATCCGTGCGGCTTGATGGGCCAGCGCCAGGGTGACGCCATCGCGCTGCAGCTGCTCGGCCAGGGCCCGGCCGACTTCAGGGTCTTCCCGCGCCAGCAGCCGGTCGGCCATTTCCACCAGGGTCACTTTTGAACCCAGCCGGGCGAAGGCCTGGGCCAGCTCGCAGCCGATCGGGCCGCCGCCCAGCACCAGCAGGCGCTCGGGCAGGGCTTTCAGGTCCCACAGCGTGTCGCTGGTCAGGTATTCGGTCGCGTCAAGCCCGGGCAACTCGGGAATCAATGGCTCGGCGCCGGTGGCCAGCACGATGGAGCGGGCCGACAGGCGCCCGCCGTCGACCTCGACCTCCCACGGCGAAACCAGCGTAGCCGTGCCCTGGATCACGTCGACGCCCATGCCGCGGTAGCGCTCGGGGGAATCATGCGGCTCGATCTTTCTGATCGACTCGTGCACCCGCGCCATGACCTCGCCGAAGTCGACCTCGGCCTCCATCTTGCGGATGCCGTAGCGACGGCTGTCGCGCGCTTCGGCCAGCAGCCGGGCCGTGCGGATCAGCGCCTTGGACGGCACGCATCCGGTATTGAGACAGTCGCCGCCCATCCTGTGCTTTTCGATCAGGGCGACCCTGGCCTTGACCGTCGCCCCGATGTAGCTCGATACCAGGCCCGCGGCGCCGGCGCCGATCACGATCAGGTTGTAGTCGAAGCGCTTCGGCTTGCGCCAGCCGCGGTAGACCTTGCGGCCGGACAGGAAACGCAGCACCCAGCGCAGGATCAGCGGCAGCAGCCCGAGCAGCACGAAGGCGCCGATCAGGCCGGGCGAGAGAATGTCGCCGGTCGATTCGACCTGGGCCAGCTGGGTGCCGGCGTTGACGTAGACCACCGTGGCCGGCAGCATGCCCAGCTGGCTGACCCAGAGGAAGGTCCAGGTGCGGATCGGGGTCAGCGCCATGACCAGGTTGATCATCCAGAACGGGAAGGCCGGCACCAGGCGCAGGGCCAGCAGATAAAAGGCACCGTCGCGAGCCACGCCCTCATTGATGGGTTTGAGGCGCTTGCCGAAGCGGCGCTGGATGGCGTCGCGAAACAGGAATCGGGCGGCCAGGAAGGCAAGGGTGGCGCCGATGGTGCTGGCGAAGGAAACCGCCACCGTACCCAGCAGGACGCCGAACAGCGCGCCGCCGGCCAGGGTCATGATCGCAGCACCCGGTACCGACACGGCCGCCATCACGATGTACAGCCCCACGTAGCCGGCCAGCATCAGGCCCAGGTGGTCTTCGGTGAACGCGCGCAGCTGCTCGCGCTGCTCGCGCAGGGTCTCCAGGTTCAGATGCTGGCCCAGGTCGAAGATGAGGATGGCGGCGATCGCGGCGGCGAAGACCGACAGGATCAGCAAGCGAACGAGGGTGGATGTGCTCATGTCGTGGATCAGTCGTGGCGGGGGAGACGCGCCGGTCTCGGTCCCGGTTTCGGATGTCGTGGCCAGCGCGCCGCCCGTGGCTGGATCAGCCGCGCGGGTGTGCCAGCCGGCCCAGCGTGATGCGCTCGATGCCGGCCAGATCGCACCGGCTCTCGATCCCGATAAAGCCTTGCTGATCCAGCAAGGCCCTAACCTGCGCTGCCTGATCATAACCGTGCTCGATCAACAGGCAGCCGCCGGCGTGCAAATGCCTCGGCGCCTGCTGCACCAGGCGCCGGATGACGCTCAAGCCCTCGTCGTCCGCGCTCAGCGCCATGTCCGGCTCGAAGCGCAGGTCGCCCTGGTCCAGGTGCGAGTCGCCGGCCGCCACGTAGGGCGGGTTGCTCAGGATGGCATCGAAGCGGCGGCCCTGCACGGGCTTAAGCAGGTCGCCGTGCAGCAGTTCGACCCGGGCAAGGTTCAGCCGTGCCGCGTTGTCCCGGCATACCGCCAGCGCTGCGCTGGACAGGTCCACGGCGGTGACCTGCCAGTCCGGTCTTTCAGCGGCCAAGGTCAGGGCGATACAGCCCGATCCGGTGCCGACGTCGAGAACTGACGTATCGTCGCTGCCGAGTATTTCCAGGCCGGCGTCGACCAGCAGCTCGGTTTCCGGGCGCGGGATGAGCACCGCCGGGGTGACCCGGAATTCGCGCCCGTAGAATTCCCGAAAGCCCAGCAGGTAGGCCATGGGTTCGCCATCCAGGCGCCGCGTCGCCAGCTCATCCAGCGCGCTCTGCTGCGCCGGCGTCAGCGGCGCCTCGCCGTGCGCGTACAGCCAGCTGCGTTCCACGCCCAGCACGTGGGCCAGCAGAAGCTCCGTCTCCAGTCGATTTCCCAGCACCAGCGTCAGCTGGCGCAGGCGGGCGGCAAGCGTTGGGGCGGGACGGTCGGACAAGGGATTTCACGCGGTGCACCATGCAAGGAGTGGTAGCTTACCCCGCTGAGTCATCCGACATTGCTCGTCTCCAAATGCGAAATTCCAGCCCGGCAGTCCTGCTGCTGACGTTTGTCGTTGCCTGTTCGATCAGTACCGCGCTCGCGCAAACCGCCGCCGACGAACTCGAACCCGCCGCATTCGAGACCGCAGAGGAAGAAGATCGCATCCTGGTCACCGCCGCGCGCCTAGACCGGGATCTTCTGCTGTCGCCCACGGCGGTCAGCCTGGTCGACGAGGAAGCGCTGCAGACCGCGCGTCAGGCCCTGCAGCTGGACGAGAGCCTGAATCGCGTGCCCGGCCTGTTCTTTCAGAACCGCTACAACTTCGCCCAGAATCTGCGCGTTTCGGTGCGCGGCTTCGGCGCGCGCTCGCCGTTCGGCATCCGCGGGGTGCGCCTGCTGGTGGACGGCTTCCCGCAGACCCTGCCCGACGGCCAGGCCCAGGTCGACGGCATCGATCTGGAGTCGCTGGCGTCGGCCGAAGTGCTGCGCGGCCCCAGTTCGGCCCTGTACGGCAACGCTTCGGGTGGCGTGCTCAGCCTCAGAACCCAGGACGGCCGCGGCCTGGGTCCGGAAGCGCAGGCGCGCGCAACCTGGGGCAGTTTCGGCTTCCAGCGCCTGGGCGTCAGGGCCGGCGGGCAGTTCGATGAATGGAATGCCTACGTCAGCGCCTGGGACCTGCGCTACGACGGCTACCGTGACCAGAGCCGCACCGAGACCCGCCTGCTCAATGCGCACCTGGGACGGGAGCTGGGAGCGGGACGGCACCTGGGCCTGGTCCTGACCGTGGCCGACCAGCCCATCGGCCAGGACCCGGCAGCCCTGAATCGCGACCAGCTGGCGGTCGATCGCCGCGCAGCCGGCGGCCAGGCCGTGCAGGTCAACTCGCGCCAGGAAGTCAGCCAGTTCCGTTTGGGCTTCAGATACGAAGACACGACCAGCCTGCCCGGGGAACTCAAGGCCTACGCCTTCGTGTCGCAGCGCGATTTCAAGCAGCAGCTGCCGAGCACCTTCTTTCCCAGCCTGATCGAGTTCGACCGCGACTTCTTCGGCGGCGGGCTGCAATACACCGATCTGCTCGATGTCGCCGGTCCCGACACCCGTTACACCGTGGGCGTGGACCTGGCGCGCCAGCGCGACGATCGGCGCCGCTTCCGGGTCACGCCGACGGCCGAGCGCGCCGCGCAGACCCAGGACGAACTGCAGCGCGCCGACAACGGCGGCGTGTTCGCCCAGCTGGACCTGGGCTTGAGCGAGCAGTGGCGCGCCGTGCTCGGCCTGCGCTATGACCGCATCACGCTGGACATCGACGACTTCTTCGGTGAGCGTCTGGGCAGCGGCCGGCGCAACTTCGACGAGTTCAGCTGGACGACCGGCCTGAACTACATGATCAGGCCCGGCCGACAGTTCTACCTCAACGCCGGTACGGCTTTCGAGACGCCGACCTTCACCGAGATCAAGGACGCCGCCGGAGGCGTCGGCTTCAGCCTCGACCTGGAGCCGCAGCGCGCGCGCAACCTGGAATTCGGGCTGCGTGACGAGACCCTGGCCAATCTGGATTTGAGCGCTGCGCTGTTTCGCGTGCATACCCGCGACGAGATCATCATCGTCGCCGCCCAGGATGGCCTGAACATCTTCGACAACGCTGGCCGCACGCGCCGCGACGGGCTGGAGCTGGGCGCGGAGTATCGCTTCTCGGAGCGCATGAGCTTCAGCGCGGCCTACACCTGGTCGCGCTTCCGCTTCACCGAGTTCCGTGACGCCACCTCGCTGTTCGACGGCAACCGCCTGCCGGGCCTGCCGGAGCATGCCCTGTTTGCCGAGCTTGCCTGGCGCGCCGACAGCGGCTGGTTCGCGATCGCCGATACGCTGCTGGTCAGCGCGGTGTATGCCGACAACGCCAATACCGAGCGCGTGGCCGGCTACGGCCTGATCAACGCCCGCGCCGGCCGCGCGTTCAGTTCCGCTGGGCTGTCCTGGGAGGCCTTTGGCGCCCTGAACAACCTGACCGACCGCGAGTATTTCAGCAACATCCGGGTCAACGCTGCCAACGGCGCCTTCTTCGAGGCCGCACCGGAGCGCAACGTGTTTTTCGGCCTGCGGGTGGGCCTCTAAGCCTGCGTTTACAAGACCGAAAGAAGGGTTCGGTTTACCATGTTCGGATGAAACGGGTTCGGCCATTCCGTGGTCGAACCCCTGGCCGACCACGGATGCCCGACCATGAACCAGAAATACCGCCGCCGCCTGCCCGGATACGACCTGGACTTTTTTGACGCCCGCGCCGCCGTCGAGGACATCGCGCCCGGCGCCTGGGCCGGTCTGCCCTACGTCTCGCGCGTGCTGGCCGAAAACCTGGTGCGGCGCTGCGAGCCGCAGCGCCTGACCGACAGCCTCAGGCAGATCATCGAGCGCAAGCGCGAGGTGGATTTTCCGTGGTTCCCGGCCCGCGTGGTCTGCCACGACATCCTCGGCCAGACCGCGCTGGTCGACCTGGCCGGCCTGCGCGACGCCATCGCCGACAAGGGCGGCGACCCGGCCCAGGTCAACCCGGTGGTGCCGGTGCAGCTGATCGTCGACCACTCGCTGGCCGTGGAGCACGCCGGCTTCGAGCCCGACGCCTTCGAGAAGAACCGCGAGATCGAGGATCGCCGCAACGCCGACCGTTTCCACTTCATCAACTGGACCAAGGAGGCGTTTGACAACGTCGACGTGATCCCGCCGGGCAACGGGATCATGCACCAGATCAACCTGGAGCGGATGTGTACGGTGGTTGAAGCGCGCGACGGCGTTGCCTTCCCCGACACCCTGGTCGGCACCGATTCGCACACCCCGCACGTGTGCGCGCTGGGCGTGATCGCGATCGGGGTAGGGGGGCTGGAAGCCGAGAATGTGATGCTGGGCCGGGCGTCCTACCTGCGCCTGCCGGACATCGTCGGCGTGAAGTTGAGCGGCAAGGCGGCGCCCGGCATCACCGCCACCGACGTGGTCCTGGCCCTGACCGAGTTCCTGCGCAAGGAGCGCGTGGTCGGCGCCTGGCTGGAGTTCTTCGGCGACGGTGCGCGCACGCTGACCGTCGGCGATCGCGCGACGATTTCCAACATGACCCCGGAATACGGCGCCACGGCGGCGATGTTCCACATCGACGAGCAGACCATCGACTACCTCAAGCTGACCGGGCGCGAAGACGCGCACGTCAAGCTGGTCGAGGACTATGCCCGTCACACCGGCTTTTGGGCCGACGACATCGCCAGCGCCGAATACGAGCGCGTGCTGGAATTCGATCTTTCGACCGTGGTGCGCAACGTCGCCGGTCCCTCCAGCCCGCACAAGCGCGTCTCGACCACCGAGTTGGCCGAGTCGGGAATCGCCGGGCCTTACGAGTTGCCTGAAGACGGCTCCATGCCTGACGGCGCGGTGATCATCGCCGCCATCACCAGCTGCACCAACACCTCCAACCCGCGCAACGTCATTTCCGCCGGGCTGCTTGCAAAGAAGGCCAACGAACTGAGCCTGACGCGCAAGCCCTGGGTCAAGTCCTCGTTCGCGCCGGGCTCGATTGCCGTGCGCATGTACCTGGAGGAATCAGAACTTCTGCCCGAGCTGGAAAAGCTGGGCTTCGGCATCGTGGCCTTCGCCTGCACCACCTGCAACGGCATGAGCGGGGCGCTGGATCCGAAGATCCAGCAGGAGATCATCGACCGCGATCTGTACTCCGTGGCCGTGCTGTCGGGCAACCGCAACTTCGACGGCCGCATTCATCCCTACGCCAAGCAGGCCTTCCTGGCCTCGCCGGCGCTGGTCGTGGCCTACGCCATTGCCGGCTCGGTGCGTTTCGATATCGAGAAGGACGTACTGGGTACGGACAAGGATGGCAACCCGGTCACGCTCAAGGACCTTTGGCCCAGCGACGAGGAGATCGACGCCATCGTCGCCAGCAGCGTCAAGCCGCAGTTCTTCCGCCAGGTCTACGAGCCGATGTTCGGCAAGACCTTCAAGCGCGTCAAGAAAGTCGATCCGCTCTACGACTGGCGCCCGCAGAGCACCTACATTCGCCGCCCGCCGTACTGGGAAGGCGCACTGGCCGCACCGCGCACGCTGACCGACATGCGAGCGCTGGCCGTGCTCGGCGACAACATCACCACCGATCACCTCTCGCCCTCCAACGCCATCATGCGCAACAGCGCGGCCGGCGAATACCTGGAAAAAATGGGCCTGCCTGAAGAAGACTTCAATTCCTACGCCACCCACCGGGGCGACCACCTGACCGCCCAGCGCGCCACCTTCGCCAACCCGCGCCTGATCAACTACATGTCGGTGGTCGACGGCGAGGTCAAGCAGGGCTCGCTGACCCGGCTGGAGCCGGACGGCAAGGTCATGCGCATGTGGGACGCGATCGAGACCTACATGCAGCGCAAGCAGCCGCTGATCGTCATCGCCGGCAAGGACTACGGCCAGGGCTCCTCGCGCGACTGGGCCGCCAAGGGCGTGCGCCTGGCCGGCGTCGAGGCCATCGTCGCCGAAGGCTTCGAGCGCATCCACCGCACCAACCTGATCGGAATGGGTGTCCTTCCGCTGGAGTTCACCGAAGGCCATGACCGCAAGAGCTTGCAGATCGACGGCAGCGAGACTTTTGACGTCCGCGGAGAGCCGGCGCCGGGCGCGACGCTGACGCTGGTCATTCATCGCAAGAATGGCGAAACCGTGGAAGTGCCGGTCAAGTGCCGGCTGGACACGGCCGAGGAAGTCTCGATCTACGCCGCAGGCGGCGTCCTGCAGCGCTTTGCGCAGGATTTTCTGGAGGAATCCGCGGCTGCCTGAGTGCCGCCGTGTTGCAAATGCGATGCGCCCCGGTTACGCTGATCACCGATGAAATCTGCCAACATTCCACCATTGCGGGTCACCCCCGAGCTGCGCGCCGATGTTGAGAGCGTACTCAAAGACGGCGAGAGTCTGAGTCGCTTCGCCGAAGAGGCACTGCGCCGCCAGATCGATTACCGGAGAATGCAGGCCGATTTTCTCGAACGCGGTCTGGCATCGCGTGCTGCCGCGAAAGCCTCTGGTGAGTATTCCTCACTGCAAGAAGTCACGGAATCCTTGCGCTTGATGCTGCAGCGAACAAAACAGGTGGGATGAGCTACCACGTTCGATTCACGGCGCAGGCCAGGTCGGACATCGAGCGCTTGTACGGCTTTCTTCTGAAGGAGAATCCTTTGGCCGCGGAAAGCGCCTTGGAAACCATCGAGCGTGGATTCCGAATCCTGGAGCAATTTCCCTTCGCCTGCCGCAAGGCCGCTCATACCGACCCAAGATTTCGCGAGTTACTGATCTCCTTTGGTCGTTCGGGTTACGTCGCCTTGTTCGAGATTGAGGACAGTTCCACGGTGACCGTGTTGGCGGTACGTCACCAGCGCGAAGATGATTTCATCGCGTAGCACTCAATTTTTGATGCTGGAGAAGAAGCACATGACCTTCCTCTGTGAGTCGCCCTCCGCCTGACGGCCGTTTGCGATTCCGCTGCTTCGCCCTGCTCAGCGCGGGGCGTAGATCAGGTCGTTGAGCGGATTACCGGTATTGCCGGATGGGAACGGCGAGTTGAGGAACACCGCAAGGGTCGAGGCGATGTCCGACGGGGCAACCGGCGCGCTGGACTGGCCGTGGGGGATGTCGTAGCCGTAGAACAGGATGGGCACGTGGGTGTCGGTGGTCCACGGCGTTCCATGGCCGGTAAAGCCGGTGCCGAGGTCGCCGCGGGTGTGCGGAGTCATCCAGACCATGACATCGCCGGAGCGGGGACGGAAGTAGTTCTGCATCATCAGTCCGCGCACGCCCTCGGTGAACTCGGTCTGTTCGAACAGATCGACGCTGATGGCGTCGCTGACGAAATCCAGCGACTGCAGGAAACGCACCGTTTCGTTTCGCACCACGGCGGGATCCAGCCTCAGATCGGCCATGCGTTCATGGTCGAGGAAAACATTCATGGCGCTGATCGCCAGCAGCAGTTCGGCGCCGAAGCGACGTTCCAGATGCTGCCCCAGCTGTTCGCGCATCACTTCGTTGATCCGCGTGTGGAAGTTGCTGTGGCCGGTGGGGATGCGGTGATTGTGCAGGTACTGCGGGACGTAATGCGCGCCATGGTCGGCGGTCATGACGATCAGATACTCTTCGCGCTCGAAGTGCCCGTCGAGAAACTCGAGGAAATCGGCCAGGTATTCATCGAGGCGGATGTAGTAGTCCTGGACCTGCTTCGAGGCCGGGCCGAAGTAGTGGCCGATGATATCGGCGGCTGACAGGCCGATCATCAGCATGTCGGGGACTTCGCCGCGCCCGAGTTGCTCTTCCACCAGCACCGTCTTAGCCAGCTCGAACAGCAGCTCGTCGCCGAAGGGCGTGACGCCGAGCACGCCGGCATCGCGGTTGGGTGTTCGCATGATCTCGGCCAGATCCATGGGGAAAGTGGCGCGGAACATGCCGGGCAGGGGCCGCTCGTAGGGATTTCGGTCCGGGCGGGATTCCACATAGGTCTCGATCGGGCGGGCCGGCTCCCAGGTGCGCTGCAGAAACTCGCGCGCCAGCTGCCGGTCATTGAATGCCTGCAGCCAGGCGGGCAGTTCATCGCGGTAGAAGGTGGAAGTGATGAAGTTGCCGGTGGCGGGGTCGAACCAGTAGGCGCTGCCGGTGTGGCCGCCGGAGAGAATGGCCGTGCGGTCCTTGAAGGAGATCGACATCGTGCGCGAGCGTTCGCCGCTGAAGAGGAACAGCTCGTCTCCCACCGTCGTGACCATCATGTTGCCCGGCGAGCGCCGCTGACCCGCCGCTGCTCCGCCGCCGACGGTGGTGTAGTCGCTGTCCGGCACTTCGACCACGTTGATGCTGCGGCCCAGCTCCGGCACGAACCAGCTGTTGCCGATCAGGCCGTGGATGCGCGGCGTGGTGCCGGTGTAGACCGAGGCATGGCCGGGTCCGGTCGCGGTATGGCCGTGGCGGTACTTGGCATTGCGGAACAGGAACCCGTCGTCCAGTAGCCGCCTGAAACCGCCATCGCCGTAATGGTTCCAGAACCTGTACAGGTAGTCGGGCCGCATCTGGTCCACGGCGATGCCGATGACCAGCCTCGGGGTGTGCTCGTGCGGGAGGCGGGCCGGTTCTGTCTCCGCATGCGCGCCGGCGCTGCCGAACAGCAGTGCGCAGGCCAGTGAGCAGGCGACGAGGAACTTGTGATCCAGGGATTTCATGCGTGGCTTCGTGACGGTAAGACTCGACCGCTGATGATACCGGCCGGGTGTCGCAGTGAGTTGATGGGGTTGATTCTTTCCCGGGCGCTTTTCGGCAGCCCGCATTCAGTTTTTGCCATCGACGGCGTCGAGCAGCTGCCTGGCGCGCTGCTCCAGTTCGTCGAAACGATGCGCGGCCACCAGGGCCGGATCGAACAGCGGCGCCACGAAGCCAATGGCATAGGCGCCGGCCTCCAGCCAGGCGCGCGCGTTTTCCCGGCTAACGCCATGGGTCGGGACGATCTTGAGAAAGGGCATGGGACCCAGGCAGGCCTTGACGTAGTCAGGGCCCACGCCCGGGGCGGGGAAGAGTTTCTGCAAGGGAGCGCCGGCGCGGTAGGCGGTGAGCATCTCGGTGGCGGTATGCGTGCCCGGCATGCTGGCGACACCGAGCTCGGTCGCCGCCCGGATCACCGCCGCGTCGGTGACCGGCGAGACCAGGAAGCGCGCCCCGGCCTCGACTGCCTGGTGCGCCTCTTCGACTTCCAGAACCGTTCCCGCGCCGACGATGACCTCGGGGTGGCGAGCGCTGAATTCACGGATGATGTCGAACACGCCGGGAATCGTCAGCGTGAACTCGCAGATCCGGAACCCCCCGCGCACGGCGGCCTCCATGGCGCCGATGGCGGCCTCGGGCGAGTCGGTGCGCAGAATGGCCGAGGCCTTGAGCTGGCCCAGGCGGTCGACGAAATCCGATGCTGTCATGAGTGGTGATCCTTGATCGCGAGTTCGGAGCAGACAGGGCGCACAAGATACCTGATCGCGCCGCCGGGTCAATCGCGAGTCGATGTCGCGAGTAGCGCGAAGTGGGGTTCCTTGGAAAAAGAAACGGCTTAGGTTGCCAGAAGAATGCTCAGGCTGACCGCGGTGATTAAGAGCCCGATCAGGCCGAATGCCGCGATGTAGACCGCGGCAATGATTATTGATCGGGTCTCGATCGGACCGGCCCTGGACGGCAACAGGAAGAACCCGTGTTCAGGATAGTGGTCGCGGTTGACGATGATCACCGCAACGCACAGCATAATCAGCGCGATGCCGATGAGCAGTGTGGCCACTGGAACCCACAGGCTGGGCTCGCCAAGCAATCCGTAAAGCAGCGCCAGCCCGCTGCAGGCCAGCAGGGCGATGCAGAGCGTCCACAGGCCGTAGGGCCAGGGGTAGGGATTGTTGGGCCTATTCGATGACATGCTTTCCGGCCGCTGGGGCGACCCTTGCTCCGGCGCCAAGCATAGCGGCATTGAGGGCGGTCATTCCAGACCGGAACTCATGGAAGTGCCGGAAGCCTGGGCGAGTTCGTCGATGTTGCCGGCCGTGGCTTTGCGATGCCCAGTATCATGAGCGTTCTTCCGCCGAGATCACGCAGCCTTCTGGGAGTCTCCAAATCATGAACCATCCGCCGCAGCTTCGCATCCCGGCCACTTACATGCGCGGTGGCACCAGCAAGGGCGTATTTTTTCGCCTGGACGACTTGCCCGAGGCCGCGCGCGCACCGGGTGCGGCTCGCGATGCGCTGCTGCTGCGCGTCATCGGCTCGCCCGACCCCTATGCCAAGCACACCGACGGCATGGGCGGGGCGACTTCGAGTACTTCCAAGACGGTGATCCTGTCGAAATCGACCCGGGCCGGGCACGACGTGGATTACCTGTTCGGCCAGGTTGCCATCGACAAGGCCTTCATCGACTGGTCGGGCAACTGCGGCAACCTGACCGCGGCCGTGGGTTCTTTCGCGATCAGCAACGGCCTGGTCGATCGGTCCCGCATCCCCGATAACGGCATCTGCCAGGTGCGCATCTGGCAGGCCAACATCGGCCAGACCATCGTCGCCCACGTGCCGATCACCGCTGGGCAGGTGCAGGAGACCGGCGACTTCGAGCTGGACGGGGTCAGCTTTCCTTCCGCGGAAGTGCGGATCGATTTTCTCGACCCGGCGGGCGAGGGTGCGGTGCTGCCGACAGGACAGCCCGTGGACGAATTCGAGGCCCCGGGCTTCGGTCGGCTGAAAGCAAGTTTCATCAACGCCGGCATTCCCACGATTTTCGTCAACGCCGCCGATATCGGCTTTGACGGCCGCGAACTGCAGCCGGTCATCAATGACCACCCTGAACTGCTAGCCCGCCTGGAACTGCTGCGTGCCCATGGCGCGGTGGCGATGGGGTTGATCAAGCACATTGACGAGGCCGCGCAGCGCCAGCACACGCCCAAGCTGGCCTGGGTGGCGCCGGCGGCCGACTACCAGGCCTCCAGCGGCAAGGCGGTCAGCGCCGCCGACATCGACCTGAACGTGCGCGCCATGTCCATGGGCAAACTGCACCACGCCATGATGGGCACCGCAGCCGTGGCGATAGCAGCCGCCGCCGCGTTGCCCGGCACGCTGGTCAACCTGGCCGCCGGCGGGGGAGAGGGCGACAGCCTGGTCTTCGGCCACCCGTCCGGCACGCTGAAAGTCGGCGCCGGCGTCTCTCGGCAAGGCGATGCCTGGCAGGTCGACAAGGTCAGCATGAGCCGCAGCGCGCGGGTTTTGATGGAGGGGTGGGTGCGGGTGCCGGCAGCCTGATCGGGTCTGCCGTGTCTATCTGCCCGATGCGAATCCGGGCAGCTTGCGAGGGGCGGTTTCAGGAACGGTTCGGCAGGCTCGCGGCCGCGAATCCCGGGCGCCGGGCCACGCTGTGCTGCCAGCGCCGGATGTGACTCAGTTCATCCGGAAGCGGTTGCCTGATACCCCAGCTTGCGAACTCGATGACCACGAAGGCGGTGATGTCGGCCATGCTGAAGAACTCGCCGGCCAGGTAATCACTGCTGGCGAGCAGGGCGTCGAGATCCTGCAGGAACCACTGGTAGCGCTGGACGCCCCGTTCGGCCAGTTCCGGGATCTGCGCCACCGCGCGCGGACCGGTAATGGCGTGATCGTTCATCGCCCGGGAACGGTTGCGAAAGCCCTCCATCACCGCCATCAGGCCAGTCCACTCTATCCAGTGATTGCGCTCGATGACTCGGGCCCGCTCCAGCGCCGAGCGGCCGATCAGGGGCGGGTCCGGATAAAGGCTTTCAAGGTAGTCGCAGATCGCGACCGATTCGGCCAGGCAGCTGCCATCATCGAGCACGAGCGCCGGGACAGTCAGCGCCGGGTTGATCGCGGCGAATTCGGGCTTCAGATGCTCGCCGGCGGCCAGGTCGACCGTGGTCTGTTCGATCTCAATGCCCTTCTCGGCCAGGAACAGATGGATGCGGCGGGGGCTGGGTGCAGCGGGGTAGGTGTAGAGTCTCATGGAACGGAGTGTAGCCTTGGCTGGGGTGAATGGCGATTCATCCCAGCATGGCCAGCAGTGCCCTGCCATGACGTGTATTAGCGATATTTGCCTGGGGGAAATGGTGGCCAGGGGCGGAATCGAACCACCGACACGCGGATTTTCAATCCGCTGCTCTACCAACTGAGCTACCTGGCCATCAGGCTGAACGAATGCCGGATTCGGCAAGCCAGTTATTAGAAGCTTTCAAGCCTCAGATGTCAACCACCGGCGCCGATTTCGAGTCGCTTTTCCATCATTTTTCGTTCAGGCGGGGCTCAGTCCCCCTGCGGTATCATCCGTAGTGCAGGGTCAAAAGGCCGGGTTGGTCAAGGAGAACTGTCATGCGCTTCATGCTGCTCGTTTTCGTCTCGGTGCTGGTCGCCGGCTGCGCCGCCCAGGTGCCGCGCGAGGTGCGCAGCGGGGAAATCTACACCCGCCACGCTGCCGAGGAGGAGGCCAGGGGCGTCATGTTCGCCTTCGTGCGCAGCTGGCGGCGGGCGGGTGACGATGCCGTGCTGATCGAATTCAACCGGAACCGGTACTACCTGTTCGAGCTGGAGCCGCGCTGTTCGCGCGAGATTCCCTTTGCCCAGTCGATTGCCTTGCAGACCTCGACGCCGCGCCGCATCGACCGCTTCGATCGCATCCGAGTCGGGTCCGAAACCTGCCGCATCACGAGCATCCGCGAGGTGAACATGGAAGCCGTGCAGGCGGACCTGGAGGCACTGCGTCAGACCCTGGAGCCGGGCCGGTCAACCATAGAGACCGACGTCATCCACGCCGACGACTATTCGGGAGGCACGTAGCCCTCGGCGCGGTCGACCTCGCCGCCGAACAGAAAGGCCTCGGCCTGCCGGAGCAGGTAATCACGGTGTTCCGGGTCGATCGGGCTCAGTCGCTTTTCGTTGATCAGCATGGTCTGGTGGGCCAGCCATTTCTGCCAGGCCTCGCGGCAGATATTCTGCTGGATGCGCTGCCCCAGTTCGCCGGGCAGGGGCGGGCGGGGCAGGGCTTCGCCCTCGCGGTCCAGATACTGGCAGTAAACGGTGTTCGACATGGCCGGGACGCTTGCATTCGGGTTTCGGACGCGATTTTAACAGCCCGGGCCGAGACTTCAGCGCTGCCGCTCTTCGCCGTCGCGCAGCTGCTCCAGGACCGTTCGGATCGGCCGGGGCAGCCCCGCCTTCAGGGCTTCTTCCAAGTTGAACCAGCGCTCGTGCGTCTCGTTAACTGCTTTTTCTTCAGTGTCATAGGCGCATATCCTGAAGTTGAGCGTCAGAGAGAAGTGGGTGAACTGATGGTCCAGCGACGGAATCCCGGTCTCCGCGTTGTACTCTGGCCCTGGTTCCGGATCAGCCTCCCCGGACGCCTCCGGCAGGCACCAGAGACCGCCCCAGATGCCGCTGGGCGGACGGCGCTCGAGCAGCACTCTGCCGGCCGGATCACGCCATATCAGCAGGGTGGTTTCACGGTGCGGACGGTTCCGGCGCGGCTTGCGGCCCGGTAGCTCGTCGACCCGGTCCTGCGCCAGGGCCTGGCAGTCGGCCTGCACCGGGCACAGCAGGCAGGCGGGTCTGCGCGGCGTGCAGATGCCGGCGCCCAGGTCCATGATGGCCTGGGTGTAGTCGGCGGCACGGTCTTCGGGGGTGCGCGCATCGGCCTCCAGCCACAGGCGTTTGAGCACCTCGCTGCGCCCCGGCCAGCCCTCGACGCCGGCGTGGCGGGCGAGCACCCGCTTGACGTTGCCGTCCAGTATCGGTGCGCGCCGGTTCCAGGCCTGGGCCAGGATGGCGTGGGCGGTTGAGCGGCCGATTCCGGGCAGGGCTTCCAGGGCTTGCGCGTCTGCCGGCAACTCGCCGCCATGTTCAGCCCTGCAAATGCGCGCACAGGCGTGCAGATTGCGGGCCCGCGCGTAGTAGCCCAGGCCCGACCACAGCGACAGCACCTCGTCGAGTTCCGCTTCGGCAAGATTGGCCAGCGTAGGAAAACGCGCCATGAAGCGCTCGAAGTAGCCGACCACGGTCGAGACCTGGGTCTGCTGCAGCATGATTTCCGAAACCCAGACTCGATACGGGGTGCGCTCGATCTGCCAGGGCAGGTCGTGGCGACCGTGCACCTCCCACCAGCCGAGCAGGCGCACGGCGAATGACTTGCCGTCCTGCCCGGTCATGCCTGGCTCATTGGCCCCGGACCGGCTCAGCCGGTCGATGCGGCATTGCTGACCGGCAGAACGGCGTGGACGAAGGTGCCGGCATCGAAGGGCCGCAGGTCGGCGGCGGTCTCGCCCACGCCGATGAAGCGGATCGGCACATCCAGTTCGTGGGCGATGGCGAACAGCACCCCGCCGCGCGCGGTGCCGTCGAGCTTGGTCACGGTGATGCCGGTCAACTCCACCGCCTGGTTGAACTGGCGCGCCTGGGCCAGGGCGTTCTGGCCCGTGCCGGCGTCCAGCACCAGCATGGTTTCGTGCGGCGCCTCGGGGTCGATCTTCTTCATCACCCGGCGCACCTTGCTCAGTTCGTCCATCAGGTGCGACTGGGTGTGCAGGCGTCCCGCGGTGTCGGCAATCAGCACGTCCACGCCGCGTGACTTGGCCGAGTGCAGGGCGTCGAAGATCACCGCGGCCGTATCGGCGCCGGACTGCTGGGCGACGACCGGCACGTTGTTGCGTTCGCCCCAGGCCTTGAGCTGCTCGACTGCGGCGGCGCGGAAGGTATCGCCGGCGGCCAGCATGACGCTCAAGCCCTCGTCCATGTAGCGCCGGGCCAGCTTGCCGATGGTCGTGGTCTTGCCGACGCCGTTGACGCCGATCATCAGGATCACGAAGGGCTTTTTGGCCGGGTCGACGGCGAGGAAACGCTCGGCCGGCTCGATCAGGTCGTAGAGTTCGGCCTGCACCGCCGGCAGTACCTGCGAGGGTTCGCTCACGATGCCCTGGCGGATGCCCTCGCGCAGGCGTTCGATGATGCGCGTGGTCGCTCCCACGCCCATATCGGCGGTCAGCAGCGTGGTTTCGATTTCCTCGATCAGGTCTTCGTCGATGCGGCTGGCCTGGCCGATCAGCCCGAACAGTCCGGCCAGGCTGGAACGGGTCCGCTCCAGGCGCGCCTCCAGCGGGTCCACGCCGGCCTTTTCGGCCGGGCGTACGGCGGTGGTTTCCAGGCCGGAACCGGCCTTCTTGCGGCGGAAAATCGAGAACATGGCGCGGGTATGCTATCACCATGACGGGCAAGCTTCGCATCATCGCCGGCCAGTGGCGCGGGCGCAAATTTCCGGTGCCGGACCGACCGGGTCTGCGACCGACCGGGGACCGGGCGCGCGAGACGCTGTTCAACTGGATCGGTCCGCGCATCGTCGGTGCCCGCGTGCTCGATCTGTTCGCCGGAACCGGGGCCCTGGGGCTGGAGGCCGCATCGAGGGGAGCGTCCCGAGTGGTGATGGTCGAACGCGACCCGATCGCGGTCGAGGCCTTGAGGTCCGGTCCAATGCAGTGGCCGGGGGCTGAAGTGATCGAGATCGTGCAGGCCGATGCGCTGGCCTGGCTGGGGCATGCGCCGGGGCCTTTCGACCTGGTCCTGCTCGATCCGCCGTTCGATTCCGACCTGCTGCAGCCGTCTCTGGCGGCACTGCTGGCCAGCCCCGGACTACTCGCAGAGCGGGCCTGCATCTACGCGGAGTCCGCGCCCGTTCAGCTGCCGCCGACCTGGCCCGAGGCACTGGAACCGATACGCCAGAAACGCCAGGGGCAGGTGGTCCTGAGCCTGCTGCGGCTCCGGACAGGGCAGGACTGAGGGCTATAATCGCCCGCTGGGACCGAACCGAGTGTTGTGATGACGACACCTGACATCGACTACAGCATCGCCATCTACCCGGGGACTTTCGATCCGCTGACCAACGGCCATACCGACCTGGTGGCTCGGGCTTCGAAAATGTTCGCGCTGGTTGTGGTGGCGATTGCCGAGAGCCCGCACAAGCAGCCGGCTTTCAGCCTTGCCCAGCGCATCGATCTGTGTCGGCACGTGTTGGGCGAGGCCGGAGTCGAAAACGTCGAGGTGGTCGGGTTCGACAGTCTGTTGGCCGATTTCGTGGCCGAGCGCGGGGCGGGGGTGATCCTGCGCGGCCTGCGCGCCGTGTCGGACTTCGAGTACGAGTTCCAGCTCGCTTCGATGAACCGTCACCTGGCGAGGGACGTGGAAACCGTGTTTCTGACCCCGGACGAAAAGCACAGCTTCATCTCCTCCACGCTGGTCAAGGAAATCGCCCGTCTCGACGGCGATGTGCGGAAGTTCGTTCACCCCCGTGTGGCTGACGCGCTGAAAGTGCGCTACGCCGGCTGATCGGCTCCGCTCGCGGCGTTTCCGGACTGGTGTCTTCGCCCAAGGGCATTCGCTGCTTCCCGGCATTGCTGGCGCTTGCGGGGCTGGTGCTTGTCGCCACGGCCCAAGCCGGGCCCGGACGGGTCGCTGTCTCCAGCGCGCATGAGTTGGCGACCGAGGCCGGGCTGGAGATCATGGCCCAGGGCGGCAACGCCTTCGACGCCGCGGTCGCCGTTTCCGCAGCACTGGGCGTGGTCGAGCCCGGCTCTTCCGGAATCGGCGGCGGTGGCTTCTGGCTGCTGCATCGGGCGGCGGACGATTTTTCCATCATGGTCGACGGCCGGGAGACCGCGCCGCTGGCGGCGACGCCGGACATGTACCTGGACGCCGAAGGCCGGGTGGACCGGGACAGGGCGACGAACGGCCCCATTTCCGCCGGCATTCCGGGCGCCCCGGCGGCCTGGGTGCACCTGGCGGAGCACTACGGTTCGCTGCCCCTGGAAACGTTGCTGGCGCCGGCGATTCGACTGGCTGAAGAGGGCTTCCCGGTCAACCGCCAGTACCAGATGCTCCTGAATCTGCGCGCCGAGGTTATGCAGCGCTGGCCGGAGACCGCCGGGATCTTCATGCCCGGCGGCGAGATCCCGGAGATCGGCACCATCATCCGCCAGCCCGAACTGGCCGAGACCCTGCGCAGCCTCGCCCGCGAGGGCTTCGACGGTTTCTACCGCGGCCGGGTTGCCGAAGCCCTGGTCGAGGGTGCGCGTGCCGAAGGCGGCATCTGGACGCTGGAGGACCTGGCCTCCTACCGGGTGATCGAACGCGAGGTGATCCGTACGCGCTACCGCGGTTATGAACTGCTGACCGCCTCTCCGCCATCGTCCGGCGGCATTGCCATCGCCCAGATGCTCAACATCATCCAGCCCTTCGACCTCGCCGCGCTCAGCCGGGTGGAGCGGGTGCATCTGCTGGTCGAGGCCATGCGCAGGGCCTACCGCGATCGCGCCCTGTACCTGGGCGATCCGGATTTCGTCGACATTCCCACTGAAATGCTGCTCAGCCCCCATTACGCCGCCGGCCTGCGCACGGGAATTCGACTCGACCGGGCCACGCCTTCGGCGGCGCTGGCGGCCGATCCCGGGCTGATTCCGGAAGGCGATCACACCACGCACTTCTCGCTGATCGACGCCGACGGCAACGTGGTCTCCGGCACGCTGACCATCAACCTGGCCTTTGGCTCGGGCTTCGTCGCTCCCGGCACCGGGGTGTTGCTGAACAACGAGATGGACGATTTTTCCGCCGCGCCTGGGGTGCCCAACGAGTACGGACTGATCGGTTTCGCCGCCAACGAGATTCAGCCCGGCAAGCGCATGCTCTCGTCCATGAGCCCGACCATCGTCAAGTCCGACGAGCGCGTCGCCGTCATCGGCACGCCGGGGGGCTCGCGCATCATCACCATGGTGTTGCTCGGCATTCTCGACTTCATCGACGGCAACGGACCGGAATCCTGGGTCAGCCAGCCGCGCTTCCATCACCAGTACCAGCCCGACGAAATCGAGGTCGAGCGCGGATGGCTGACCAGGGCGGAAATCGCCGCGCTCGAAGCCCTGGGCCATACGGTTCGCGTGCGTGTGCTGCCCTGGGGCAACATGCATGCCGTGATGTGGGACCGGCGCACCGATGAGCTTGAGGCCGCGCACGATCCTCGCTGGGATTCCGGTGGGGCTGCAGTTCGGGAATGATCTTTTTTACCGCGGATGAACGCAGATGAACGCGGATAAAGGATTTGAAAACGGCGTCTATGATGCTGCGACTGCAGCAGCCGGCCACACAGCGGTTTCCTTGCCAAAACCGCTTTTTCATCTGCGTTAATCTGCGTTCATCGGCGGTAAAAGCCTTTCAAGGACTGCGCCGAAGCAGTCAAGCAAGAAGCGAGAAACATGAGCAGCAGCCGAGCCAAGCACAAAAAATCACGCCCCGAGGCTTTTCCCTTCACCGCGATGGTCGGCCAGGAAGAGATGAAGCTGGCGCTGATTCTCAACGTCATCGATCCCAGCATCGGCGGCGTTCTGGTCATGGGCCATCGCGGCACCGGCAAGAGCACCATCGTGCGCGCCCTGGCCGAAGTGCTGCCGTCGATCGAGCGGGTACAGGACGATCCCTACAACCGCTCGGCCGACGAGTTCCTCGCCGCCGAACGGCCGCGCGTCGGACGCCGATTGATGAAGGCCGAGGAAGTCGATACCGAGAGTTTTCCGGTCCCGGTTGTCGACCTGCCTTTGGGGGCGACCGAGGACCGCGTCTGCGGCACCATCGACATCGAGCAGGCCTTGACCCACGGGGTCAAGTCCTTCGAGCCCGGCCTGCTGGCCCAGGCCAACCGCGGGTTTCTCTACATCGACGAGGTCAACCTGCTCGACGACCACCTGGTCGACGTGTTGCTGGACGTGGCCGCCAGCGGCCGCAACGTGGTCGAGCGCGAGGGCATCAGCGTGCGCCATCCGGCGCGCTTCGTGCTGGTCGGCTCGGGGAATCCGGAAGAGGGCGAACTGCGCCCGCAGCTGCTCGATCGCTTCGGCCTGTACGCGCGCATTCTGACCATCAACGACCTGGACTCGCGGGTGGAAATCGTGCGCCGTCGCCGCGCTTTCGACGACGATCCCAAGGCCTTCTTCCGGCGCTGGAGCCGCAAGCAGCGCGCCCTGCAGCGCAAGATCGTTGCCGCCCGCGAGCTGCTGCCCGGCATCCAGCTGCCCGAGGACGTGCTGACCGACATCGCCCGCCTGTGCATGCAGCTCGACATCGACGGCCACCGCGGCGAGCTGACCATCACCCGCAGCGCCCAGGCCTATGCCGCATTGCAGGGTGATGAGACGGTCTCGCGCCAGCACGTGCGTGCCGTCGTCGGCCTGGCCCTGCGCCATCGCCTGCGCAAGGACCCGCTGGAAACCCTGGACGCCGGCGAGAAGATCGAGCGCGAACTGGCACGCGTGTTCGGAGAAGATCCAGAGGGCTGATGCTGCGCTTCCCCGAGATCGTCGGCATGGACCTGGCCCGCCAGGCCATGCTGATGCTGGCCGTCGATCCGGCCCTGGGCGGCGTGGCTCTGCCGGCGGCGGTCGGCTCGGGCAAGTCCACCCTGGCGCGCGCCTTCGCCGACCTGCTGCCGCCGGACACGCCTTTCGTCGAGCTGCCGCTGAACGTGACCGAGGACCGCCTGATCGGCGGCATCGACCTGGAGGCCACGCTGGCCTCGGGCGAGCGCGTGGTGCAGCGCGGCCTGCTGGCCCAGGCCCACGGCGGCGTGCTTTACATCGATGCGATCAATCTGCTCGATGCCGGCGCGGTGACGCAAGTCGTCGACGTGCTGTCGCGCGGCGAAGTCCTGGTCGAGCGCGAAGGACTGAGCGAGCGCCATCCGGCGCAATTCATGTTGCTTGGCACCTGGGACCCTGGCGACGGCGAGGTGCGCATGGGCCTGCTGGATCGCATCGGCCTGATCGTGCCGCTGGCGGTTCAGACCCGCTGGCAGGCGCGGCGTGAAATCGTTGAGACCGTTCTGGCAGAAGCGCGACGCAATGCTTCACCGGCAACAACCCGACAGGAGGGCATGGAGGCTGCCCTCACCCTGCTGCGCGAACAGCTGGCCGAGGCACGCAAGCGGCTGGCCGAAGTTGAGCTGAGCGAAGAGCAGTTGCGCAGCCTGGCGGCGACGGCGCTGGCTCTGGGCGTGGAAGGAAACCGGGCCGACGTGTTTGCCGCGCGGGCCGCCCGAGCCGCTGCCGCCCTGGCCGGACGGGCGGAGATCGGTCAGCAGGACCTGGAAACCGCGATCAAGCTGGTGCTGATGCCGCGCGCCACCCGTATCCCCGAACGCGAGGAAGCCGAGCCACCGGCAGCGCAGGAGAGTGCCGAGGCGGCTGACGAGCAGGCTTCTGACGAGCCTGCAACGGAAGAGTCCGCGGCAAACCAGGACAATCCGGCCGAACAGGCGCCTGAACCTGATCTGGAGGACGTGCCGGAGGATTTATCTGAAGTCCCGGAGAATCTCGGTCCTCCGGATTTGCTGCAGGACCTTTTGCTGGAAGCCGAAGCTTTCGAGATGCCGGACGGCATACTCTCTGTCTCGCTGGTCCGGCCCGCCCGCAGCCGCGCCGGCAGCCGCGGCGAGGCCCTGAACCACCGCCGCGGCCGCTTCGTTCGCGCCCGGCCCGGGGCGCCGCGCGAGGGTCGCATCGCCCTGATCCCGACCCTGCTGGCCGCCGCACCCTGGCAGGACAGCCGCAGGACCGAAGCCACTGCTCGCGGCCGGTTGCTGCGCGACGGCCTGATGATCCGCAGCGAGGACCTGCGCATCCGTCAGTACCGCGACAAGTCCGGTACCTTGTTCGTGTTCCTGGTCGACGCCTCCGGCTCCATGGCCCTGAACCGCATGCGCCAGGCCAAGGGCGCAGTGGCCAGCCTGCTGCAGAACGCCTACGTCCACCGTGACCAGGTCGCGCTGATCGCGTTCCGCGGCCAGCGTGCGGAGGTGCTGCTGCCGCCCTCGCAAAGCGTGGACCGGGCCAAGCGCGAACTCGACGTGCTGCCCACCGGCGGCGGTACGCCGCTGGCCTCGGCCCTGCATCAAGGGCTGGAAGTGGCGCGCCAGGCGCGCAGTCGCGGTATTTCGCAGGTGACCTTCATCCTGATCACCGACGGTCGCGTCAACGTTGCTTTGGTGCAGTCCCGCGACCCATCGGCGGCACGGCCGGAGAAATCGGTGATGGAAGGCGAGGTGGCAGCACTGGCTGCCGCAACCGCTGCGGCCGGCATCGCTGCTGTTGTGGTCGATACCCAGGCCAAATACCTCGGACGCGGCGAGGCCGAGCGCCTGGCGGCACAGCTGCAGGGACGGTACTTCTATCTGCCGAATGCTCGGGCCGAGCAGATTGTGGAGGCTGCTCTTGCTTGACTGCCTGTGATCATGGCGCAAACTCAGCAAACGGCCTGGGGCGCAAGACCCTCTGACCGATCTCTCCGTCCCCTGAGTTGTTGTTGCCGGACGGAAGATCTGTTTTGATCCATCCTTACTCGTAGCGCCTGCTTGCCCGTCCAGCTGTGGCAAGTTACCCTGCAACAAGCTCAAACAACAGGCGGCTGCGCTGGCCGTCACCCTGGGGAATCAGTACCAAGCATGCCGCAAAACCGCCCGCGCTTCTGCGCCATCGTTGGTCTTGAGCAATACAGTTCCCGGCTCTGGCGCGATGTCTGCGCGACCCTCGCCGATGAAATCGATCTGACCCAGTGGAGCGATGAAGATCTTGCGGGGCAGAACCCGGCCGCTGCCGCTGCCATCCGCGACGCCGACTGCCTTTTCATCAGCCGTATTCAGTTCACCGAGCAGGTCGAGTGGTTGAGCGAGCGGCTCGGGCCTGAAGGTCGCGAGTCCAAGACCATCTTCGTCTACGAGTCCATGCCCGAGGCCACCCAGCTGACGCGGGTGGGGCGCTACGAGGTCAAGGCCGGCGGTGGCGGCGGCATGCCGAACATGGTGAAAAAAGTCGCCAGGCTCCTCGTGCGCGGGCGCGACGAGGATGCCTTGTACGGCTACACCAAGCTGATGCGCATCATGCGCAGCGTGCTGCCGCTGGTGCCGAACCGGGCGCGCGATTTCAAGAACTGGCTGCAGGTCTTTTCCTACTGGTCGCAGCCGACCGGAGAAAACATCTGCAACATGTTCCGCCTGATCCAGCGCGAGTATTTCGGCGGCAGTGCAAAGGTTGCAAAGGTGGTCGATGTTCCGGGCATGGGTCTTTATCACCCGGACGCGCCGGACTACTTCACCAGCCTGAAAAGCTACAAGCGCTGGGACAGGAAGCGCGGGATCGATCTGGACAAGGGGCAGAAAGTCGCGCTGCTGTTTTTCCGCAAGCACCTGCTGCAGGAGCGCGGCTACATCGACGCCACCATCCGCCGGCTGGAGGCGGCCGGCATCGCGCTCTTGCCCGGCTTCGTCATGGGCATCGAGGGCCACGTGATGGTGCGCGACTGGTTCGTGGCTGAAAAGCCCGACCTGCTGATCAACATGATGGGGTTCGGCCTGGTCGGCGGCCCTGCGGCTTCGACCAAGCCGGGCGCGGCCGCCGAAGCGCGCAATGCCATCATGGCCGATCTCGACGCGCCCTACATGGTTGCCCAGCCACTGCTGATCCAGGATTTCGCGGCCTGGGATCAGACCGGCATGTCGCCGGTGCAGGCTTCGTTTACCTATTCGATCCCGGAAATGGATGGGTCCATCGCGCCGGTGACGCTCGGAGCCCTGGACGAAGGCGGAATCCGTACCGTGCCGGACCGGCTCGACCGCCTGGTGGAAGTCGTGCAGTCCCAACTGCGCCTGCGCGCCACGCCAAGGTCGGAGCGCAAGCTGGCCTTCATCGTGTACGACTACCCGCCCGGACTGGGGCGCAAGGCGACCGCCGCGCTGCTGGACGTGCCGGCCAGTTTGCTGGCGATCCTGCAGCGCCTGCAGGCCGAGGGCTATGACACGGGGGATTTGCCGGACAGCGCCGAAGCGCTGTACCGGCAGCTCGACGAGGCCACGGACCCGGCACGCCAGCAGGGACGGCGCGAGGCGCTGGCCCTCAGCCGCGAGCCATTCAAGCTGTTGACCACCGGGGAGGAACGCGAGCGCATCGAGGCGCGCTGGGGCGGCTTCCCGGGCGACATCGCGCCAGTTGGCGGCGAGGCGGTATTTCTCGGCGGCCTGCGCTTCGGCAAGGTCTTCATCGGCGTTCAGCCGCGCATCGGCGTGCAGGGCGACCCGATGCGGCTGATCTTCGACCGCGAGGAGACCCCGCATCATCAGTACCTGGGCTTCTACCGCTGGATCGCGCGCGAGTTTGGCGCCAACGCCATGATCCATGTCGGCATGCATGGTTCGGCGGAGTGGATGCCGGGACTGCAGACGGCGCTCAAGTCCGGCTGCTGGCCCGACCGCATGATTGGCGAGACGCCGCAGTTCTATCTCTACCCCAGCAACAATCCGAGCGAGGCGGCGATCGCGCGACGGCGGGGACTGGCCACCATCGTCTCCCACCTGGTGCCGCCGCTGTCGCGTGCCGGTCTGTACAAGGAGCT
>SL_3KL_010_SEDDRAFT_10000788_pt1 | contig 27557 bp, 30 predicted proteins | sample SodLakKL_010_SED_2_FD_10381 | JGI IMG/M metagenome (IMG submission 10381)
CTTGAGGCAGTTGTAATAGGGTCAGATATAAAAGGCATAGAGAAACAGATTTTCCCCTTTGGGGCAGACGTTGTTCATATTGCAAATGATAATAGATTGTATCCATACCTTACACTGCCTCATGCGGCCATAGTGCGGGGACTCTTCGAAGATGAAAAACCTCAGATAGGATTATTCGGAGCATCCTCCGTTGGCAGGGATCTTGCACCGAGGATCGCGTCAGCACTGAAGTGCGGACTAACGGCCGACTGCACCTCTCTGGAAATTGGTGACCATACAGAGAATAAGACACAGAAGGAATACAGGGATTTGCTTTATCAGATAAGACCTGCTTTCGGGGGAAACATAATAGCGACCATTATTAATCCCGAAACACGACCTCAGCTTGCAACGGTAAGAGAAGGGGTTATGAAGAAGGAACATGTATCTTCAGATCATAAGGGGATCGTGAAGAACATAGATCCCTCCAAATGGCTTAAAGATGAAGATTTTGCTATCCGGATAATTGAACGCCACATTGAATCAAGGAAGGTCAATATAAAAAATGCCGGTATTATTGTTGCCGGCGGGTATGGAGTTGGCTCTAAAGAGAATTTCCGCCTGCTCTATGATCTTGCAGCAGTATTGGGCGGAGAAGTCGCCGGATCACGTGCAGCTGTTGACGGGGGTTTTATAGAACATGAACGGCAGGTTGGACAGACAGGAGTTACTGTACGCCCGAAACTATATATTGCCTGCGGCATATCGGGCCAGATACAGCACAGGGCCGGCATGGACCAGTCTGCAATTATTATTTCTGTCAACAACGATCCGCATGCCCCGATAAACCAGATAGCTGACTATACGATAATAGGGGATATTACCGAGATTATTCCCAAAATGATTAAATTTTACCAAAAGAATACAAAATAATGGCAAATTTTTATAGCGATAATAAGGATCTGAGATTTCACCTGGTGCATCCGATGATGAAAAAGATCGTGCAGCTTAAAGAGATGGATTATGCCGAGAAAGACAATTACGACTACGCTTTTCTCGATTTTGAAGATGCAATGGATGGTTATGAGAAGGTACTGGAAATAGTAGGTGATATCTGTGGTAATATTATAGGACCAAATGCAGAATCGGTAGATGCAGAAGGTCCTGTTCTTATCGATAACGAGGTAAGATATGCCAGGGGAACAAAGGAGAACCATGAGGCGCTGACCAGGGCGGGACTGATTGGCATGTCACTGCCCAGAAAGTATGGTGGACTAAATTTTCCAATGGTGCCCTATGTAATGGCTGCTGAGATTGTTTCACGAGCTGATGCCGGTTTTGCCAATATCTGGGGACTCCAGGATTGTGCCGAGACTATTCACGAATTTGGTTCTGATGAATTGAAGGATGAGTTTCTGCCAAGATTCAATAAAGGGGCAACTGCTGCAATGGATCTGACTGAACCTGATGCAGGTTCTGATTTGCAGGCTGTACAGCTTAAAGCGGCATGGGATGAAGAAAACCAGACCTGGCTCCTGAATGGTGTGAAACGATTCATTACCAATGGCGATGCTGAAATATCTCTCGTACTTGCACGATCAGAAGAGGGTACTGCAGACGGCAGGGGGTTATCCTTATTTGTCTACGATCGCAAAGACAAGGCTTTGACAATAAGAAGAATAGAGAATAAGCTTGGAATTAAGGGCTCTCCAACCTGCGAACTGGTATTTAAGAATGCACCTGCCAGGCTTTTAGGCAACAGGAAGTTTGGACTGATTAAATACGTTATGTCCCTTATGAACAGTGCCAGACTGGGTGTTGCTGCACAATCGGTTGGAATATCAGAGGCTGCATTTCGTGAAGCGCTTAAATATGCTGAAGAGCGCTCGCAGTTTGGCCGGCCGGTGATACATTTTCCGGCTATCTATGAAATGCTGAGAAAAATGGAGGTCAAAATAAGGGCACAGCGGTCACTTCTCTATGAAACAGCCAGGTTTGTTGATATCTATAAGAATTATACTTCAGTATCTGAAAAACGTAAACTGGAACCGGATGAAAGAAATGAGCAGAAGAAGAATCAGCGACTTGCCGATGTATTTACACCCCTTCTGAAACTCGTGGCAAGTGAATATTCCAATGAGATTGCATATGATGCGCTCCAGGTTCACGGCGGGGCAGGTTTTATGAAGGATTTTCCGGTAGAGCGTATTTACCGGGATGCCAGGATAACATCAATCTATGAAGGAACTTCTCAGCTACAGGTGGTTGCGGCAATTCGCGGGGTGACATCCGGTGCTTACCTGGGCATAATAAGGGATACATATGAGAAGGAGAGCTTTAAACCTGAAATTGATTATCTGAAGCCAACCCTGGTGAAGATGACCGATGAGTTTGAAAAGTGTGTGAAAATGGTTGCCGCGCAGGAGGACAATGAATATATGGATTTTCATGCCCGGAGACTGGTTGAGATGGCAGGAAACATAATAATGGGGTATCTGTTACTCATTGATTCAAAAAGAGAAGAATCATACATGAACTCTGCGACGGTGTTTATCGGTATCGCAAGATCCCAAAACAGGGAAAGGGCTGAATATATTACCGGATTCAATATCAAGGACCTTGGAATGATCAAATACAATCATGACAGCTAGTTGCAAAAACCTGAAAGAATAGCGATAATCGGTGCGGGGAATGTTGCCACATTCATTGCCAGTGCCCTTTACAGGGCAGGATATATTATTGATCAGGTATTCAGCAGGAGGAAAGAGAATGCCATAAAACTGGCAGGCAATGTAGGTTCGGCATGGACCACTGATATTTCCCTGATTGACCCTGAGGCAGATATCTGGATATTTGCCCTTACTGATGATGCTATACTTAAGACTGTAGGTGATCTTGGAAGAAAAAAGGGTCTGTTGGTTCATACGGCGGGAAGTTTGCCGATGGACATATTTTCCGGACATTCTGATAATTTCGGAGTGCTATACCCCCTTCAGTCAATTACTGCAAAAGGAGTTGTCAGGAATAAAGATTTCCCTGTTTGCATTGAAGGGAATAATGACAGCTCCCTGGTTGGAATACGGGCACTGGCAAGTGAGATTTCAGGGAATGTACACGAGATTTCTACTGACGAAAGGATATGGCTGCATCTTGCTGCAGTTTTTGCATGTAATTTTACAAACCATATGTATGTGCTTGCACATGAGACAGTAAAGAAAGCGGGACTCTCCTTTGACCTTCTGCATCCGCTGATAAACGAAACTGCCGGCAGATGCCTTGAACCCGGTCCCCTGCAATCGCAGACAGGTCCGGCTGTAAGAAATGATCAAATAATTATAAATAAGCATCTGGATTTGTTATCTTTCTCTCCGGAATGGAGGGAGATATACGCAGAGCTTACAAGGAGTATAACAAGCATGTCAGTATCAGACCCCGGCAATATCTATGGTAATAATTTGAAAGAAATGGGAAATTTTAAGGAAGATCTGAACAAGGTAAAAGCTTTTGCTTTTGATGTTGACGGTGTATTCTCAGAGAGCAGCCTTCTGCTGAACCCTGACGGGGAGTTATTAAGGTCGATGAATATCAAGGACGGATTTGCAATTCAGCTTGCTGTAAAAAAGGGATACCCGATTGCTATTATTACCGGCGGGAATTCCGATTCCGTCAGAAAGAGATTCAATATGCTGGGAATTAAGGATGTTTATTTAAAATCATCACGGAAGCTTGATGATTTTAAAGATTTTTGCAGCAAGTATAACCTGGATCCGTCAGATATCCTATACATGGGAGATGATCTTCCTGATCATCCCGTAATGGAACTGGCCGGCCTTCCCACTTGTCCCCGTGATGCTGTTCCTGAGATTAAAAAAATATCAAAATATGTATCAGATCGCCCGGGGGGAACAGGTTGTGTCAGGGATGTGGTTGAACAGGTGCTGAGAGCTCAAGGTAAATGGACGGATTCAGATGTTACATTTAAGCGTTTGTAACACTGAATATGAATTACCTGCGTTACATAATTAATTGAGTATTTACCTGATTTATTTGGTCTATTGGCATGAAGTTAAGCATTACCTCATTTTTTCGCCTTGTCCGCTATAAGAATCTTCTTATTGTCGCACTGACTCAGTATCTGATGAGGTTTGCCATTATCCGTCCCATACTTGGAATTAATGGGTTTGAACTTCAGTTCGGCGAATTTCATTTTTTCCTGCTTGTTTTTGCCACCCTTCTACTTACAGCTGCAGGATATGTAATAAATGATTACTTTGATACACGTACCGATATGCTGAACAGGCCTGAAACAGTTGTGGTTGGGCGCAAAATCTCCAGGCGTTCGGCAATTATTCTGCATTGGGTTCTCAATTTCTCAGGCATCCTGACAGGATTTTATCTGGGATTTTATGCAGGTGTTCCGTTACTGGGACTGCTATTTGTTTTTGTCGCTGTCCTGCTATGGTTTTATTCAACAGATTATAACCGGAAATTTCTTGTTGGGAATGTGATAATTGCATTCTTGACGGCAATGGTTCCCGTTTTGGTAGTTCTGTTTGAAGTTCCAATGCTTCATAATGAATATGGAGATATAATGAGACTTAACCAGGCTAGTTTCAGCTATATCGTGGCCTGGGTCGGATCTTTCGGTTTCTTTGCCTTTCTTACCACATTGATAAGGGAACTGATAAAGGATATCGAAGATTATGAAGGGGATGAAGCTCAGGGCAGGAAGTCGGTTCCGATTATTCTCGGCATTTCTTATACAAAGCTGATAATCGGGGGATTGATTATCATGACGCTGGTGTCACTGGCTTATCTCTACAAAGCTTATCTGATGATAGGATTCTATGGAGAAACAGACTACCTGAGTCTTCTTTATTTCATAATACTCCTGTTTATACCATTCTGCTACCTGTTTTATAAAGTTATGAAAGCAGTTAAGAGGGAGGAATACAGAACAGCTCATTTACTCACCAAACTGATAATGCTTTCAGGGCTGATGTATTCACTGCTGGTCAGATATATCATTATTACATCTTTTTAGAGAGTTTGTATGATTCTATTGAAAGAAAAGTTCCGGAATACCAGGATCATTCTAGCCTCCGGATCTCCCAGGCGTAAATACCTGCTAGGAGAAATAGGAATTGATTTTGAGGTTATCGAAAATACAGATATGGATGAGACATATCCCGGATCGCTTTCCGGGAAGGAGATTCCGGTATTCCTTGCAAACAAGAAATCTGAGGTCCGGAAAAACCTGCTGATTGGTGATGTATTGCTTATTACAGCCGATACGATAGTCTGGTGTGATAAAAAGGTATTGAACAAACCTGCAGGCAGGAATGATGCAATCAAGTCGCTGCTCACATTATCCGGACGCAGCCACGAAGTAATCTCAGGCGTTTGTCTGCGGAGCAGGGAAAAGACAGTCTCATTCAGTTCGGTTACATCCGTTTCTTTCAGGAAACTGAAAGAAGATGAGATAGTATATTATGTTGATACCTGCAGACCGTATGATAAGGCAGGAGCATACGGAATCCAGGAATGGATTGGTTATATCGGGATCGAATCAATAACCGGCTCCTACTTCAATGTTATGGGACTTCCGGTTGACAAGCTTTACCGGAACCTGGAGTGTTTTTAGTTATGGGTGTTTCTGTAATTACTGGATAGCTGATTGATTATTTGATTATTACTGTGAAGTCAATTGCTCTTTGTCTGCTTTATTTAATCCGGATTTAAATTCCGCATTACCTTAGAAAATTCCAAAAACATGATTTTTATTATGGTTTCGGCATAATGCATATGATAAATTTAAACATGTGAAAAACGGACTTGAAGTGTATTTGTGTGTTAATAAAATAACAGTGTTACAAAAATAACAATTAATTACAAACAACTTAATAAAATAGAATACCATGCCAGAAGTTCAGGAATTAGTAAAAAGTTTGGCCGATAAATATGGAAGGAAGAGGGAGAATCTTCTGCATATTTTACAAGGCATTGTTGAGCAGGAGAGATACCTGTCTGATGTGGCGCTTACGGAAGTTGCCCGCGAACTTGACATGTCAGCGGCACAGGTGTACGGAACAGCAACATTCTATACCTTTTTGGACACAGAGCCAAGAGGTAAATATGTAATACGTATATGCCGTACCATAAGCTGTGATATGAAGGGTAAAAATCAGATAATACAGGCGATTGAAGATACACTTAAAATCAAGCTGGGGGAAACTACCCAGAATAAAAAGTTTACACTGTTGGAAACCAATTGTATGGGATGGTGTCATGAGGGACCTGCAATGCTCATAAACGACCAGGTTTATACCAATCTGTCTGTTGACAAGGCAATGGATATTGTAACCGATTACGTTAAGAATAAATAGTAAATAAAAAAATATAAGGAGAATCCAGCTATGACCAAAAATAAGCTAAAGAGAATAGACCTGATCTTTCATGAGGATTGCGAGTGCCGTCAGGTACTGGAAAAAACTTTCAGCAGATCCAATGATGAGATCATTAATGATATCCTTGAGTCGGGATTAAAGGGACGCGGCGGTGCCGGGTTTCCTACCGGCCTCAAATGGAAATTCACAGCTGAGCAACCTGCTGATGAGCGGTTTGTAATATGCAATGCTGATGAGGGTGAGCCCGGGACCTTTAAGGACAGGGAGATATTGTTCAAGGTGCCAAGTAAGGTTTTCAGCGGCATGGCCGTATGTGCCAAAGTGATAGGAGCAAAAAAAGGATATATATACCTCCGGGGTGAGTATCGCTTTCTGTTACCCGAACTTCAAAAGGCCCTCGGTGCTTTCCACAGGGATATTAAAGATCTTATTGATTTCGAAATCATTATCCAGATGGGCAGCGGTGCTTATATCTGTGGTGAAGAGAGTGCCCTGTTTGAGTCAATGGAAGGCAAGCGGGGTGAACCAAGAAACAAGCCTCCATATCCGACAATTTCCGGGTTTAAAGATAAGCCAACCGTAATAAACAATGTTGAAACCCTTGTTTATGCCTTCATGATATGCAAGCACGGGCCCCTTAGTTTCAAGGAGCTTGGTACTTCTGATTCGAGGGGATCCAAAGTATTCTCCGTTTCTGGTGATACCCCGATAGCAGGTATTTATGAACTGGAGCTTGGTATGTCCCTTGAACATTTCGTTGAGGAGTTTGGCGACGGCGATACAAAGGCAGTCCAGGTTGGAGGCGCAGCAGGTTTCTGTGTTCCGCGTAAAAAGCTGAAGGAGACAATAATTGGATTTGAAGGTGTCCCTACCGGCGGATCGATGAAAGTGTTCAACAGCTCAAGGTCCATGTACAATGTACTTCACAATTATCTGGAGTTCTTCGAAGAGGAATCGTGCGGACAGTGTACACCTTGCCGCGTAGGCTGTCAGCAGCTGCTTAAAGGTATTGAGGCAGTGAAAAAAGGGGAAAAGAAAGCCATATACCTTGACCAGTTGTTAAAACTGAGTGAAACAATGAAGCTTGCTTCTAAATGCGGACTCGGACAATCTGTAGCAAACTCTTTCTCTTCAATTGTTGATAATTTCAGAGAAGAGATGATATATTAATAAATCAGAATTTAAACCATTAAAAGATAAGAAATGGCTAAAAATATAAAGTTAAAAATTGACGGTGTTGATGTACAGGTTGAAGATGGAAAGACCGTATTGGATGCAGCCAGGGCTATAAATGTTCATATCCCAACTCTCTGTTACCATGAGGACCTTTGTGTTGCCGGTAACTGCAGGGTTTGTGTCGTTGAGGTAACCGGTGCAAAAGCACTTGTAGCATCTTGTGCAATGCCGGCTACTGATGGCATGGACGTGCATACCAACAGTCTCAAGGTCCGGGCTGCCAGGAAGAACATTATTGAATTGCTGCTTTCGGAGCACAATGCAGATTGTACAATGTGTTACAAGAATAAAAAGTGTGAACTCCAGGACCTTGCAAGTGAATACAAAACATCCGGAGAGCAGCTTTTCATTGATCTAGTGCCGTTAAAGGATTACACAATAGACAATTTTTCACCGTCAATTATAAAGGATGACAGCAAGTGCATCAGGTGCCAGCGTTGCGTCCGCACCTGTGAGGAGCTTCAGCATGTAAGTGCACTTGGAGTAGCCTATAAGGGTGACAAGATGAAGATATCAACATTCTTTGAAAACCCGATGTACGATGTTGTTTGTACTAATTGCGGCCAGTGTATAAACCGTTGTCCGACCGGTTCGCTTATTGAGCGCAACTATGTTGATGAGGTATGGGATGCAATTTATGATGAGAAAAAGCATGTTGTTGTCCAGACTGCACCAGCCACAAGGGTTGCGCTGGGAGAGGACCTTGGATTTGAGGCAGGTCATGTGGTTACCGGCAAGATGGTATCCGCATTGAAAAGGGTAGGTTTTGATTCTGTTCTGGATACAGATTTTTCGGCCGACCTGACCATTATGGAAGAGGGAACGGAGTTGCTTACAAGACTAAAGAAAGCATTGGTTGACAAAGATCCGACAGTCAAATTACCAATGGCAACTTCATGCTCACCCGGGTGGATCAAGTTTATCGAACATACCTTCCCTGAGTATCTTGACAATCTGTCCACCTGCAAGTCACCGCAACAGATGTTTGGTGCCCTGGCAAAAACATATTATGCCAAAAAACGTAATATCGATCCTGCTGATATTGTTTCAGTTTCAATAATGCCCTGTACAGCCAAGAAATTTGAAGCTGACAGACCGGAAATGCGCAGCAGTGGTTATAAGGATGTCGACTACGTATTGACTACCCGTGAGCTGGCAAGGATGATTAAGCAGGCAGGACTTGATTTCTTATCTCTTCCCGAAGAGAATTATGATAGTATTATGGGTGAATCCACCGGTGCTGCTGTTATATTTGGTGCCACCGGAGGTGTTATGGAGGCAGCATTGCGTACTGCATACGAAATAGTAACCGGCCGGGAGGTTCCGTTTGAGAATCTCAATATTACTCCTGTTCGCGGCATGGATGGTGTTAAAGAGGTTACAGTTAAGATAGAAGGTACTTTACCTGACTGGAATTTTCTTGAAGGTGCTGAGCTGAAAACAGTAACTGCTCACGGACTGACAAATGCCAAATATGTAATGGAGAGAGTTAAGTCGGGCGAAGCCGATTACCACTTTATTGAGATCATGGCTTGTCCCGGTGGTTGCATCGGTGGCGGTGGACAGCCTATCCCGACCAACATGGAGATAAGGAAGAAACGTACTGAAGCCATTTATATGGAAGATACCGGCAAACCGATCAGAAAATCACATGAGAATCCTGAAGTAGTTGCAATCTACAAGGAATTTCTGGGAGAACCCCTGAGTCATAAATCTCACGAGCTTCTGCATACACATTATAAGGCAAGGCAGAGGTATTAAGGGTTTAACAGCAGTTGTTCTGCTATGAAGGGCCGGAAGTTTATCCGGAGATTGAAATAAGAAGTGCTTGTTAACCGATGAAGTTTTGACCCGCTTCAATCAAAACGGGGTTGCCGTCACCGGCAACTCCGTTTTCCTGTATACGGCTCATAACAGATGCTTTACAGATATTTCCTGTATTCATCCGGCAGATCAAAATACTGCTTGTATTTATCCTTATCCGGACCAAATTCCTCTTTCTCCTTGTCCTTAACCCTGTAGGTGCATTTTTCCCCGGCAATTCCAGAGAAGAAGATTTCGAACTCATCTCCCTTTTCGTCAACCAGCAAAATCTTAACCAGCTTATCATTTTCCCGGGAATTGAGTTTTGCATGACAAATCGGGCAATGGTAAAGGTATTCCTCTCCCTCCTGTATATCAAAGGATGGATGGTGTTCGGTTGTGTAGTTCCCAAGTTCAGGACTGAGAAAGATGAGACCCAGTTTGTTTTCCCGGGTCCTGGCGGAAAACACAAGCTTGTCGCCTACTCTCAGTTGCCCGTGGCAGATCGGACATAAATAATCATAGTGCATTTTTACCTCCCGTTTTTAGTTTATTGAATGGACTGGTTACAATTCTTTTATTCTAACGGATTCATGTGACTGAACCTTATTTATGTTGGCCTGATTTATTAATTCTGCTATTCTGTTGGCTGCTTCAGTAACCTCACTGCACATACCCTCACCAAAACCAATGTCTGCCGGTTGTATCCCCAAAATGTAAACAGGCATAATGAACAGTTCCGACAATTTACGCAGGGAGATATTATGAGTATTGGTTGTTACCTCCATTAACTCTGATGCTTTGGTCAGACTTACAAAGCCGGGATCTTTCCCGAAATCACAGGCGTCAATAATTATCAGAACATCAGGTGCAAGTGCATTGATCTTGCCAATGTAATTTTCAATACCCATTTCAACGGCCAGGCTGCTTACCCTGCTGCCGGTCTTTATTTTTTCGGCAATATATACACCCACCCCGTCATCCTTTTTAAGCACATTGCCCACCCCGGCAAAAAGAATATTTCTGTCCCGTTCCATCAAGTATCTGCTTCATTGATAATCTCATAACCCGTGTGATTTAAGCTGCACCCTCCTCAGACAATTGGGACAAAGTATATTAAACATATCTTTTCTCTTTAGACCGTCTTCAACTCCTGTTTTTGTTTTCGCCGGATCTTCCAGCCTTAGCTTTTCATTAAGCATATTAAGGTTCAGTATCGATGCAAAAGCTTTTGGCCCGAGTTTACGGTGCAGGTAAAGGAGATGGTCTTTGGTGGTAATTATGGCATTGCAGTTTTCGCACAGCAGCAGCTCCCTCTCCTGGTATTCAACTACCTCTTTCCTGTCGGTTACAGCCATGTCAAATATTTTATCCGACAATATAACACCCTTGCCGGTAATGCAATGATTCTGACATTCTCCGCAAAATATACATTTACCGTAATCTCTTTTTATGGTACGTATACCCGTCTCCTTATTGTCTGAATTTGTAATAGCCATAGGTGGACAAACATTGGCACATGTCTGGCATCCCACACAATTTTTTTCATCAACTACAGGTTTGCCCCTGTACCCTGCAAACGGCTCATGTCCCTTTCGGGGAAATGAACTTGTATAGGCCGGACTGAACAATGATACCACAGCCTCTCTTAATTCACGAATTTTAGGATACATCATAATCTTCATCCTTATAATCATCATGAACACTCTTCTCACCCAGCTTGATGCCGAACCGGTAGGAAGCTTTTGCCAGGGCATGGGCGGCCACAGTAGCGGTGAAAAAGAGCAGCGGAATTGCCACAAGGGCCTTAATACCAATGCTTGCAAACCCATACCTTACAAGCACACCCAGCAAAATGCTGCATGTGCCCAGCGTTACGCATTTAGTGGCAGACTGCAGCCTGTTGTATACATCGGGCAGCCTCAGGAGCCCCACGCAGCCAAAAATATTGAATAGTATACCGATTGCAATCAGCAGTGTGCTTAGTATAATAATTATATCAGCCATCTTTACCTCGTTTTATTAACTCATTCTATATGTTAATGATCATAATTTTTCACTCATTTAGTTTTTTGTTTTCCAGGTACTTGGCCAGTGTGATCGTGCCAATAAAGCTAAGTATTATCCATGCGATTCCGACATCAAGTATATAGGGCCTCTCTGTAAGAATTGCTACTATGGCGCAGATGCCTACAACGAGTATCCCGAAAATATCCAGTCCCACCATCCTGTCGGCGATTGTTGGTCCCCTGATAATCCGGTAAAGACAAAAAACACACAATCCGGTCTGTATGTAAAGAAGAATTTCCAGCATCTTAGTCAAATATTTTTTTTATATAATCTTCAAACCTTCCCGAGACCTTTGCAGTGTATTCAACAGGATCTTCAGAACTTATATAAATCCAGTGTACATAAATATTATCCTTCACTATATCTACTGCTATTGTACCCGGTGTCATTGTAATCGAGTTAGCCAGCATGGCACGTGCAAATGGAGATTTTAGTGTGAGCGGAACCCTTACAATGCCTGGTTTAATAGGCATTTTCGGGTGAAGCACCCTGTAGGCAACATCAAAATTGGCTTTAATACATTCCCAGATAAAGATGAAAAGGTAGATGATGAACCAGTAATAGCGGTGTAACTGAATAAATTTGGCTACATTCTTAAAATAGTACTTTCCGAAGAAGAAAGTAGTAATACCTGCCACAGCCAGTCCGACTACAACCGAACCCGGCTCAACCGACCAGGTAAGCAGCAGCCAGAAGATGAATGATGTTATGAATAGAGTTAAATATCTCATTATATTTAGTTTGGTATAAGACAGGCCTGTATAGTTCTCATCTGCGCTCATATTGCATAGTTTCTTTCATTATCAATTGCACATTACAGATTAAGTATTTTAGTTGCATAATCTGCTGTTTCAACAAGCGTATTCACCGCCGGACCGAGAAAAACCTCCCTGATCCCCGGAAAGATAAGCAGGCTAAGCACCAGGCATAGTATAGCCAGCGTAACCATAGAGAAGCACATTGAAAAAGGCACCTCTTTCACAACCTCTCTTTGCGGTGATTTGTCATAGAAGGCATAACGCTGGAATTTCATGAAAGAGGCCAGTGTAATGATGCCGGCTATAACCGCCAGTAAGGCAAGAAGGTAGAAGCCTCCTTGTATGGCGGCTACAATGATGACAAGCTTACTGAAGAAGCCGTTAAACGGAGGCATTCCCGAAATTGCCATAGAGGCGCTGAATGATGATGCCAGTGTCACGGGCATATACCTGGCAAGCCCGCCCATCTTTGTCATATCTCTTGTTCCGGTTGCATATTCTATAGAACCCGCATTGAGAAAAAGAAGTCCCTTAAAAACCGCATGGTTGATCATATGGAACAGTCCGCCACCAATAGCAAGCGCAGCAACAGACTTGTCTCCATCTCTTGCCAGCAGTATCATTCCCATTCCTATCCCGATAACCACGTATCCCATCTGGCTTATGCTGTGGTAGGCAAGCAATCTTTTAAGGTCCCACTGCCCGATGGCAAGCAGAACACCAATAACCATTGAAATAGCCCCTATTACAGTTATAACTGATGCAAGTCCGCCATCAAGCTGGAACATATTAAAAAACAGTCTTATTATTACATAGACTCCTACTGCCTTGATCAGAACGCCTGAAAGCATTGCCGAAATAGGAGAGGGGGCAGAGGAGTGTGCGTCCGGAAGCCATGCATGGAAAGGAATAAGGGCAGCCTTTATTCCAAAGCCGGTCACCATTATAAGCTGTACGAAGACAAGAAAGGCATTCCTTTCTTCTCCTGTCAGAATTATTGCAATATCGGCAATATTGAGCGTGCCTGTTCTCCAGTATATCATCGCGATACCAAAAAGTATCAGCAGTGAAGCCAGTCCCCCCAGGACCTGGTACTTATACGAGGCCTCCAGCTCGGTTTTTTCCACCCCGAAGGCTACCAGCGCGTATGAGGATATGACAGAAATCTCCAGGAAGACATAGAGATTGAAAAGATCGCCCGAAAGCACAACTCCGTTCATTCCCGCTACCATAAGGCACATGAGGGTATAGAAAAAATTCTCTCCTGTATACCTTTTTATATAGCTTATCGCATAGAAGGCTGACAGAAAACCAAGCAGGTTTATTATGATTAGCAGGAATCTGCTCAGACCGTCCAAAACCAGGTAAATAGCAACAGGAACACCATTGACGGGCTCCCAGCCACCCGCCATGTAAGTCATTGTATCCTGGCTCTCCCCAACAGCAATGATTGAAATGATCAACAGGACAAACATTATGCTGCTTGTAAATATCCGCTGAAAACCGGGCACCAGTCTGCCGATGACAGGGATCAAAAAAGCAGCGAACAGAGGAATGATGACAAACAATATTATTATTGACGAATCCATTTATTAACCTTTAAGTTCGTTTATCCTTCTGATATCGAATGTGCCATATTTCTTGTAGAGCCTAATTGCAATTGTCAGGAGCATAGCATTGGTAGCCAGCGCTATAACAATAGCCGTCAGCACCATAGCCTGGGGAAGCGGATCCACTACCGGTGCCCCGGAAACCATCTCACTACCGAGTATTGGCGCCTCTGCGCCCGATATATACCCTATCAGAGCCAGCATCAGGAATATACTGAATTCCATAACTGTAAGGGATATCACCACCTTGATCAGGTTTCTACGGGTCAGTACACCGTGGATACCTACCAAAAACAAAAGAAAACAGAGAATAAACAGAGTCATTTTGATATCTCCTCTTTATAGATTACAAGTGCAAGAAATATTGTTATAAGTGCTGCCGCCACCTCCATTCCGATAAAGATGTTATAAAGCGGGATCACTCCCGCGCTTATTAGCCTGCCTGGAATTCCTGTTGGCAGAAAGTTGTTGAAAAAAACCAGGCTGCCGGCAACCAGTCCTGTTGTTGCCAGGACCAGAACCAAAAGCACTGCTGTACTCTCCACCACTGATGAGCCCTCTTCCTGTCTTTTTAGTTTAATATATTCAGAGCCGTTGGCAAGGATCAGCAAAATGAAGGCACCAGCTACCAGCGCACCTCCTGCGAACCCACCGCCCGGCGTGAGATGCCCGTGAGTGATAATGTATACCCCGTAAACAAATATCAATCCGCTCATCAACTGGGCTATTTTTTTTACTATTACTGACATTCCCTGCATAGTCCTATTTTTTTCCTGTAAGTCTTAATATTGTTAACACACCTATAGCGGCAGTAAACAGAACGGTTGCCTCGCCCAGGGTATCATAACCCCTGAAATCCCACAATATCCCTGTTACAAGATTCAGACTGCCGGTTTGCGATGCGGCATCCGTTACGTATGCCTCCGACATCCTGAGCGTATGTTCGCCAAATTTGCTTAGGCCAGATATGGCCCTGTTGAAGTATACCAGCAGCACAATTATAAAAATAAATGTGACAGCCGTCGTACCGCCCTTCCTCCGGTCAAAAGAGACATTCAGCTCCAGCCTTGAGCTGTCTAGCACCACCGCCACCATAATTATAAGTGTGATTGTCTCCACCACTATTTGTACAATGGCCAGGTCAGGTGCCTTCAGAATCAGAAAACATATCACCAGTCCATATCCCACGAAGCCCTGTGCNATAATTGCCGACAGGAGGTCGCGGGCGTGTATAGCTACTATTGCAGCTATTATCATGAAACATATTATGATCGAAAGCATCACTTCCATATCAGCTCATTATAAAAGTATTAACAAAATAATAACCAGTCCCCCGAAAATCCACGCCAAATAAGTATGCAGCACTCCGTCGTGCCTCCTGCTTAAGCCATTGTTCATCCACAGAATACAGTCCTTTGACCTTAAGTAGATATCAAACCACCCCTTATAGGCTTTATTATATATGTAAAAAAGCAACGGGGAATTGCTTATCGTACGGTAGAACCCGGTTACAGGATACCCCCTGTCGTCCGATACCTTCTCCCCGCCGGTAAAGCTCTCAGCCTTCCTCATCCTTCTTACCCCTGTTGCCAGATAGATCAATCCTCCTAAAATGATTGAAAGGATGATCAGTCCGGATACGGTCGCGGACTGCCACACGCCATAGAACTCAAATGGTCCGGTAACCGGGAAGAAGAGTTTTGGCACAAAATATCCGGTCGCAAACACTCCCAGTGCAATGCACATAAGGGCGAGCACTGCAACGGGTGTCAACATTGACGGTCCGGCTTCCCTGACCTTCTGCATATTCTCCTTAATACTGCCAAGGAAGATGCCGCTTATAAATTTGATAAAGCTGGCAAGCGTTAGTGCTGATCCCAGAACTGCCACCGCCAGCCAAAGAATCCATAACCGGCCTGCCAGGGTCCCGCCGCTTCCGAAATCTATAATTCCCTGGTAGATCATCCATTTCGATGCAAAGCCATTGAAGGGGGGGATGCCCGAAATGGACAGAGCAAATATCAACCCGCAGATATATGTAAACGGCATTTTGACGGATAAACCTCCCAGCCGGTCCAGTTTGGTTTCTCCGGTTGCTGATCTTATATTCCCCGCAACAAGGAAGAGCCCGCTCTTGTAAATAGCATTGTTTATCATATGGAACAGTCCCGCTGCCAGTCCCAGAACGCTGCCCAGCCCTATCCCCAGTACCATATAGCCCACCTGTGAGACTGCATGAAATCCCAGTAGCTTTTTATAATCGTGTTGTACCAGTGCCATCATCACGGCAATGATTATTGTTATCACTCCGAGGGAAAGGATTATTAGCCGCAGAGTTTCGCTCATTATGAACATGTCATGACAAATCCTTACAAGGAAATATATGCCAAGCAGTTTGTCAAGTGAAGCTGGAAGATATGCCGAAGATACTGCAGGAGCGTTCTCTGTATAATCAGGTATCCATGAGTGGAACGGGAATGCCCCCGCCTTGGTAAAGCTGCCCGCCAGAAGTGCTGCGAAAGCCGTATAACTGAGCACTGACCTTGTTTCAAGCGAAATATCGCTCATTGTAACTGAACCTGTAAGTGTATAGAGTATTGCAATACCCAAAATCATGATCCCGTCGGACGAGCCTATCATGATAATGGTTTTTTTGGCTGCGGCAGAACTTTTCTCATCATGTGCCGGGATTAGCTTGTAGAGTGTAAGGGCAAGGATGCCCCAAAGGAAGATGAACAGCAGCAGGTTGTCTGCCATAATTGTTCCCAGTGAGATGCCAAAGGTTATAAGAAAATAGCTGTGAAAGTTGCTGCACCTGTCATCCTGGCTTACACCCCTGATCGAATATACTGATATCAGCAGACCGAAAATTCCCGTTAGCAATACAGTTATTTGGGACAAGCCGTCTATATTGAACCTCATAAATTCGTTGGAGCCGTGCATGATCCGGCCCAGATTTTCACCCGCCACCTGGATCTCAGGAGTGTAAAGTCTCACCAATCCGGGTTCTGCCCTGAATATAAGCCATGTCCCGACGGCAGTAAAGATGGTTACCAGGAGTGTCAGAATATCTTTCCCCTTTTTATCCTGCTCGGGAATTACAAACAGCAATAATCCTGCAACAACCGGTACGACTATTATGAGTCCTGTAATATCCATTATTATATTTATTATCTTAAACAATGGTTAAAACCCTGCAATTTATCCAGGTACTTTAGTTTCCTGGCTCTTTAACAACCTGTTGATATTTAACCCATCCTGAATTAGTTCATTGACTTTTTTGTGTTTTTATCTTCTCCGTCTTCCTTCGGCTGATATCCAGCAGTTCGTAACCGCTATAGAGCCTTTCTTTACTTGCAAAATCGTATGCCACCGCCATCCGTTCGGTGCAGCAGTAGCATGGGTCAACAGCAGCCAGCGAAATTGTTGCATCGGCAATGGTCTGGCCAACGCAGGACTTTTTGAATGTGGCAATATTCACATAGCTTGGTGCCCTAATCTTGTGACGCACCGGTGAATTTGAGCCGTCTGTCACCACAAAATGGAATACCTCGCCCCTCGGTGCCTCGGCACGTCCGGTTCCTATCCCCTCAGGTATCTCGCGCACCTGGATTTCCGTATCACCCTCCTTCTCCCTCTTCATTTTATTCAGGCACTGCTCTATAATTTTGATTGATTCGTACATTTCCAGCAGCCTTACCTCGGCCTTGGCAAACACATCACCTGCCTCTGCTGTTATAACTTTCCAGTCGACCAGACCATAAGCCGCATATGGATCGTCCCTCCTGATATCAATATCCACCCCTGAGGCCCTTGCTGTTGGCCCCACTGCGGCATAATCTGCAATATCCTTTTTAGTCAGTATACCCACCCCTTTAGTGCGCGCATGTATTACCGGATCGTCCATAACTGCACCGGTCAGAAGGTCGGTTTTCCTTTTTACCACCTGCATCACCTTTTTAATTTCTCTGATCTGTGGGTCGGTTATATCCCTTCTGACCCCGCCTATCTTAAACATAGCGTAGCTGTTACGGTTGCCGGTTATCATTTCAAACAGGTCGAGAACCGGTTCGCGGTATTTCCATGCCCACATAAAGACCGTATTGTAGCCCAGGAAATGCCCCGCCAGTCCCACCCACAGCAGATGGGAGTGCAGCCTTTCAAGTTCGCCGATAATAGTGCGGATATATTTTGCCCTGTCGGGCACCTCTATGTCTGCAATCTCCTCCATGGCATTTGCAAATGCAAACGGATGGGAGGTGGAGCAGATACCGCAGATACGCTCCACAAGAAAAAATACCTGGTCGAAAGTTTTCTGCTCACTCAGCTTCTCAATACCACGGTGGTTATAACCTGTCTCCCACTTGATATCCTTCACTATTTCGCCCTCACAATAAAGCTTGAACAGTTCCGGTTCCTCCTGGAGCGGATGGTAGGGGCCAATCGGTATGATCTTTTTATTACTCATTTTCTGCTTGCTGCTTTTGACTAATTTGATTTGCGGTAGGGATAAACACCCTCTGCCCAGTTTCCGTCCGACAGTAATTTCTCGAGGTTGGGGTGGTTCCGAAAGTTAATCCCCAGAATTTCATACATCTCCCTCTCTATCCAGTTGGCTGCGGTAAATAAACCTGTGAGCGAATCTATTTCCGGCTTGTTCTCGTCAAGCACCACCTGCACATTTATTATATTGCCGGTTGCGTCGTCACTGAAATGGTAAAGTATCTCAATCCCTTTTCCGGTATGCATAGCCGAAGCAATTATGAACCTTAACCGGAGATGCACTTGCATGAACCGTGCAACATTGACTATTGCCCCGGGGTTTATATGGACACTAAGGCGTGTTTCCTTGAGGTAATCAATCTTTAACAGGTCTTTTTCAAACACTGCTATTATTGTATCTGCCAGTTTATCTGTTTTCATTATCTATCCGAATTTAGCCTGAACCAGTTTTACTATTCCTGCCAGTATCGCTTCCGGCTTGGGCGGGCATCCCGGTATGTAGGCATCAACAGGAATGATTTTATCTACCGGACCGGCAAAAGTATCCCCTTCGGCGAATATTCCGCCAGTGCATCCACACGCCCCGATAGCCACAACCAGGCATGGCTTTGCAGTTTGTTCATATACTTCAAGGAGTCTTGACCTGGCCCTTTTATTTATTGAACCGTTAACCAGGATCACATCTGCATGACGCGGAGACCCCACCAAAAGCATGCCGTAGCGCTCCACATCAAATCTTGGTGTGAGGCAGTCCAGTATCTCAATATCGCAATTGTTGCAGGACGCCCCTCCGAAATGGAACAACCAAAGTGACTTTTGGAGGCATAAACTCTTTATACTCACTGTTTTATCTGTTTTTCAGTTGTAATTATGTTGTTGCTAACCGGGATCAGTAAATATTTCACTATTTGTTTTATGCATAAAGATTATTTACAAGCCTGAATATGTCAATATAATGGCAATTAAAACCAGTGCATTCATCCAGATGAAGAAGAAACGCATGGCCTGACCCACCTTGAGCCTGGGATTTGTGTTCCTGATCAGGGTAAGCAGCAGCACTACTGCAAGAATTTTGAGCACCGACCATAGTATCGATGTGCCGGTAAGCGAAAGTCCCCCGAGCAGCAGCACTACCGCCAGTGCCGGAAGAACGAACAACATGATATATTTTGTAAATTTGATCATGGCGTAGGGAGGCCCTGAATATTCTATAAAGGCCCCTCCCGACAGTTCAGTTTCAGCTTCTGCAATATCAAACGGTACCATACCCAGTTTGGCCTGTATGCAGAATATCAGGGGGATAAACAGCAGAACACCTGAAAGACTGCCTATAAGTGCTCCGTTCTGTTGCTGGTAAGCGATGATCTCATAAAGACTTATGTTCATCCCCGATTTCATTATTACCGTGGCAAAAATCAGCAGCAGGGTTAGCTCAAAACCGATCAGCAGCTTTATCTCCCGTGAGGCACCGACCGATGCAAGCGGATTTCCCGAAGCCAGTGCTCCTGTCACATAAGATATTGATGGGATGGTAAGAAGATAGAAGATCACTATTATATCACCCCTGAAACCGCTTGTTATGCCAAATGCCGGCAGAAGGATTAATGCAGCAGAGATCGATGCACCAGACAATGCCAGAACCGGAGCAGAAAGAAATGTCAGCACCGACCCCCTTGCAGGCACAATGGTCTCTTTGACAAGCAGCAATTTCAGAAAATCATAAAAAGGCTGCATCAGAACCGGTCCCCGTCTGAACTGCACCCAGGCAGTAACCTTCCTGTCGAACCAGCTCAGCAATCCGCCAACAACACCGGCAAACAACAACCCCGGAAAAACAAGAAAGTAAAACAGATTCTCTGCCATTCCTTTAATTTTATTTGTTCCGGCTGTGTCCCTGCAACCGCATATACAGCCTTATTGATTATTCTTCTTCAGGAGCCCTTACCGGATTACCGGCTATCATTCCGGTTCTTTCGCCTCCTTTATCTCCTCCCACCTTTTTTCCTTTACCAGTACCAGATCGTTCATCCGGTATATGTTGTTTTCGGGGTCCTCATCCATATCAACCCATTTTACAGAGCCACCGGGGCAATTATCGATGAATTTCCTTATCTCAGCCTTATTGTTAAGATCGAAGTAATTATCCATGGTCCTGTGATGTTCAAAAAAGTCGCTCATCATTGTGCCGAACGGGCATATCACCACACACGATTTACATGCGATGCAGAGATTTGTAGAACGCATGATCATACCTTCACCATCCTTATCCAGTGCGTCGGCAGGGCAGGCAGATATGCACGGTGCATCCTCACATCTCCGGCAGGTATACCTGAATACAGCCAGTTCTCTGATAGTTTTCCTTCCGTTGGTATTTGGAAATTCACTCAGCACACCCTCCGGTCTCAGATCATCGGATGACTCTCCCGGCCTGTTTTGCCGTAGCATATCAAGATCTATCAGCAGTTTTTTTTCCATACCCTCTATTGTGAAGAATAATATCCTGAACTATTATGCCGACTGAGGTTAACCTTATATTCCCACCCTATTTCCATATATCCGGCTGATCCTTTATCTCATCATAACTGAATACCGGCCCGTCCTTACAGACGAAGTATTCACCCATCATGCAGTGACCGCATTTACCCAGTCCGCATGACATGTTCTTTTCCATCGAAAGATATATTTGTCTGTCCTTATAGCCCATCTCAAGCAGTTTCATCACACCGAATTTCATCATAATGGGCGGGCCGCAGACTACCGCAACCGAATCGTCAATATTTACTTCCACCTTGTCAAGCAGCACCGTTGCCACACCCACTTCCCCGGCCCAGGTCTCATCAGCAACATCGACTGTACGGTGGACCTCGAACTTGTCGATCGTTTTAAGATTTTCAATATAGGGTTTGTAAATACATTCGGCAGGATTCTTTGATCCGTAGCAGAAAGTTACTTTCCTCACTTTATCCTTTTCGGCCTCAAGGTTGTAAAGCAACGACCGGAGCGGTGCAAAGCCGCATCCTCCTCCAACTATCAGGATCTCTTTTCCGTAAAGCCTGTCAAGCGGATAACCCCTTCCGTACGGCCCTCTTATACCCATTATCTCGCCGGGTTTCAGATTATGGATCTTTTCAGTAACATACCCGGCTTTCATAATGGTGATCTCTATCCTGTCCTTTACAAGGGGAGATGATGAAGGGGTGAACGGTGCCTCTCCTGTACCGTTCAGCGTCAGTTCGATAAACTGTCCTGTAGCAAAGGAGAATTCCTGTTCAGGCACCAGCACAAAACTTTTAATAGTTGGTGATTCCTCTATCACCTCTATCAGTTCGGCTCTGAGTGGCTTGTATATGTTTGTCTCTTTCATGAATTTTTTTCTGATGCAAGTTCTTCAAGCAACTCATTCTTGCTTATCTTTCCTATGCATGTATCTATGCACCTCCCGCATCCCGTGCAGGCAATTGATTTGAATTTTAACGGTTTCCATACATATTTGCACTGGTACCGGTTCCTGAATCGTACAAACAGCTCCCCGAGAGGGTCCTCGCCTGCTGCAACCTTTTCAAATCCAGGGTACTGGCAGGTGTCAAGCTGCCGTATCTTCTCAAAGTCCGGTCTGTCGATCAGTAAAAAGCAGGTACATGTGGGACAAATGGCAGCACATGCACCGCATGATACACAGGTGGATGCATAGGATTTCCATATTTTGTCAGGTGAATCTTTTATCAGCTTGCCCGATAGTTCGTAACCGGGCAGATTTTTGTTTTTATCTTTAAGCAACCGGGTTATTTCGCTCCTTTTTTCATTGATCTCACTGGCCTCGTCTTTTGATGCTTTGATGATATCTGCATATTTCCCCATCTCTTTTAATAGCTCCGCTCCCCTGGCCGAAAGGCTTTGCAGGAACACCAGGTGTCTGTCCCTTGCAAGCATCAGGTCGCAGTTTTTTTCCGGATACGGTTTCAGGCCATAGCTTGTACAATGGCAGTTTTCAACGATTGAGCGGCAGTCGTATCCTATCAGGATGAAGTTCTCCCTTCTGTTTTTGTAATAGATATCTGTATAATCTCTTTGCAGGTACATTTCATCGAGAATATCCAGTGCTGCCAGGTCACAGGAGGGGACGCCCATTATAATTGCAGGTTTCTCTATACCAGATTCAACAGTGACGTTTTCTTTTACCGGAAGGAAAAATGTTTTAACCGGTGTGGCAGGTTTTGGATGGTTGTATATGATGTTGCCGGTATTTTCCTTATCTACCAGTTCGTAGTCCTGGGACCCGTTAAATTCTACCGGTGCAAACAATGAATAGGACGCCGAAAACTGTCCCAGTACAGCCTGCCAGTCAGTCATGGATATGACAAACATCTTATCCATAAATTGCTCGATTGATTGTTTAATGAAGCAAATTATTAAATTCGCTGTTACTGATCAAAAAAATGTGAATATATTTTAGGTAACGCGAGTTATTAATATTTAGACAAAATAAACGGAGGGGTGCAGGGAGCTGAATAGCAGGATCAAGAAAATTATTTGTATATTCTCAAATTAGGTTATATATTTATTGTGAAAAATAAAATGTGAAAACTGTAACAATAAAATGGTAAACCTGGTTCAAACCAAGCGTCTCCAGAAATACAGGATGGCACTGTTGCGGTTTAAAAAGATGGGCTTAAAGAAGACTTTCTCACATAGCCTGTCAGAAGAGACAAGTGTAAGCGCTGTTCTTATCCGGAAAGATTTTTCGCAGTGCGGGATCAGGGGGAAAAGAAGGGGCGGGTATGATATTGATCTTTTGCTTGGAGAGCTGAAGAAAATTTTTGGCCATGAAAAGGAGCAGAATATCATTATCGTGGGACTTGGAAATATAGGCTCAGCACTGGTAAAGTATGAAGATTACCGGCAAAGCAATATGAATATGGTAGCAGCATTTGATATTGATCCGGCAAAGCGTACCCGCAGGTATCCGGTGCCGGTGTACTCGCTTGAAAATCTCAGGGAGGTAATAGATACATTTGATGTGTCGGTTGCCATACTTGCTGTGCCTGAGTTTTCAGCCCAGGAGACTTCCCGGTACCTTGTTGAAAACGGCATCAGGGGAATACTGAACTTTGCACCTGTGCTGCTAAAGGTGCCGGATCATGTTCTTGTAAACAATGTTAATGTTATGATAGAGCTGGAGAGGCTGATGTATCATATTGGCGTCATTCAGGATTAGTTAGAGTCCGGGTCCAGGTGTAACGCATCAGGCGGGTATTCCGGACAGGCACCGAGGATTCATTAAATCAATATCATCCCTTTATGGCAGAAGTGTTATCAACCATAGCAGCCATACTTGTCAAGGTCGGCGGACTGGTACAGGGAGTCGGTTACAGGCCCTTTGTTTACCGGCTGGCAGGAGAATGTAACGTTAAAGGATGGGTAATAAACCGCAGTGACGGGGTGCTTATACATGCACAGGGTGAGATTTTTGAAATTGAGAAATTTGCCGGGTATATAAGAGATAAAGCCCCGGTTGCTGCCAATATCTCATCGGTTGAGGTCACAAAAGTTCCAGCCGGTGATTATTCAGGGTTTGAAATACAGGGTAGCCTGCCGGTTCCCGGCAGTATAACCGGCATCAGCCCCGATATTGCAGTTTGTCATGAATGTATTGATGACCTGAAAAACCAGCCTGCCAGGATTTCTTATCCTCTTATAAACTGCACAAACTGCGGTCCCCGTTTCTCAATCATATCAAAGTTGCCTTACGACCGCAATCACACCAGTATGGATAGTTTTGCAATGTGTCCAGTATGTGAAAAGGAATACACCGATCCGGAAGACCGGAGGTTCCACGCCCAGCCTGTATCCTGTAACAGTTGCGGACCCTCTTACAGTATCGCAATCAACGGATATCCGGGCGGCATATCCGGCAGCCACTGGAGCAACGGTGCCACTGCCAGCCTTCCCGGATCACCCTCACATGGTCCCGGGTTAAACTATGATAAAGTGAGCCGGCTGCTTGAAAATGGGGCTGTGGTTGCCATAAAGGGAACAGGTGGATATAACCTTTTGTGTGATGCATTGAACCCCGGTGCTGCTCAAAGAATAAGAGAAATAAAGGGCCGGGAAAGAAAGCCATTTGCTGTAATGTTCAGAAATACGGATAAGGTGAAGGAGTACTGCAGGGCAGATAAAAATGAGATGGATCTTCTGCAGTCCTGGAGAAGACCGGTTGTGCTTTTAAAAAAGAATCTGTTCGGGCAGGCTGAGAAGATACCCGGCCTGGTTAACGGGGGACTCGATACCATTGGTGCAATTCTTCCGTATATGCCATTCCATTACCTTTTGTTTGAGCAACTGAAACTTCACGCCCTGGTATTTACCAGCGCAAATACCTCCGGCGATCCCATAGTGTTTGATGACCATAAGGCCTTAAATCTTTTTGGAACTCAGGCTGATGCCCTGGTACCCTATAACAGGGAAATAATCAATCCGGTCGATGATTCTGTATGCCGCCTGGCAGGGAAGAACGTACAGATACTTCGAAGGGCCAGGGGATATGTGCCTGAAATGATAAGTTTGCCGGTAACGGTTGAAGGCGTATTTGCAGCAGGCAGCGATCTTAAGAATACATTTGCTATGGGCAGGGACAACCAGGCTGTTTTAAGTCAGCATAACGGCGATCTGGAGAATTATGAAGTATTTTGCCGTTACAGGGATAACATAGACCGGTTTGCATCGCTGTTCAGTTTTAAACCCGGAATGGTTGCATATGACATGCATCCGGGTTTCCATTCGTCTAAATTTGCCGCAAAACTTGCCGAAGAAACCGGTAGCAGGCATACCGGGGTGCAGCACCATCATGCCCATATTGCATCGTGCATGGCGGAGCATGGCATCGTAAAAACCGTTACAGGGGTTTGTTTTGACGGTACCGGTTACGGAGATGACGGAAACATCTGGGGTAGTGAGTTTATGGTCTGTGATTATCATGGCTATGAGAGGATCAGCCATTTTGATTACATCCCTTTGCCCGGTGGTGAGGCTGCTATCACTGAACCATGGCGGATAGCTCTGGCATGTTTGAGGAAGAACGGGTACTCCGGCACAGAAAGGTGGATTGATATGTACCTGAAGGATGTTCCTGCAGAAAATATAGGAATAGTTGATGAAATGATTACCAGAGGTATAAACACCCCTCTCAGTTGCGGCGCAGGGCGTCTTTTTGACCTCGTTGCCGCACTGACAGGTTTATGTACCATTGCAGATTATGATGGTGAAGCTCCAATGCTGCTTGAAAGTATTTGTTCAGCAGGTAAGGAAGATGGTTATGATTTTTCTGAAGGGATATACCCGGTTATTGATCAGGTTATGAGTGACCTGGAAAGGGGTGTGGCACCCGGCTGTATATCTTCCCTGTTTCACAATGGTATGGCAGAAACGATACATAAAAAAGCAAGGTATATAGCGGCAGGTGCCGGTACAGACAAGGTGGTCCTGAGCGGTGGAGTGTTCCAGAACTCATATTTAACGGAAAGGGTGATTCGTTTATTTGACAATGACAAACTTAATGTGTTTATTAACAAAAGGGTGCCCCTGAATGACGGGGGACTGGCACTCGGACAGCTGGCAATTGCTGCTGAAACCTTATAATTATTATGTGTTTAAGTATCCCGGTAAAAATTATGGCCATCGAAGGCGACTATGCAACAGTCAGCTTTGGAGGCAACAGTTACAGGGCCGGACTGCAACTGACAGACAACCTTAAGGTGGGCGATTATGTGCTGCTCCATGCAGGATTTGCAATCCAGAAAATTGACAGGAAAGAAGCAGAGGAGACTCTCAGGCTTATAGATGAGATGAAAAATCTTTTATGAAATTCATGGTTCATAAAAGTCTCAGGATTAGAGTTCAGTAAAGGTTGCAGGTTTATGATTTAAATTATCTGCCGGGTTTAAGGTTTATGACCATTAGCATTAGCATTAGCATTAGCATTAGCATTAGCATTAGCATTAGCATGATCATGCAACCTTATAAGGAAAGTGACGCCCCAAAACAGAAATGTAAATAGCGGCAAAAAACCGGATTATGGATTTGACAGGGTCATTCAGGGAGCAAGGGAGGGTTGATACACTCCTGGGTCATATCCGCCGGGAGGCTGCCGGCGAATATATATTTATGGAGGTTTGCGGCGGACATACCACTGCCATACAGAGTTACGGTATCCCGGGTNTGCTGCCGCACGGTATCCGGCTGATATCAGGTCCCGGCTGCCNGGTTTGTGTTACATCGCAGACTTTTATAGATCACGCGATAGCACTTACAGGGATGCCTGATGTAACAGTTGCCACTTTTGGCGATCTTGTGAAAGTGCCTGGCAGTGAGAGCTCGCTGGAAAGAGAGAAGGCCGGGGGTGCCGATGTCAGGGTTGTCTACTCGGTTAACGAAGCTATAAGTCTCGCTGAAAAAAACCGTGAGAGAAAGGTCGTATTCCTGGCAGTTGGTTTTGAAACTACGGCACCAGGTACGGCTGCAGGGGTGCTTGATGCCGCAAAGAGGGGGATACGGAATTTCTTTCTTCTTTCTGCTCACAAGATAATGCCTCCTGCCATGAGAGCTGTCGTAACCGGGGGAACACACGTAAACGGATTCATCTGTCCGGGTCATGTCAGTGCCATTACAGGAAGTGGGATCTACCGGTTTTTGCCGGATGATTTTGGCGTTGGATGTGTGATATCTGGTTTTGAGCCGCTGGATATCCTCCAGTCAGTTCTTATGCTGATCAGGCAGGTCAACCTGAAAAGGCCGGGGGTAGAGGTTCAGTATACCAGGGCGGTTAAACCGGAGGGAAACAGGAAGGCAGTTTCAATTATGAATCAGGTGTTCCGGGTGTCGGACGACTGGTGGAGGGGATTCGGGGTTTTAGCGGGGAGCGGACTAAGACTGAGGGAGGGATATGAGAATATTGATGCGGAAAAGGTCTTTCCCGCTTTCGCAGAAAAAAATATTGATGAGGGGGACTGCATCTGCGGTGAAATACTCAGGGGAACAAGTACTCCGGGCGAGTGTCCTCTCTTCGGCAAGGCTTGCAACCCCGGTAATCCGGCAGGGGCCTGTATGGTATCATCAGAAGGAGCCTGCAATGTCTATTTTAAATACAGGAATCCCCATGATACTGCGTATCACAAAAAATATTAAATAAAACAGGG
>SL_3KL_010_SEDDRAFT_10000789_pt1 | contig 27553 bp, 16 predicted proteins | sample SodLakKL_010_SED_2_FD_10381 | JGI IMG/M metagenome (IMG submission 10381)
TCTCGTCAGCGGTAAGTGCTGTTGGTGGATAACAAGGCTCCGGTTCAGTGCCGGTGTATATATGGATGTCGTCAACAGACCATCCGTTGATGCTGAAGCTGTTTTCACCGTATGCCCTGAAACGCACCTGGAATATTTGTCCGGCCATACCCGGCAATACCTGTCCCTCTATCACATTTTCCTGGTTGCCGCCTCCTAATCCGCTGCTGGAGAAGTTTTCAAGCAAAATCCATTCATCTCCCGCCAGGGTCTTATATTCTACAGCCATCTGGTTAATGTTGGCATCGTTGAAGTTGTTCAGGAACAAAATGTAATCCATCAGGATTGTCTCTGTTTGGTTAGTGGCATCAATTTGCGGACTGACCAGGCTAAAGGAATAGCTTGTAACGGATGGACTCCAGGAGAATACAGCGTGTGGTGGACCACTCACAGAAGAAGGAGGGGCATAATTGCTTCCAAAGCTCCAGTTACCTTGCCCGTCAGGGAATTCCCAGCAATCGGGTGATGCCCCGTGAAAGTTTTCACTGTATGGGAGTGTAAAAATATCACAGGGTGTTGTAAATGTGGCGGGGCCAGTCCAAATGCTTTCATCATTTTCACCACAATAAGCCCGCACGTACACATCATATTGCGTGACAGGAGAAAGACCCTCAAGCAAAAACGAGTGGGCTGCAATTCCCTGTATCAGCTCACCTCCTGTTTCCGGCGGGAAACCCGATTCGCCGTAAACAATGTCCCACAGATCCTCATCACCCACGGGTGTCCATGACACCAAAGCTGATGAAGAGGTTATTTCACCAACATGGAGATCAATGGGTGCCGGACATGTAGCCAGTGTTTTGAAATGAACAGGGCCTGCCCAGATGCTTATGTCATCATCTCCGCAGTCGGCGCGAACATAAACATCATAATTTGTGAACACATCAAGACCTTCCAACAGATAAGAAGTTTCCTCAATTCCCCCGACCAGGGTGCCTGCGCTTACGGGATCGAATCCCTGCGGGCCCCAGAGCAGATCCCATTGTGTTTCTTCTCCAACGCTTACCCAGCTTATTTCAGCACTGTTGACCGTAATGTTATCAGCAGCAAGCTCATAGGGAGGTGCACAGGAATATGAATACACGTGGAAGTTATCAATGACCCAGCGGTTCAAATTAAAGGAGTTGGAACCGTGGGCGCGGAAGCCGATCATAAAGACATTGTCAATGGCATATGGTGTAATATCCACCATGTAGGTGTCCCAGGCTATATCTCCGCTATTATTGTTAAACGCAATTACTTCATGCCATTCTGTTCCGTCAAAAACCTCGATGCTTAAATTCTCTGTGGTATTCGCAGAATAATTGTCAAGCATCATATCGAATTCAAGAGCGATGGCACTCCCCGGAATATCTCCGTTGTAGGGAGGACTTACCAGGCGGTGCGAATAATTGGTTATGGAGGGAGACCAGTTGAATATCATGGCAGGTGCGGGGTTTCCGTAAGAGCCTGATGCCCTCCAGTTGCCCTGTGATGGGTCAAAGTCCCAGCAATAGGGCACATCACCACCGCCAAAAGCTTCACTAACGGGCAGTTCTTCAATGCCGCAGAGGGTGCGGCCGTCGGTATTCCGACCATAAGAATACACGCCATCGTCATCAATAGACCAACTGCGGTAAAAATACAATGTGGATGCATTCAGGCCGTCATGCAGGAAAGTGGTTTCTTCTCCTACATACAAGACGTGGCCGCCGCCGGGTAATTCGTCGCCCGCTTCATAGGTAACACCCTCTTCCGGAGCGCCAAAAGAACCATCCGGACTCCATGCAACCATGACCTCGTCATTGTCGTCATTCTTTTCCCAGCTAAGGCTGATCTCTGTATCGGTAATACCGGTGGCCGTAAAATTGGAAGGGTTGGAAGGTAGGATCAGGAATAATTCTGCCAAAATAAGGGCCTCCAGTGCGTTTAAGCGGCCACTGCCCAATTGACCGAGAAATCCGGGGTTCACGTGATAGTGGTTGTCAACAGTCATGGTCAGGATGTCTGCCACATCTTCCGCAGCAAGTTCTCCGAAAACCCTGGATAACATCAAGGCAGCAACCCCCGAAACATGGGGAGATGCCATGGATGTACCCTGGTAATAACCATAGCTGTTGTTGTTGAGTGTACTCAGGACACCACGCTGGGTCACGGTGTTTGTTTCACCACCGGGAGCGGAAATATCCACCCATTCACCAAAGGTGGAATACCAGGCTTTCTGGTCCTGGTTGTTGGTGGCCGCAACGGAATAGGCACCGGAATAATACCCGGGATACCTGGGATCGGAAGTGTTGCTGTTTCCGGCAGAAAAAATGGTGATACCGCCTTCCATTGCATCGCCTCCGCCATTCTCATTGAAATAATCAATGGCATCAAGCACATTTTGTTCATAATAATTGGGAGATGTATAACCCCAGCTGTTTTGAGAGATGGAGGCACCGTTATCGGCACCATACAGCGGCGCAAGATGGAAACCTCCATTGCCGGAGGCAGCAAATACCTGTGCTGACATCAGCCTGACGCCATCATCGGCACCGGAGCCACCTGCCACGCCTGAAACCCCAATGTTGTTGTTGTTGACGGCAGCTACCGTACCTGCCACGTGCGTTCCATGGTTATGCGGCTCAATAACCGTAGAATTATGTACAAAATTGTAACCGATCTGATACCACATATTGCCGGCGAGATCCTGGTGGTTGTAGTCAATACCACCATCAATGACCAAAATAACAATGGTGGAATCACCCTTCTCAATATCCCATGCCGCAGGGAGACTGATATCAGCTCCGGGTGTACCATTTTGCTGACCGGTATTATGGTAATGCCATTGGCTTCCGAACTGCGGGTCGTTCGGAATCCATCCATTATCGCTGCGAACCGGCTCCACAAGATGGAAATCGTTGATGTCATGACTGCCAATCAACTCCTTTCGGAACGACGGCTCTGCAATTTCAATTTCGGGAAGACGCTTGTAATCCAGAAGCATCTCTACAATATCCGTGCGCTCATCCACCTCAAGCCGGTACCACAAGTGAAAACCCCAGGCCCGGTGCCTTGCCGTGAATTCATTATTCAAGGCCGGTGAAAGAAAATATTGCTGAACTCCCCTGACACCATAAGCAGCATTCAGCAAGTCAACATTTTCCAGGTGAAAACGAACAATTCCGTCTTCATCTAAATCTACAATATGTTCTTCCAGATGACGGCCAAGCTCTTCACTGAATTTGATCAGCAAAATCCCGTGGTCATAATCCGATCGCTGCACTTCTTCCCACCTGATGGGTGGACGCTCACCCCTGGTGACATTGTAGGGAGCCGAAGCAGAAACATATGAAGTGGTCAATAAAACCAACAAAACACATGAAAAGAAAAAATAAAAATACCTCATTGTGAAATTTTTTAGTGAATAACAGGGGAACAACTCCCTAATGAATCAGACAAAGATATATTTTTCACTTTAAATTGTTTATATTTGATGAATTATTGAAAAGCGCGCGTCATTTAATAATATGATCAAAATGAACCGGAAAATTGCTATTTGCCTTTTAATTACTTGTTTATCAGGGGTCAGTATGTTTGCACAATCGGTTTCACCGGCAGTAATAGCCAGTTCGGGTGGTGAAGGTGAAGCCGGAGGCATACATGTGCAATGGACTGTTGGCGAACTGGCAACAGAGACGCTGACGGGTGCAAACATGATACTCACGCAGGGCTTTCATCAGCCGCATATTATTGTCACTTCCATTGATGAAATTCCGGAAACGGACGAAGTAATCATTGTTTATCCCAATCCCGCTGCTGATTATATTGTGGTTGAATTTAGGTCAGGCGACCAGGAAGGGTTGCTTTTCGGTCTTTATGACCTGCAGGGCCGCCGGGTGCTATCAGGGCAACTGGAGTCACACCAAACAAACCTGGATCTGCAAGATGTCAAAGCAGGCACTTATTTCCTTCATGTCTATCATCATAACAAAACCCTGCAGACATTTAAGATTGTTAAAAATCATTAAATCGAACGCCTTGTCCTATTCAAAAGTTAATACAATCAAGACCATCTTGCAGTGTATTGTTCCGAGAAACACAAAAACGTCGGGATTTAAGTATTTTCAGATGTAACGCCATGTGACAAGGGGTAACAAATTCAACAAAGCCAAGCTTCAAAAACAGACTTTTTGGCTTCCTGTAAGGCTATGAAGCGATTGGTCTTATGTTTAACTGCGTCGGAGATTTTCCTTTTTTTCGTATTTTTGTGCATTCCTTAATTTAATCAAAACCCTTATCCAATCATGTTCAAAAAATTTTACTTTTTGTTATTGTTGGTCATTTCACCGGTGATCTTTGCAGGAGTATATGCTCAGCCGGAAGTGACCCCATCTTTGCAAAGTGCTCTCTCAGAGCGTAGTGCAGACGAATACATTTCGGTTAACCTGCGACTTGTAGCGCAATACGACGACAAGTTGCTTTACCAGCAAAGCCGTGCCATCAAAAACAGCGATGCACGCCGCAGCTTTGTGGTAAATGAGTTGAAACAGTTCAGTTCACAACATCAGGCTGACCTGCTTACCTACCTCCAGGATATGGAATCTCAAGGAAAGGTTCGAAACATCCGGTCATTCTGGGTGGGCAACCTGGTGAACTGCGAAGCAACACCTGAGGTAATCCAGGAGCTGATTACACGCACAGATCTTGCCAGGGTAGATTACAACAAGGAGCGCCAGGTACTGATGCTCGATGATGTTAATCCCGGAACACCTGTAAACGAACCTGACCAAACCAGGACACCCAACAACCTCGCATGGAATGTCACCCTGGTTAATGCCGATCAGGTTTGGGATTTGGGTTATACCGGTGAAGAGGTAATCGTCGCCGTTATGGATACCGGTGTTAACTACAACCATCTGGACATCACAGACAATATGTGGGAACATCCCGATTATCCCGGCCATGGATATAACTTTACCAATAACAGTCACAACACCATGGACTTTCAAGGTCATGGCACACACTGTGCAGGTACGGTTGCGGGTACAGGAGCAGCCGGCACCGGTACGGGTATCGCACCCGGAGCCACCATCATGAACCTGCAGGTGCTGACCAGCTCCGGCGGAGGGACCGAGGCAGGTGTATGGGCAGGTATTCAGTTCGCCATCGACTATGGTGCACATGTTATGAGCCTTTCCCTTGGATGGCAGCATTCCTGGAATCCCGATCGTTCTATGTGGCGACTGACCATGAACACGGCACTCAGTGCAGGAGTTATTGCAGCCGTTGCCTCCGGAAATGAAGGCGGATGGGGCGGCCAACCACCTCCCAGCGAGGTGCGTACACCCGGTGACGTTCCACCCCCATGGACACATCCCGACCAAACCCAGGAAGGTGGCAATTCAGCAGTTGTCAGCGTTGGTTCTACCACCAGTGCCGATGTCATTTCGGGCTTCAGCTCTAAAGGGCCCGTTACCTGGCAGAACGTACTTCCGTTCAACGATTATGCATTCAACCCCGGCACCGGCCTGATCAGGCCCGACGTTGTGGCTCCCGGTTCCGACGTTCTGTCACTTCTGCATAGCAATAACACCGGATATACCACAAAAAGCGGTACTTCTATGGCTACACCCGCGGTGGCCGGTCTGATGGCCCTTATGTTAAGCAAAAACCCCGGACTGCTTCCGGAGGATGTCAACCAGATACTGGAAGAAACGGCCATTCATATGGGCCCGGCAGGCAAGAACAACACATATGGCAGCGGCCGTATCGATGCACTGGCAGCAGTATTGGGAACCCCATACATGGGTATCCGCTATGTTGACCACCAAACCGATGACAGCGCAGGAAATGACGACGGAAACATTAACCCCGGCGAACATATCGTTCTGAGCGTTACCATGGAAAACCCCACCGAAGAAGACATTATAAATGTGGAAGCCAGCCTGAGCTCCCAATCAGAATATATCACCATAATAGAAAGCACCGCAGTACTCGGTGACTTCCTGGCCGGCGAAGCAATCAGCTTTGAAGATGTTTTCACATTTGACGTGGCAGATAACATTCCCGGAAACTATGAAATCGTTTTTGAAGTAACCGCTTTCTCAACCGACGAGCCGGAAGATGTCTGGAAAAGCCCATTTACTGAAATGGCGCACGCCCCCTATCTCGAATTCTCCAATCTGATCATCGACGACACCGAAACCGGTGATGGCAACGGTCAGCTCGATCCCGGTGAAACCGCAGAGGTTCATATCACCCTGACCAATACCGGCCAACTGCCTACCGGAGAAATATCGGTGACGATGGAATCAGACGGCCATTGGATAACCATCCTGTCTTTTGAACCCCAGATTATCGAATCACTGAGCCCCGACGAATCCACTGACCTGGTGTTTGATGTTGTGGCTTTCCACGACACACCCTTAGAAAGCATTGCGGAACTCATATTTAGCGCAATAACCGGTGCATACAACTTCACCCAGGAGAAAGAGATCGTTGTGGGTATTGCACCGTATTACTCCCTTGGAGACATTCCTTCAACATACAACACAAACACAAATACCGGAAGTAATGCATTGGAGCCCGGCGTGTTGACGGTTACCATTCCTGAAGGAGCAACCATAACCGGTGTGGATGTTGAGTACAAAATGACCTCCCACGGTGGTGCATGGATGAGTGAGCAAAGATCTTTCATCCGTTGTGTATCTGAAGGCGGTGCAACAGAACCCCAGGTTTATACAGGAAGCACCACCAACAGTGGCGGTACCGTTGACTATCACCGGACCGGACTGGATATTGCTAACGGTGTTGAAGGCGGCGGTGATATAGAATTTGAACTGCACGCTTTCAGAACATGGGGCGGCTCAGGATCCAACACACAATATGTGTTTGTTCCGAACAACTCCTGGAAAATCATTGTGTATTATCAAATGCCAACACAAGAGGTTGTATTCCGTGTGGAGAACCAGCTTGGAGAAGCCGTTCCGGATGCCAACCTCAGAATCTCAAATACAGAACAAGAAACAGATCAGGAAGGTGAAACTACCTTTGACCTCCCGCAAGGTACTTTTTATCTTACAGCAACAGCCGATCAGCACAGAACAATCAACCTGATGCCACTGGAAATTTTACCGGACACCGATATGGTACTGGTGGAAATGCTGAGGGTGTTTGAAGTAAGCTTCAATATTTTGGATGTCCACGGTAACGAAGTACAAGATGCCGTCATTCACTTTGCTGATGAGGCACTGGAGCCGGGGCAATATGTTGTTGACGACCTGGAAGATGGAATATATACCTTTGTCATTTTGGCAGACGGTCACGAACCTTATGAAGGAGAAGTGGAGATCATTGATAATGACCTTGTGGTTGATGTAGCCCTGAACCCTTATTATAATGTTCTGTTCAATATCCGTGACAGATGGGGTTCGGAAGTATATCATGCTACCATCACCATCAACGACCACACCCATGACGAAGGGCTGTATCATATAGAAGACCTTATCCCTGGAGAATACAGCTTTACCATTACTGCGGAGTTTTTCCATGATTATCACGGTGAATTCAATATCCACGATAATAGCCTGGAACTCGATGTGGAACTCAATGAGGACGGAACGAATATAACAGATCGTGAGTTCACCGAACTCAATATGTTCCCCAATCCGGCACGCGAAAGTGTACGTATTGAGTTCTATAATGATCAGGGCAACCAGGTCGCAATCTCGCTGATGAATTATACCGGCCAGGTGATCAAAAGATATGACATACCGCATACCGAAGGCTATTTCTCCACAGAAATTGACCTCTCAGGTATTACACCCGGTGTTTACTTTGTAAGCATTAATAACACCACAAAAAAACTGATCATTCAGTAGACTGCTGATCATGTTTTTGAAAAAGGGATGCAAAAATGCATCCCTTTTTTGTTTAAAAGTCCTCCTGTTAACATAAACATTCCCATAAGATTTTGTGAACATTTGGTTGGTTACAGTGTTTGTTTTGAAAATGACTACGTCAAATATTTCACCAAATCACCGTTATCATGCTTAAAAAAACATACGTTACAATCTTTATCGCATTATTAAGCCTGCCTTTGCTGGCAGATTATCCAGAGGTTCGTTTTGGGCCTCGCCCAAACATTGACCTCACAACAGTATCACCGGAATGGGTAGAACCGGACCGGTTTCGTATCCGCCTCACAAGAGAAACAGGCAATCATCTGGACCAAAACCCAATCATCAGGCAATCAGGCCTGGTATCTTTTGGCTTGCAGAATCTTGACCAGTTGGCGGCCAACACAGGTGTCATCGACGTATCGGCCACTTTTTCCGGTCCGTCTGTACAAACCCGCTACACCGACAGGCATCGCCTCTGGGGACTCCACCTATGGTATGATATTCATATAACTGATGGACAGGACATCCTCGAAGTCGTGCAGATGTTCCAAAATCTCAAGGAAGTTGACGTTGCCGAACCGGTGTATCTGAAACAAATGGTAGCAGGAGAAGTATTCGATTGGGATGAAGAGCTTTTTATCACCCGGGAAGAAGCGGATGGGTGGATCCCCGAAGACCCGCAATTCGATAACCAGTGGCACTACCACAATACAGGTCAAACCAACGGAACTCCCGGTGCCGATATCAGTTTGCCGGCAGCCTGGGAAATAGAGAAAGGTGATTCCATTGTTCTGGTGGCCATCATCGATGATGGAATCCAGTTTAACCACCCCGACCTTGAAGCCAACATGTGGGATGGCATCGGCTTCAACTTTGTGAACAACAGCCCCAACGTGGTGCCCGGAAACCATGGCACACACGTGGCAGGTACGGTAGCAGCCGTTTCCAACAATAATGTCGGTGTTGCAGGGGTCGCAGGCGGTTCCGGATTGGGCGACGGTGTCAGACTGATGTCTGCACAGGTCTTTCAGGGCAACAGTTCGGGAGGATTTGCCAACTCTTTTGTATGGGCTGCCGATAACGATGCGGCCATTACACAAAACAGCTGGGGATATACCGCTGCAGGTGTTTTTGAACAAGCAGTGCTGGATGCCATCGATTATTTTAACGCCAATGGTGGCGGTGAAGTTTTAGATGGCGGCCTGACCATTTTTGCGGCCGGTAACTCAGGTGACTCCGGTGACTACTACCCCGGTTTTTATGTGGGAGCCATGTCGGTTGCATCAACAAACCATAATGATCAAAAATCCTGGTATTCAACTTATGGTTCCTGGGTGGATATATCTGCCCCAGGTGGAGAAACCAATAATGTGAACAGCCAGGGTGTTCTGAGTACTGTCACCGGTTCCGGTTACGCATTTTACCAGGGAACCTCCATGGCCTGCCCGCACGTTTCAGGTGTGGCTGCACTGATACTTTCCAAAGCACCGGGTCTGTTTACCAATGATGAAGTTTGGGATATGCTGGTATCATCAACCGACAACCACTATGGTGTAAACTCCGGCTTTATCGGACAATTGGGCACCGGCCGGTTGAATGCTTTTAATGCCCTCATGGAAGTGGATAATTACCTGATCGGATTAATTAACCCTTCGCAGTTTGCTGCTGAAGCAACAGGTACCGACAGGGTTGATCTCAGCTGGGCGCTCAATCCCGACAATGACCCTGTACTTCTTACCTTTAGTGAAGATGGTTTCTTTGGCACACCGGAAGGCACCTATGAGCCCGGTGACGAAATTACCGGAGGCGGCACAGTGCTGTTTTTCGGCCAGGATAACGCTTTTGTGCATACAGATCTTGAAACATCCACGCAGTATTTCTACAGAATATGGAGCAAAAAAGACGGCCAATACTCTTCAGGCCGGATGGTTAGCGCAACAACATGGTGCGATGTGTTTGTATTGCCATTTGATGAAAACTTTGATGATAACCAATTGCCTTTGTGCTGGGAAACTTTTGCCAGCAGTGGCGGAAACTGGCAGGTTGGCAGTTTCAGCGGCGGCCTCAACATAGATGGCAGCTACGCTTATTCAGGAAGCGGTTTTACAGGTGGACAAAATGCAGACCTGATCAGCCCAATACTGGATATGACGATGTATGATGATGTAACCATTTCATTCCAGCATTACTACAGGGCTCCTTTCCTGGGCGGCGGATCGGGAAGCTTCCATTACAGTACCGACAACGGTGTTACATGGCAGCAGGTACAGTCGTGGACAAGCAACACGCAGAACCCCGCCACATTTGAGGTTACCATTCCGGAACTGGCCGGCGAATCCACGGTGCGGCTGCGCTGGAACAATTCAATCGGGTTTATCGGCTATTACTGGACAGTGGGAGAAATTTCCATAACAGGTGAACTGGTTGAAGCCCCAGAGATATTTGTTGTGGACGATCCCATCATCATCGAACTCGAAGAAGGCGATACAGATCAGGTTGAACTGATGATTGCAAACCATGGCGAAGTTGACCTGGAAATCATTGAAATATTGGTGGAATATGCCAATGAGAACCATAGCTTTATGGATGTTGATCCTGTAAGCATGACCCTCTCTCCCGGCGAGGAGCAGCACATTACCATTCATTTTATGGCAACCGGTATGGAAGAAGGTCAATATCATGCCAGCGTGGTTATCCTATCCAATGACCCGCATAATCCTGTGGTTACCATTCCCGCTGTAATGAATGTATTTGCCTCAACGCCTGAAACAGTTGTGGAAATCATTAATGATAGCGAAGCACATACAATACTGACAACTGCCCTGGAAGTATCCGGTCTTGATTCAGCGCTGGCCGGTGAAGGCCCCTTTACCGTATTCGCTCCCACCGACACCGCATTCAATGAGCTGCCGGAAGGACTGTTAGACGACCTTCTCAACGATCCGGAAGGAGCTCTTGCAAACGTATTACTCTATCACGTAGTAGAAGCATTTGCCCTGGCCGGTGACCTCTCTGACGGACAGGAAATCACAACCATGCTGGGCGAAGATGTTTTGGTCACCATAAATGAAGACGGTGTCTTTATTAACGATGCTGAAGTAATTGTCACAGACCTGATAGCGGAAAATGGGGTGGTGCACGTTATAGACGCTGTTTTGATACCACCTGTTACCACAGTGGTGGATATAATTCTCTACAGCGATATTCACACGGTATTGGCAGTGGCCCTGGTAGCGGCAGACCTGATCGATGTTCTCAGCAGCGAAGGCCCGTTTACAGTATTTGCACCGGTTGATGCGGCGTTTCTCGACCTGCCTGATGGCCTGCTTGATGATCTGCTGGCCGATCCGGAAGGAGCACTCACAGATGTCCTCCTCTACCATGTAGTGGAAGGATATGTTCTGGCAAACGAGCTGTTCGACGGCCAGGAAATACCCACCCTGCTAGGAGAAAACCTTGTGGTGACTATCAACGAAGAAGGTGTATTCATAAACAATGCAAAAGTGACTCTGGCCGATCTTGAAGCAGATAATGGGGTGGTGCATGTGGTTGATGCCGTGATCACAGAGCAGGAAGAAGACACCACCAACATCCACGAAATAGCCGGATCATCTGACCTGAACCTCTTAATGTATCCCAATCCGGCCAGGGACTTACTGAATCTGGAGTTTACCTTGCAGGCACCTGGTGATGCAGTAATAGAAATCTATTCCCTGACAGGCGAAAGACTCAGCCAGACATTGCTTGGCAATCTGCCCGCAGGTGTTCATACCATTACAGAAGATATCAGCACACTTGAAGTGGTTTATACATCACTTTGCTGACAACAGGCTCCGGTACTGCCGCAACACGACTGCAGGTGATACGCTGATCCCTACAGAAATAAATAACACATTGTTTTCAGTGCCGGAGCCAAATTTGCTCCGGCACTTTTTTACCTGCCATTTATAATGACATCATAATCATTATTGTCATTATCAAGGCCTATTATCGACCGCCGTTTTTGTTGTTGTTCCTGTATGTGATTTGTACTATGACGTTTATTATTTGCGGTTGGCAAGTACCTTATTGATGGATTCCATGCTATTCTCGTTATTCAAAAAACAAATTTTAATCAGGACCGAACCATTTATTTTTCAGAGTCTAAGGCAGAAATGCACGATAGCTGTTTAAATATTCCTATCAAAATAATTCAAGAAATAAAAAATAAAATTTGTTTTTCAAAAAATAAAATATCTATATTTGTATCTGCAAAATGCATAAAAAAACCATGAAATTCTGTAATTGCTGAAAAGCATGGTAATTTATCGACTTATAATGATGTTTGGATTAAGACCACATACACATTTTATTACCACCTCCTGGACTTGGTGGCGCGCCGCTGCGGCCGCCTGTGAATAATATACCCCTATGGGAGCCCTGTGCTCCATAAAAGAACATCCTGTTTTTTTAATCCATTGAGTCAACCCGGAAAATCGCGTCGGATCAATTCTTTTATTTCTTCATAATGGAAAGAAAGAAACGTAAATTTTTGATCAACCCTACCTGCACAATGTTGCAGCCGTTGCAGGGTCAGTTTTTCCGGTCTGAATTTTTAAACTGAGTAACAAATTTTTAAACGAATTGAATGATGGAAAACAAATACTATTTGTCGCACGAAGAGATGCCCCGCTTTTATTACAACATCATGGCAGACATGCCAAACAAACCACTTCCCCCTCTGCACCCGGGGACACGTGAGCCCATTACACCGGATCTTCTGGAACCTTTATTCCCAAAAGACCTTATTTTGCAAGAGGTTTCGGCCGAAAGATTCATCGAGATCCCAAAAGAGGTCAGGGATATTTATGCGCTATGGCGACCAAGCCCGCTTTTCAGGGCAAGAGCTTTGGAGAAGCACCTGGACACACCGGCAAGGATCTTCTACAAATACGAAGGAGTGAGCCCGGCAGGTTCCCATAAACCGAATACCGCTGTTGCTCAAGCTTTCTACAATAAAATAAGCGGAGTAAAACGGATTGTAACCGAAACAGGTGCCGGCCAGTGGGGCACTGCATTGGCATACGGATGTCAACTGTTCGGCCTGGAGTGCGAAGTGTATATGGTTCGGGTAAGTTACGACCAGAAGCCNTATCGNAAGGTGATGATGAACACTTTTGGCGGCAAGGTATATCCCTCCCCATCTGACAGGACCGAGTTTGGCAAAAAGGTACTGGGAGAAGACCCCGGCTCAAGCGGCAGTCTTGGAATTGCTATTTCCGAAGCCATCGAAAGGGCTGCTTCAGACCCTGAAGCGCACTATGCACTTGGGAGTGTATTAAACCACGTTTTGCTGCATCAGACCATTATCGGACAGGAAGCAATCCTGCAAATGGAAAAGGCAGGCCATATGCCTGATCTGGTGGTCGCCCCGTTTGGTGGCGGCAGTAACTTTGCCGGTATTGCATTTCCGTTTCTGCATCTTAACTTTACAAAAGGTCAGAATATCCGATGTATTGCCGTAGAGCCAACTTCATGCCCCAAACTTACACAAGGGAAATTCATGTACGACTTTGGCGATACTGCCGGCATGACGCCACTATTGCCCATGTACACCCTGGGCCATGATTTTATGCCGAGTGCGATACACGCCGGCGGGCTGCGCTATCACGGCGCCGGTGTGCTTGTAAGCCAGCTGCTGAAAGACAACCTGATTGAAGCGGTGGCGCAAAATCAGGAAAGGTGTTTCGCTGCCGGCCTGGACTTTATCAAGACAGAAGGTATTATACCCGCACCGGAAGCAACCCATGCCATTGCAACCGTGATTGATGAAGCCATCCGCTGCCGCGAAGAAGGAACAGCGAAAAACATTCTGTTCAATCTTTGTGGTCACGGATACTTCGACATGGGAGCCTACGAAGACTATATGGATGGCAAGCTGACCGATGCGGTACCGGAAAAACAAGTAATGGAAGATTCCATCAGGTCATTGGAAATGCTGCAGCCAAAATGAAGGTAAATGAGACGCATCATTTTCTTTGACCCTTTTGCTAACTGCCACTCGACAGATATTACCTTGAGGGAAACATCCTGTGTTTCCTCCTGGTGCGGCTATAGCGTGTTTCTAAAGTACAAGATGCCTGAAAACATAATAAACCCTCGCGAGACCTAATCTATTCAGGCAAGTTGCCGGTAAAGAAAAGTCAGCGGCAAAGTCTTTTATGACACGTTTATAGAACCCGGGACATATAGACTGATAAAGCAGCGGTTTCGGAAGTATCCATCCGGTCCGGGCTTTATCGGTCAGGTAATTTGTCATGGATATTCACTATGGTCATATTAAATCCGATGAACACGCGAAGCACGTTGTTGCAATTATTTGCCAATAAGCCAAATAATTGCTTTTCAAGTTTGCAAAGCAAGAAATATTTTTCTAAACTTTGCGTTTTAACAATCATGTTTTAGTATTTCTTATCGAAATGTCGGGTGTTGATTTGGTGATTATTGTTCCTGTTTTCAACGAACAGGACAGCTTGATGAGATTTAAGTCAGAAATGGATGCATTTATCCAGGTTTCTGATGTTTCTGCAAGCATTTTATTTGTAAATGACGGATCAACTGATAACAGCTTATCATTGATTCAACTTATTTGCAGCCAAAACAAACATTACGCCTATATTTCTTTATCCGCCAACATGGGATTGAGTGCTGCCATCAAGGCCGGAATTGACCATTGCAGCAGCAAGTGGATAGGCTATATTGATGCAGACCTTCAGACCAGTCCTGCAGATTTCGCGTTGATGTTTCCTTATATAAATGAATTTGATTTGGTTATTGGCCATCGCCACCAGCGTAAAGACAAAGCAGTCAAAAGGATTTCCTCATTGGTTGCCAATGCATTTCGGCGCAGAGTACTAAAAGATGGTGTGCATGATACAGGTTGCCCGCTAAAGATCATAAAAACAGAAATGGCTCGCAAGCTTCCATTTTACAAGGGCATGCACCGGTTTATACCAGCACTGGTCCAAATTCAGGGTGGTAATGTAAAGGAAGTACCTGTAAGGCATTTCCCAAGGATAGAGGGAAAGTCAAAATACCATCTCTCAAACAGGATCATTCATCCCTTTATTGATACATTGGCCGTATATTGGATCAAAAAAAGAACCATGAATTATCAATTAAAGGAATAATTTTTATCAGATAACCATAACCGTGGAATATGCATTGATTTTGGGCCTCGGCATGATTGCCCAGGCGTTGTTTTCGGCCAGGTTTATCATTCAGCTAACCAAATCAGAACTTGCCGGCAAGGTAGTTTCTCCGGCTTTATTCTGGAAACTTAGTTTGCTGGCCTCTTTGCTTTTGATAATTTATGGTTTCTTACGAAACGATATTGTCATTATCGGTGGCCAGATTATTTCTTATTACATTTATATACGAAACCTGCAACTTAAAAATGAATGGAAACGAATAGTTTTTCCTCTCCGTTATTCTTTTCTATTTATACCATTATTTCTTCTTTTGTTCTTGATATTCTTTTCACTGGAATCGCTAAACGGACTGTTGCATAACCCTGAGATACCGCTATATTTACTTACTTACGGATCCATTGGCCAATTAGTGTTTACATTGCGATTTGTTGTACAGTGGGCACATTCAGAAAAAAAACATGAGTCAGCATTTCCTGCATCATTCTGGTTCATAAGCCTGGCAGGAGCTATTATAATCATTGGGTACGGAATTATGAGAAAAGATGCTGTTTTGGTTATTGGTCATCTGTTTGGGGCATTGGTCTATTCGCGGAACTTATTTTTGCACTTTTTCCAAAAGCAAGTACCCAAAAGAGAGTCATTCAGCATTTTGGCACAAATCAAACATTACCGTTTGATCATTTTTACTGCTTTTGTCGCCATTGTGTTGTTTGCAAATCTGAATGACTGGTCAGTAACAGAATCAACGGAAGCGAGGTATGCTCAAGTTTCCAAAGAAATGTTTGAGTCCGGAGATTACCTGCATCCTACACTCATGGGTATTAAGCATTACCATAAACCACCTCTAACATATTGGATAACGGTTGCCGGCTATAAACTGTTTGGTGTAAATGCATTTGGTGCAAGGTTCTTCCTGCAAGTTGCCGTTATTCTGCAAATATTAATAGTATATGGAATTGCCAAACTGCTTTTAAAGAGTAAAAAACTGGCATTTTTGTCGGCGGTAATATATTTTGCGCTGCCGGGAGTTATCATGTCCTCAAGAGCACTTACCACTGATGTTTACCTGACAACCTTTGTATTACTCTCCGTGCTTAGCTGGCTCCGATTTGCCATACATGGACAAAAGTTATACCTGCTTTTGTTTTATTTTTCGCTGGGCCTTGGTTTTTTCACCAAAGGGCCTGTCGTGTTTATCTTTCCGTTTTTTATTTTAACAGGTCTTTATTTTGCAGGAATACGGCCACAAAAGCACCTTTATTACCATCTGTTTGGGGTTTTCATTATGTTGATAGCCGGACTCAGTTGGTTTGTGTACTTGTATGTGATTGACAACCGGTTTCTCGATTATTTTTTGATCAGACATACAGTGGAAAGGTTCACAACAGACGTATTCAAACGTACCGAACCCTGGTGGTATTTTCCGGTGGTTGTTGTTGCTTCCAGCTTTCCGTGGGGGGTAATCCTGTTCACACGTTTGGTTCGTTTCAGAAACCTGCGCTCCATCAAAGGCATTATATTTTTTATGTGGGTGGTTCCGCCCATTCTTTTCTTTTCCCTGAGCAGCTCGAAATTAATGTTGTATGTACTGCCTGTTTATGCAGGGGTTGCCATTGGTGCCATCTGGGCATGGACCCGTTTAAAACAGTCTCAAAAAAACCTTTGGGGGAATATTCAATTCATTTTTCATCTTATTGTACTCGCAGGCTTGACAACGGTTCCATTTTTTGAAAGCGAATTGTCTTGGTCAAAGCATGTATATTTCCTGCTGATTATGACATCCTCCGTGCTGATTGTCCTAAGGTTTACACCTATCGTTAGCAGGGAAAAGCCCATATGGGCCGCTGCTGTTTTTATGTATGGTTTGACATTGATTATGCCATATATATTTGAATATAATCCGGGAAAAGTAAAAGACACCCGGCGTATTGTGGAATATATTGATAACCAACTGCCTGATACTAAAAACATTTTAATTTTTGACCGGCGGCTGCCATCAATACAATTTAACTCAGATTACAACATTATATCACTATATGCAGGAGAATATACCCTGGCAAGAGAAGTTCAATTTGAAAAGGATCATCAATGGCAAAACAATTTAATTAACCTTCTTGAAAAACCCGAGCGCATAAATGAACTGATAAAGCCTGGTAATATAATGATCATAAGGTCTTCAAAAGCAATCCCTGAAGATTTTGAGGAGGCTTTCAATGCCTTTAAATATCGAAAAAACATCGACAGATACGACATATATCATTTTTAACTTTTAAACACATAAATCCCTCAGCACAAAAGAATTATACTGGCATCTATACTGCAAAAACGTAAGAAATAATTTGGCTATTCGCGTAATCTCACCTCACGTGTCCAGTGGGTAGTGCGCCCCATAAAGCGCATGCCCATTACGTAACCCCGAAGCCGAAGCGTGTTGTTGTCTTCAAGGCGGATATAGGCAGTATAGGTGCGGCCGTTTTCCGGATCATATATGGTGCCTCCCGACCACTCATTTTTTGATGCATCGTAAGAAAAGCCCTGCAAAAGCTCCAGCCCCATTAGGGGCCTGCGGCGAAGCGCACGGTCTGGATTCTCCTTGTCTAATTTAGGTGTCCCGTCATCCTCAAGCGGCTCGTCCAACCAGACAATTTTGCCATAAAAACTACCACCCCTCTCAAAAATTTCGATCTGCGACTGGCCTTCACCGGTTAGCCAATGCCCGGCAATACGGTTTGCCTGACCATAGATAAAGGTGCCGGCCAATAAAAACACAACGACAAAAACAACAGGCTTTTTCATTTTTTCTGCTTTAAGGTTATACAACTGTATGAAATGCAAATGTAATAAAACATTCGTTAAAAATACATTTCCAAAAAAAATATCCTTAATATGTTTTGAGATAAATCCTTTCAGGGCTATAAGCCCAACAACGCGCGGTGCATCCCAAACCTGCAAGGGTTAAACAAAAACACAACCATTGATCAACAATTTTGATCACACGTTGTTATTTTTGTAAACGCCTGTTTTGGTTAATACGCAGCTCTTGTCGCACAGTATGCTGATTGTAGTCTGAATGGGAGCTGGGAGCTGAGAGCTGAGTGATGAGTGATGAGATAGGGGAGAAAGTAAGAATTAAGCAGTAGAAAGTAAGCAGGGACAGGGCTTGACCTGTCATTGAATGAGATTTTTAAAACTTTGCGTGCTCTGCGTCTTTGCGGTTAAAAAATAGTTACGACTTCTTGACATTTAGACATTTCGACCTTTTGACATTTTCACATTTTCACATTTTCACATTTATCCAAACCAATGAAAAAACCGTCCATATTTCAAATGATCAGGGCTCCCTTTCTGAGCTCTATAATTGCGCCCTTGCTTACAGGTACATTATTGAGCATCGCCATCAATGAAACCTTCTATACCATCAACTTTTTGCTGGTGCTGATCATTGGCATAGGTCTCCATGCAGCCGTAAACGTCTATAACGACATTTACGATACCATCCAGGGAACCGACAAGGTGAATGTGCACCGCAACGAAGCCAGCGGTGGCTCAGGGATTTTGCAGGACTTTCCGGAACTTATGGGTAAAATGTACGCCCTGGCCAGGGGTTCACTGGTGCTGGCATTACTGGGAACCATTGCCCTCACCTTTTTTATCGACCGCCAATTGTGGCCACACCTTTGGGTACTGTATCTTTTGTCGGCATTCTTCAGCAAATACTACACGGCACCACCGGCAAAACTGGCTTACCGCGGCCTGGGCGAAATCTCTGTTTGGTTTGCATTCGGCCCGATGGCCATATTGATAGCCACCATCAGCCAAAATATCGGATTTCACCCGCAGGTGAATCTCCTGATGCCGGTCTCAGGACTAAGCACGCTGTCAATACTACTGGTGGGTCAGATGATCGATCTGGATGCTGACAGGGACGGAGGCAAACACGGCGTTGCCTCGCGACTTGGTACCAAACCAACATCATGGATATACCTGCTGGTACAACTCGCCATCGTGACCAATGTGATCGCGATATTTTTCACCTTTCCGGGTACTACATGGCCATTTCTTCTAAGCCTGATACCATATATTCTGATATTGCCTTTGGCAGCAAACATCATTATCAGGTATCACAACAAACCCGATGCCCTGAAAAAAGGAGCAAAGCTAACGGTACTGTTGCACATTGCATTTTCGCTAATGCTCATTATCGGTTTTGTCATTTGGCTTGTTTAGAAGTTACTATTTCCCATCATCATCATAAAAAAGATAAAGAAAACAGCAGCCGACATCGAACCGGCAATATTGACCACATCATTCGGACTCAGGGATTCTTTGTGTTTATGTTCCCTGAAAAAAGCAAGGGTTTCCAGTTTTTTTTCCACAAATGCCCCAAGGAAGGTATCCGTGAAAGAGGCAAAAAAACCAGACAGTCCGAGGGCTATCAACAAATAGGGCTCACCGGACAAGTNAAACAGCACGGCGGCAAGGATTACAATGGTGAAGGAGCCCACCAGGGCGGCCAGACTACCTGCCGGAGAAATACCCCCCGAAACGCCGGAAGCCCGCATCCTGAAATCAGACAACGAAAAACAACGTTTATGAAACACCGGGCCCACCTCGCTGGCCCAGGTGTATCGGCAGTTACCGCAGCCACCACGCTGATGAAAAAATAAATCATCAAAGGGTCGCCCAACAGCAAAAAGCCGGCAGAAAAAAGAATGGCGCCCAGCCCATTTGCCAATACCTGCCATGCGTTACGCCGGTTGTCCGACCTCTTCTTTTTTTGCTGGTAGGTGTGCAGCGCAGTTAAGAGCACCGAAGAAACAAAAAAAGCAAGCAACGGAAGCGTCCATGTCCACCCAAGAACACCGAGAAAATACAATCCCATGAAATACATCACCAGGCTACCGTTTTTGGTCAATACACCCCGGTAATAAAAAAACCAGGAAGCAGCCGCTGAAAGAATCAACACCAAAATCAAAAAGAGCAGATTCCCTTCAAAATGATCCATAATCAGAAAAAAAAGAGCCGAACCCACCGGTATGGAAAAATTATCGGACCCTTTGTAAGAAACCACCTCAAAAGTGATGGCCAGCAAAATGGCCAACAATATATAGGCTGAAAGCCCAAAGTCAGACTCAGGCAACAACATCCGGAAAATTAGCAGGGCAGTGAGGCCAAAACCCAAAACACCATAAAGACTCTTCTCTTCTCTAAACGCATTGAAATAAATATTCCCCGGGCGAAACTGGCCGGTTATGTTGGCGGCAGTATCCGAAACTGTAAGGATCAGAAGAGAAATCTGAAAAAACTGGATAGGTTTGTTATACAACAACAGAAAGGCTGTGATTACTCCGAGAGGGTAAAACAACGTACCCAAGCTGGCGTCGGCAGTTTTATGCAACAAGCGGAAACGACTGTAGTTATAGGTCGCAAAGGCAAAAACCGATCCTGTCAGGATAATAAAAAAGAGGGTTTTCTTTTCAATCCAAAAAGACAAAAGCAGGATGGCAAGTCCTGTTAGCAGATGAATGCTCTTCCTTATAAGTCGATTTCTTGTCATTTGATATGTCAGAAACAAGCGGGGCAGGCCGGATGTTTATTCGTCAAGTTTTGATAAAAATTGTTCGGCGGTATGCAACAACTTTTGCCTCTTTTCTTCAGTCATTTTGTCAAATGTTTTCACCAACATGCCAAGCCTGGGGTTTTGTGTGAAAAAGCTACGGTGCACATGCATAAACCGCCAAAAAAGGGCATCCCAGACAAGCTGCCAGTCACCGGGTTTGTGATCGCTCATTTTCATAATGTAATTGCTGCCGCTGATATAAGGCTTGGTAGCCATCAGTCCACCATCCGCAAACTGACTCATTCCATACACATTGGGTACCATCACCCAGTCGAAGGCATCAATAAATAACTCCATAAACCAATGATACACCTCATCCGGATCAAATTCACACAGCAGCATAAAATTGCCAATGATCATCAGGCGTTCAATGTGATGGCAGTACGCATGTTTCAAAACCTTCTGAATGGTGATATCAAGAGGCAGAATGCCGGTTGTGCCATCATAAAAAGACGGCGGTATTTTCCGTGTGAAGCCCCAAAAGTTTGTTGTCCGCTGCTTTCGGCCATAATGAACATACATTCCCCTGATAAATTCACGCCAACCCATTAATTGTCTAACAAATCCTTCCGTGGAGTTGAGCGGGATATCCTTCTTTTCGGCAAAACGGACAACCTCTTTCAACACCCGGTCAGGCGTCAGCAAGCCGACATTCAGCATGGGTGTCAACACGCTGTGGTGCAGGATGACCTTTTCAGCCACAATGGCATCCTCATAAGGGCCGAACGCATCAAACCGCTTTTCAAGGAATTCATGCAACCACTTTTCCGCTGCCTGATGGGTATGGGGATAGATGGTGTCCGTATTGATACAACCCGGATTATCCGCAAAATGTTTCTCAACATATGCTATGGCTTCATGAAAATACTTATCGGCATTCGGAAATGATACAACCGGCGGAATTTTGTTTTTTGGATATTTTTTCCGGTTGTCCGCATCAAAGCTCCACTTACCTCCTACCGGCTTCCCGTCTGGGAGAAGAAGGACATTCCGCTGCTTGCGTTGTTGGATATAAAATTCTGTTTGCGAGAATTTTTGCTTTTCGGTTGTGAAAAATGCTTTTGTATTTCCGGTAGTGTTTAAAAACATTGGGGATTCAAACCTGCGCGTTTCCAAACCCTGCGAAGCTGCCGCATTGGTCAGTCGTTGTTCCAGCCAGTCGTCAACGGGATCTGCATATAAGACCCGCTTTGCCCCTTTGGTCGTCACATACTCTGCCAGCGCGCGAATATCCGACAATGGATCACCAGACTCAATATAATTAACCGGGCACCCGGACTTTTCAAGATAGCCGGTATAAGCCTGCATCCCGGCCCTTTGAAAGGCAAGTTTTTGTTTGTGAAAGGCGTATTGCCGGAAAAACAAATCCTCCTCAACAAGATAAACCGGCACATCGTTCCGTATAACAGGATGATCGCTGAAAAGCTGATGGGGAAATATGATACTTACATCACCCATATTGAATGATTCTTAATCAATCCAAAAATACATAAAGAAATTCACATATGTCCTCTTCATCAACCATATAATTGATCATGTTGATTGGCCGGAAAAGCAATAGTTTCCACAAAAAATTTATCTTTACAAATAAAACAAAACTTTCAAAAATGAAACTCATCAATCTTTTATTTTTTCTTTTTATGGTGGTGATGAACTACCTGGCAAATACAATCCCCATTAACGGGAAGACCACCGGTGCCCTGTCGGCACAATATCCCAATCTTTTTGTCCCCGCCGGCATAACCTTTTCTATTTGGGGAATAATTTACCTGTTGCTGGCGGTGTTCGTAATTATTCAATTTAAAGAACAGAACAAGCAAATGGTTGCGGCCATCGGCTGGGCCTTTGCCATCTCTAGTTTGCTCAATGGCCTGTGGATATTGGCATGGCATTATGAAAAACTTCCCCTTTCCCTGTTGATCATGGCAGGATTGCTGATTGCCCTGATATATATCAACCTGCAATTGCGCGATTACCCGCTTGGTTTGACCAGGGCCGCGTTTGGTATCTACCTGGGATGGATTTGCATTGCCACCATTGCCAATGCAACAGCGCTCCTCGTTGCCTGGAAATGGGGAGGTTTTGGCTTACCGGATGCCACGTGGGCCATCATTATGATCGCAGCTGGTCTGACCATTACCGTGCTCACACTGTATCGTTCGGAAAATCCATTTTTGGGCCTGGCAGTAATATGGGCATTTGCGGGAATCGTAATTAACCGGCAGGCTGATTATCCCGCCATTGCAGCTGCGGCTTTTACTGCAGCGGTCTTTATGCTATTTGTTACCATCCACCTGTTCTACAAAAAACTGACATGATAATTGTCAGGCCGTTCCAAAGTGTTTTTCCAGTGCTTTGCGCCGGTAATCAAATATTTGTGTCAATTTCTTCTTGATGATAAGGGCATTGGCAATAGCCCCCAGGAAAGCCATGGGTGGCCGGTAACTAACAATATCCTCTATGAGTACGCCACCCTCAACCGGTGTTATCCTGTGCTGATGATGCCACATGCTGTATGGCCCAACACGCTGCTCATCCACAAAATACTTTTTCGTTTCCATCTGCGTGATCTCCGTAACCCAGGTAGTCGGAATTCCCAGAAGGGGTTTAACCTTATAACTGATGATCATGCCCGGATACATTTTTTCGGGCAAATCACCGGATGTTATTTTAAAACCCATTCCGGGTGGGGTAATTTTTTGCAAATTGGCAGGTGAAGAAATGAAATCCCACACCTCATCCAGCGATGCCGGAATCAACTGCTCTGTCTTTAACTGATAAAAGGCCATAGGTTTAAAAAATTGACTATATTTGTTTATTTAACTGACTATCGGTGTGTTAAGCACATGCTGCTTATCCATATACAGCGTGTATTTCCCATACATGGACATAAAAAATACCAGGAAGAGCAAACAATCCGGTATCTGTTTTATAATTGCAGTGCTTATCCATTATAACTAACAAAAATACAGCACACAAGGTTTACAGTTTTTAGACAGTTGGGAAGCCGGTTTTATCATTCCAAACCAGCATTTCAGTCGCATTATATCTATATTGCTTATCTTTGTTTTCTTTCATACAGAATTGTATTTATTTGATTTGGAAAATTTACGAAGCATAAACTGAGGGAGATATCCATATGACAACACAGGAAAAAGAACAGAACAAAAAGTTTCACGCCATGCCGGCCGATGAGGCAATTAAGGCGTTGGAAACAGAAAAGGAAAATGGTTTGAGTTCGGATGAAGCGGCAAAACGCCTGGAAAAATACGGCCGGAATGAAATACCGAAAGGTCCAAAGCGGACATGGTGGCAAAGACTGCTGGCCCAGTTCCATAATGTCTTGATTTACGTGCTGATTGCAGCGGCCGTCATTACCGCCCTGATGGATCACTGGATAGATACCTGGGTAATTCTTGCTGTGGTGATCGTCAACGCCCTGATAGGTTTTCTCCAGGAAGGCAAGGCCGAAAGGGCATTGGAGAGTATACAGGAGATGCTGTCGCTGGAGGCTGTCGTGATCAGGGGAGGGAAAAAACAAACCATTGATGCCGAAGAACTTGTTCCGGGTGATGTGGTAATGCTGAAGTCCGGCGACAAGATTCCGGCAGATTTGCGCTTGTTTAAATCGAAAGACCTGCGTGTGGAGGAATCACCCTTAACAGGAGAATCGACCAGCGTTGAAAAAGACACAGAAGCTGTTGATGAAGACGCCATCATCGGAGACCAAACATCCATGGCTTTTTCGGGCACTGTTGTAACCTACGGCAAAGCCACAGGTGTGGTAACCGGAACAGGAACAGAAACGGAAATTGGCAAGATCAACAAGATGATGTCGGAAGTGGAAGAAATTACCACACCCTTGTTGCAGAAGATTGAGAAGTTTGGCAAATGGCTGTCACTGATTATTCTTGGTATTACCTTGGTTTTCTTTGGTTTTGGATACTTCTTCCGCGATTATGAGGTATTTGAACTGCTTATGGCTGTGATCGGCCTGGTGGTGGCTGCTATCCCGGAAGGATTGCCGGCGATTATGACCATCACGCTCGCCATGGGTGTGCAGAGAATGGCTGCCCGCAACGCCATCATTCGCAGGCTGCCTTCAGTAGAAACCCTGGGCTCTGTAAATGTGATCTGCTCTGACAAAACGGGCACACTTACCCGTAATGAAATGACTGCCAAAGCAGTAATTACCGCTGACAAAATATTTACCATCGAAGGTACCGGCTATAAACCTGAAGGCAAAATTCAGCATGATGAAAAAGAAATTGATCCGGAAAAGGAGAAGGTGCTGTGGAAGCTGCTGCAAGCTGCAAGAGTTTGTAATAATTCGGAGATTGACAAACAAGAAGATGGTCACTGGAAGCTTACAGGTGCACCCACTGAAGGAGCTATGCTGACCATGGCTTATAAGGCCGGACTGAAAGATTTCAAACCGGAGCGCATCGACAGCATTCCTTTTGAGTCGGACCATAAATACATGGCCACGCTCAATAAGGTAGATGACAAAAAATTTATTTTCATGACCGGTGCACCTGAGAGGGTTATTGACATGTGCAAAAAGCAATTGTCTGATGACGGGGCAAAAGATATGGACAACGACTATTGGGAAACCAAAATGGAAGAAGCTGCGGCCAACGGACAGCGCCTGCTGGGCGTAGCTTTTAGTGAAGCCGACGACAACCGCACTGAGCTCAACAAAGAAGATTGTGAACATAACAAAACCTTCCTGGGTATTGTTGGGATTATTGATCCTCCACGCGATGAAGCTGTTGAATCGATCAAGGAGTGTAAAGAAGCCGGTGTCCAGGTAAAGATGATCACCGGAGACCATGTCATCACCGCAAAAGCCATCGGCAAGGAAATTGGCATTGGCGACGGAGAAAAGGCATTGTCAGGGAAAGAGCTGGAAGAAATGAGCGATGACGAATTACGAAAAGCGGTGAACGAATATGACGTGTATGCGCGAACAAGCCCCGAGCATAAACTACGCCTGGTAAAAGCACTTCAGGCTAACGGGCAGCTGTGTGCAATGACCGGTGACGGGGTTAATGATGCACCGGCCCTTAAAAAGGCAAACATAGGTATAGCCATGGGGATAAAGGGAACGGAAGTTTCGAAAGATGCATCCGAGATGGTTCTTGCAGACGATAATTTTGCTTCAATCGTGAATGCCATTGAAGAAGGACGCACCGTGTATGACAACATCCGCAAATCATTGCTTTTTATACTTCCTACCAATGGTGCGGAATCACTGGTGCTCATGACAGCCATTCTTATTGGGATGGTAATGCCCATCACACCCTTACAAATTCTCTGGGTGAATATGGTTACGGCCGTTACGCTGGCCCTGGCCCTGGCTTTCGAACCCATGGAAGAAAAAGTCATGGAACGTCCACCCCGCGAACCGGATGAACCAATCCTTGGAAAGCACTTTATCTGGCGGATCGTATTTGTATCATTCCTTATTGGTGGTCTAACCTTTGGTATTTTCAGTTATATGGCACAAAATCTCGGCATGGACGAGGGTGTTGCCCGCACTGTGGCAGTAAACACCCTGGTTGCCGGACAGCTCTTTTATCTCTTCAATTGCCGCCATATCAAAAGCCCGGCGATCGGCAAAGGTTTCTTTGGTAACAAATACGCATTTATCGCTGCCGGAGCCCTGGTCGTATTGCAATTGTTGTTTGTGTACGTACCCTTTATGAATACCTTTTTTGACACCTCTCCCATTGACGGCCGTTTCTGGCTGTATTCGCTGGCCGGAGGTGCGATCGTTTTCTTAGCAGTAGAGCTTGAAAAATACTTTGTTCAAAAAAACGGCTAACCCGCATAATTGAATTCATCTGACTTTCCAGATCTTCTATTAAATCAGACAAGCCCACCCAAAGGGGCTTGTCTTTTTTTATCATGATTTTTGACAACAACCCAAAAATATTTGTTCATAATTTCCAGTGTTTATCTTAACAAATGTTTTTTGCTAACTTATTTTATTATAATATATGTATGTGTTTATTTAGACTTATTTTAATTTTAATTAATTTTTTTAACGCTTTTTAACTTCTATAATTTATAGTACAAAAGTTTTTATGTTTATATTTGAATGTTCTTTATTTAAACATTAAAATTCTTAACTTCATGAAAACTTCAGATTTTAACCATCAGCTTGCAGGTCTGCAGAAAGACCTGAGCTGTTTCGCTTACACACTTAGCTTAGACAACGACCAGTCGCAGGACCTGGTTCAGGAAACCATGCTAAAGGCCATCCTTAACAAAGGAAAGTTTACACCGGAAACCAACTTAAGAGCATGGACATTCACCATTATGAAAAATATATTCATTAATCAATATCATAAAAAAAAGAAAACGGTAATCGACACCTCTGAAAATTATTTCCTGTTTGACATGGAAGGGTCCAAACGCAGTGCCTCGCCTGACTCCATTTACGCGGCAAAAGAAATAAAAAGCATGGTGAATGACTTGAAAGAAGACCACAGAATGCCTTTTGAAATGCATCTGAAAGGATACAAGTACAGAGAAATCGCCGAAAAACTGAATATTTCAGTTGGAAATGTAAAAATCAGGATCTATTTTGCACGACAATCGCTAATGTCGAAAATATCAAGAAATTAAATTAGCAAGCTTTATTATTTGAAAATAAACATATACCAGGATTATCAGGAACCAAACATCATTATAAATAACAGAATGCTTAAAAATGGACTACCTTATGAAATACCAAAATATAAACACCAGGCCAAACCCAACAAGGAAAAACATGCCTGCAACGGACAATGTTTTTTTCCAGGGTTTTGGCCTGAACATATCAGGAACATTGT
>SL_3KL_010_SEDDRAFT_10000790_pt1 | contig 27549 bp, 24 predicted proteins | sample SodLakKL_010_SED_2_FD_10381 | JGI IMG/M metagenome (IMG submission 10381)
CCAGCGCGTCACCGAGGATGGCGATCGCCTTGGGTCCAACGCCGTGGATCGCGAGCAGCTCTCGCTTCGAGTGATCGGCGACCTGCTGCAGGCTGGTGATCCCGTTGAGGGAGAGCTCGCGGGCGGCGGTCTTACCGATCTCGTCCGGCAGGTCCCCGACCGGACGGAAGTCGGGTGTGTCGGCCATCGCACGTCCTTCGCTCAGCTCGTCGCGCACGAGCCTAACGACGACCGGGCGCCGAAGCGGTCCCTATGCGGTGAAGGACCGGACTCCGGGGCTCCGGCCATGCTGACAGCACACCACGCCCATGGTTCCCCTGGTCCGTACGAGACCCCTTCCCGACGCGATCACACGGGGGGCGCGGGCTCGGCCACCGAGCGCGGCGTGAGCGGCGCGTCGTTACAACCCCAGGTCACGGGAGATCAGCATCCGTTGCACCTCGGAGGTGCCCTCACCGATCTCGAGGATCTTGGCGTCCTGGTAGAAGCGGCCGACCCGGGTCTCGGTGGTGAACCCCATGCCGCCGAAGATCTGGGTCGCCTCCCGCGCCGCGGTCACCGCCTGCTCCGACGAGTACAGCTTCGCGATGGCCGCCTCGCGCTTGTAGGGCAGCCCGGCCAGCTTACGACGGCAGGCGTAGCGGTACATCTGCCGGGCGGTCTGCGCCGCGACCTCGAGGTCGGCGATCTTGAAGGCGATCGCCTGCTGCTTGCCGATCGGTCCGCCGAACGCCTCACGCTCGTTGGCGTAGCGGACGCACTCGTCGACACACCCCTGGATCAGCCCGACCGCGAGTGCCGCGATCGCGATACGCCCGTCGTCGAGGGTCTTGAGGAACTGCCGGAACCCGGCGCCCCGTTCCCCGAGGGTGTTGTCGACCGGCACCCGGACCCCATCGAAGGTCAGCTCCCGGGTGTCGGACGCATGCCACCCGACCTTGTGGTACGGCGGCGCGATCGACACCCCTGGCGTGTCGATCGGCACGATGATGGCGGTCATCTCCCGCTCTGCGGTCCATGCGGTGACGGTGACCACCGAGGTCATCTCCGTGCCGGCGTTGGTGATGAACTGCTTCGCGCCGTCGATCACCCACTCGTCGCCGTCCTGCACGGCGCGGGTCCGCGCGGTCCCGAACACGTCGGAACCACCACCTGGCTCCGTCAGGCCGAAGGCCCCGAGCTTCTCGCCGCGGCACAGCTCCGGCAGCCACCGCTGCTTCTGCTCCTCGGTGCCGAACTCGTCGATCGGCGCCGCCCCGAGCCCGACCCCGGCCTCCAGGGTGATCCCGACCGACTGGTCGACCCGGCCGAGCTCCTCGATGGCCAGGCACAGGGTCAGGTAGTCGCCGTCCATCCCGCCGTACTCGGAGGCGAAGGGGATCCCGAACAGCCCCATCTCGCCCATCTGTCGCACGATCTGCACGGGGAACCGGCCCTCGGCGTTGAACCCCGTCGCCGCCGGCGCCACCACCTCGTCGGCGAAGGCAGCGACGACCTTGCGGAACTCCTCCTGCTCGGGGCTGAGCTCGAACGACGACATCGCGCACTCCGGGGTCTGGACGGGGTCTCGGGGGACAGGCACCAGACTAGTTGGACGTCAAAGGATCATGTCGAGCGTTCATCCGCAGCGCGCACGTGGACGACGTCGCCGACGTCGATCACCTCCCGGTCCGAACCGGTCTGGACGATCAGGCGCCCCTCGACGTCGAGGTCGATCGCGACACCGTGGAGCGGGTCGCGCCCCGGCCGCTCGACACGCACCGGCTCGCCGACCGTCGCGGACCAGGACCGGTAGGCCCGGACCACCGACCCGGGGTCACGGTGGAGTTGGTCCAGGCCGGCAGCCAGGTGGCCGAGCAGGTCGACCAGCACCTGCGCGCGCACGACCTCGCCCTCCACCGTCTCTGCCAGGGAGGTCCAGCTGCGCGCATCGCCCTCACGCCGCACGTCCCGCCAGTCGAGGTTGAGCCCGCACCCGATGAGCAGCACCGCCCCCCTCGACAGCGTGTGTCGCTCGACCAGGATGCCCGCCGCCTTGCGGCCGTCGAGCAGCACGTCGTTCGGCCACTTGAGGCGAGGTGACCCGCCGGACCCCTGGAAGGCCTCCGCGACCGCGATCCCGACCACCAGCGGCACCATGCCGGCGCCAGCGTCCGGAGCCACGGCGGTGGCGGTGATCGCCAGGTTCGCGGGTCCCGTCCGGCCCTGGACCGCATCGCGCCAGGGCCGACCGAGCCGACCGCGCCCCGCCGTCTGGGCATCGGCGACCACGACCACCCCTGGTGGCACGCCGGCGTTGAGCCGCGCGAGGGCGACGTCCTGGGTGGAGGTGACCTCCGCGAGATGCTCGAGGGTGTGCCACGTCGGGGAGGACTCGAGCAGAGCGACCACCTGCGGGTGCGATGCCAGATCCGATGCCAGATCCACCGATGCCCTCCCACACGAGGCGACCGCTGCTTGTCTGCCGACGGGCAGAGGCTACGTCACGCCCACCGGCGAACCCGCGGTCGAGCCAACGGGCAGACTGCGGGTGGCGGACGGGCGGCAAGTAGCCTGAGCGGCCAGACCGCCTCCGGCGTCCGTCCGCGCCGGTCACCGCTGCGAAGGGACCCACCGTGGCAAAGACCACCGAGGAGAAGCTCGCCGAGCTCGAACGACGCCGGGCCGAGGCGATGGCCGGCGGCGGCGAGGAGGCGATCGCCAAGCAGCACGAGCGCGGCAAGCTCACGGCGCGCGAGCGGTTGGACGTCCTGCTCGACGAGGGCTCGTTCGTCGAGACCGACGCCTTCGCCGTCCACCGCGCGACCGGCTTCGGCCTGGAGGAGAGGAAGATCCTCGGCGACGGGGTCGTGACGGGCCACGGCACGATCGACGGCCGACCCGTGTGCGTGTTCAGCCAGGACTTCACCGCCTTCGGCGGCAGCCTCGGCGAGGTGTTCGCCGCAAAGGTCGTCAAGGTCATGGAACTGGCCGAGCGCATGGGCGTGCCCGTGATCGGCCTCAACGACTCCGGGGGCGCCCGCATCCAGGAGGGGGTCGTCAGCCTCGGCGGCTACGGCGACATCTTCCACCGCAACGTCCGCAGCTCCGGGGTGATCCCCCAGATCAGCGCGATCATGGGGCCCTGCGCCGGCGGGGCGGTCTACTCCCCCGCGATCACCGACTTCGTGTTCATGGTCCAGGACACCGCCCACATGTTCATCACGGGGCCGAACGTGATCAAGACCGTGACGGGCGAGGACGTCACGATGGAACAGCTCGGCGGTGCGATGACCCACGCCGGCACCTCCGGGGTCGCCCACTTCGCAGCACCCGACGAGACGACCTGCCTGGAGGACATCGCCTACCTGCTGTCGTTCCTGCCCGCCAACAACCTCGAGCTCCCACCGGCCGTACCCACCAGCGACGACCCCGAGCGGCTCATCCCCACGCTCGACACCTTCATGCCCGACAGCCCGAACGTCCCCTACGACGTGCGCGACATCGTCCGCGAGGTCGTGGATGACGCCGAGTTCCTGGAGGTCCACCAGCGGTACGCGCAGAACCTCGTGGTCGGGTTCGCCCGGCTCGACGGCAAAGCGGTCGGCATCGTCGGCAACCAGCCACAGCACCTCGCCGGCGTGCTCGACATCGACAGCTCGGAGAAGGGTGCGCGGTTCGTGCGCTTCTGCGATGCGTTCAACCTCCCGGTCATCACCTTCGAGGACGTCCCAGGGTTCATGCCCGGCACCGACCAGGAGTACGGCGGCATCATCCGCCACGGCGCGAAGCTGCTCTACGCCTACGCCGAGGCGACCGTGCCCAAGCTCACCGTGATCGTGCGCAAGGCCTACGGCGGCGCCTACGACGTCATGGGGTCCAAGCACCTGGGTGCCGACGTCAACCTCGCCTGGCCGTCCGCCGAGATCGCCGTCATGGGCGCCAAGGGCGCGGTCAGCATCCTCCACCGGCGGGAGCTCGCCGAGGCCGAGGATCCCGACGCCCTGCACGCGGAGTTCGAGGAGATGTACGCCCGCGACCTCGCCAACCCCTGGAAGGCCGCCGAACGTGGCTACGTCGATGCGGTCATCAAGCCGTCCGAGACCCGTCGTGAGCTGGTTCGTGCCCTGAACTTCACGGCGACCAAGCGCGAGCCACGGCCCGCCCGCAAGCACGGGAACATCCCCCTGTGAGCGTCCCCGACGCCGCAGGCCTCGACGCGGAACCCGGAACGAGCTCGGGGGACGCCGAGGTGGCGCGCTCCGGGCCACCGAAGGGCCCTCGGGTCGTGGTGCTCCGGGGCGGGGCCCCGAGCGACGCTCAGGCTGCCGCGTTGGCGGCCGCGCTGCTCTCCGTGGAGGCGCGGGACACCTCGACGTCGCCGGTGGTGAGCGGATGGCAGCACGCGGCGTTACGGGAGGGCGTCGGCCTGCCCCGCGTAGCCGAGCGCGCCGACCTGGACGGAGCGGAGCCGCGATGACCGGTGGCGGCGACACGAACGGGGAGCCGGAAGCTCGCCGTGCCACAGGTGGTCGCCAGGGGCTCGACCCCGAGGTCGAGGCAGCGCGGACCCTCAGCGCCTACCTCGCACTGGCCGGTGCCATCGTGCTGCACGTCATGGTGGGGGCGCTGCTGCCCCTGACGACCGCGCTCGGACCACGGTGGATGCTGGCGGCGAGCGTCACCGCCTGGGTGGCGTCGGCCGTGGTGATCTGGCGGTGGCACCGCCGACGACCGATCGTGACGCTGTTCGTGCCCTTCGCGCTGCTCGGCGTCTGGTACCTGGCGCTGCAGGCCGGCGGGCGCTACCTCGGCTGGGGCGACTAGGCGACGCTCGGCAGGCGTCGCTCAGCCGGCCATGCCCGGCTCGTCCTCGGGCTGGCCGGAGGGGCCGAACTCCTCGAGGGCCTCCTCGGCCTCCTGCTCGGTGGCGTAGATCGTGATCGTGGTCTCCATGCCGGCCTCACGGTGCCCCGGCACGTTGCAGATCACGGTCCACTCACCCGGGAAGAGCAGCACGGTGCCCTCGCCGGTCTCGTTGCCGTCCGCACCGGCGACGGCTTCACCGTCCGTGCCCCCCATGAAGGACGAGCCCTCGGCCGCACCGAGGAACTCGATGTTGTGGTAGTCGGCGCTGACGTTGTGCGCGACGACCTCGATCTCCCCGGTGACCGCGATCCCGTCGTTCCACTCGAAGAAGAAGTTGCCCATGTCGACATCGAGTTCGCCGCCGGGACCGATCGGGCGGATCTCGTCGCAGCCCTCGGTGCCGGGTGGGCACTCCAGCGCCTGTGCCTCGATGGCCTCGCCGACGACGGCCGGCGTACAGCCCGCCAGCACGAGACCAGCGATGGCGATACCGAGCAGCGAACCTCGCACGGCGGGACTCCTGGACGGGTCGGAACAGGTCGGGATCGTGTGTCGAGCCGGGGGACGTGACGCCACCACCCGGAGCACGTCGCGAAGCGTACCGTTCGCCCTTCACGACGGGGAAGCCAGCCCATCCGGGCCGCACGGGCGCCTGCGACCCCGTCGTCCGCGCAGGCGCTCACTAGGCTGCAGCGATGGGTAGCTCCGTGCTCCCGCTCCCGGACCCGAGGCCGTCCTGATGTTCGATGCCGTCCTGGTCGCCAACCGCGGCGAGATCGCCGTGCGCGTGATCCGCGCCTGTCACGAGCTCGGCGTCCGCGCGGTCGCGGTCTACAGCGAGGTGGACCGTGACGCACCCCACGTGCGGTTGGCCGACGAGGCCTACCTGCTCGGCCCCGCGGCGCCGAGCGCGTCCTACCTCGACATCGGTCGGATCATCGAGGTAGCCACGGAGGCCGGGGTCGACGCGATCCACCCCGGGTACGGGTTCCTGTCCGAGAACGCGGACTTCGCCCGGGCCGTCACCGATGCCGGGCTCGTCTTCGTCGGCCCGCCGGCCGACGCGATCGAGCGGATGGGTGACAAGCTCTCCGCCCGCGCGGTGGCGCTCGCCGCCGGCGTCCCCGTCGTCCCGGGGACCCAGGAACCGACCAGCGATCCCGACGAGGCGCTCGCCTTCGGCGAGGAGCACGGCTACCCGGTCGCGGTCAAGGCGATGTTCGGCGGCGGTGGCCGCGGGATGAAGGTCGTGCGCGGCGCCGACGAGATGCGCGAGGCGCTGGGCGCAGCCGAGCGGGAGGCCCAGGCGGCGTTCGGACGCGCCGAGTGCTACCTCGAGCGCTACCTCGAACGACCCCGCCACGTCGAGATCCAGGTGCTCGGCGACCTCGACGGCACCGTGATCCACCTCGGCGAACGGGACTGCTCGCTGCAGCGCCGGCACCAGAAGCTGGTCGAGGAGGCACCCGCTCCCGGCCTGACCCCCGAACTGCGCGATGCCATGGGCAAGGCCGCGATCGATGTCGCGGTGGAGATGGGCTACACCAGCGCAGGGACCTGCGAGTTCCTCCTCGACGCACACACCGACCCGGCGAACCCCACCTTCTACTTCCTCGAGATGAACACGCGGCTGCAGGTGGAGCATCCGGTCACCGAGCTGGTCACCGGCGTCGACCTCGCCCAGGCGCAGCTGCGCATCGCCGCAGGCGACGGGATGGGCCTGGCCCAGGACGACGTCCGGCTCTCGGGCCACGCGATCGAGGTCCGGGTCAACGCCGAGGACCCGGCCGCCGGGTTCCTGCCCGCCGCCGGCCGGATCGACGACCTGCGTCCACCCCTCGGGCCGTGGGTGCGGTTCGACACCGGCGCCGAGTCCGGGTACGAGATCCCGCGCGAGTACGACTCGATGATCGCGAAGCTGATCGTGTGGGCGAGCGACCGCGACGGTGCTCGCGCGCGGATGCGCCGCGCCCTCGACGAGTTGGTGCTCACCGGCGTCCCGACGACGGTGCCCTTCCACCGCCTGGCGATGCAGCACCCCAACTTCGCCGCAGGCGAGCACGCCACCATCTCGGTCGAGACGGAGTGGGACCTCTCGGAGCTGGCGCCACAGGGCCCGGCCACCCCAGCGGACGACGAGGACACCCCGAGCCAGGACGTGACCGTCGAGGTGGGTGGTCGACGGCTCGAGGTGCGCGTCTTCGGCGCGCTCGGTGGTGGCGGTTCCGGTGACGCACCGGTCCGTCGGCGCAAGGGCGGCGGCAGCGGATCCTCCGTCGCGACCGCAGCGACGGAGGACCTCGTCGCGCCGATGCAGGGCACGGTCGTGAAGTACGCGGTGGAGGAGGGCGACACGGTCGCTGCGGGCGACCTCGTGGTCGTCCTCGAGGCGATGAAGATGGAGAACACGATCACCGCGCACCGCGGCGGGGTCGTGACGGTGCTCGGTTTCAGCCCAGGCGAGACGGTCTCCTCCGGTGCGGTCCTCGCTCGGATCGACGACCCGCAGGACCGATAGACGACCGGGGCGCCGGCGCTCAGTGCCGGGACGGGTCCAGCCGGGACATCAGCATGCGCGCGCACTCGGCAACCGAGCCCGCCATCGACGGGTAGACGGTGATCGTCTGCGCCACCTGGGCGACGCTCAGCCGGTTCTGCACCGCGACCGCCAGGGGCTGGATGAGGTCGCTCGCCCGCTTCGACACCACGACGCCCCCGACGACGGTGCCGGACCCGACCATCGCGTGCACCTTGACGAACCCGTCGAGCCCGTGGGACATCTTCGCACGGGGGTTGCCGCGGAAGTCCAGCCGCGCGGTCTCGACGGGGAACCCCGCCTCCTCGGCTTCCGTCGGCGACAGACCGACCGTCGCGAGCTCCGGGTCGGTGAAGATGGTCGACGCCACGGCGTCCCAGCGGATCGGCTGGACCGCCTGTCCGAGCGCGTGCCACATCGCGGTGCGGCCCTGCATCGCCGCCACCGACGCCAGCATGATCCCCCCGGTGACGTCCCCTGCCGCGTAGACCCACCGACAGGCGGTACGCCCGACCGAGTCGACGTCGATCCCGCCCCAAGCGTTGACGTCGACCCCGATCGTGTCCAGTCCCAGGTCGCTGCTCGTCGGGACCTGCCCGACGGTGAACAGCGCATGGCTACCGACCACCTCGCTGCCATCCTTGAGTCCGACCACCACCTCGTCGCCGCGGCGCTCGCAGGACACCGCCCGGGAGTTGCGCAGGATCCGCATGCCGCGACGCTCGAAGACCGACTCGACGACCGCGGCCGCGTCCGGATCCTCGGTCGGCATGATCAGGTCGCGAGAGGACACCAAAGTGACCTCGGCGCCGAAGCGAAGGAACGCGTGCGCGAACTCCGCACCGGTCGCCCCCGAGCCGACGACGATGAGGTGGTCCGGCACCTCGCGCAGGCCGTAGACCTGCTGGCCGGTCAGCACCCGCTCACCGTCGGGTTCGAAGAAGGGCAGCACGCGTGCGGTCGATCCCGTCGCGATCAGCACGTAGTCGGCATCCAGGACGCGCTCCTCGCCCGCCGGCAGATCCACGGTCACCTGGTGGGTGCCGGTGATGCGACCGTGGCCCCGCACCAGTGACACCCCGGAAGCACCCACCCGACGCTCGATGTCCTGCGACTGGGACGCGCCGAGATCGAGGACGTTGGCTCCCACCCTGGCGTAGTCGACGCTGACCAGGTCTCGATCCAACTCGCGGCCGAAGCGCACGCCCAGCGATTCGGCGTTGTGGACCCATCCCATCGCCTCGGCGGCCACGATCAGCGCCTTCGACGGGACGCAGTCCCAGAGGACGCAGTTGCCACCGAGGCCCTCGTCCGCAACGACGGTGACGTCCGCACCGAGCTCGCCCGCGACCAACGCAGCTTCGTAGCCGGCTGGACCACCGCCCAGGATCACGATGCGCTGGCTCACAGGATCCCCTCGTGCTGGGCGGCACCGGACGGGAGGCAACCGTACCCGGAGCCGCCNGCCGGCCGCTGCGGCCGACCTGGAGGACGCCGGACGGGTCGGGGAGCCGTTGCGCGCCTCGGCCCGCCGCACAGGAAGACCCGTTGACCCTCTTCCCCTCGACGGCGAGGCTGAACGCCACCGCCGAGCCCCCCGGAGCTTGTCGACCCCGACGAGCCCCACCGCGACACCCGATCCGCCGGACCCCGATCCCCCGTCGACGACCATCGAGAACCCCATGAGCGCACCACCCGAGCACCGCCGGTTCGAGCCCGACGCCTACAACGACCGTGGCGTCCTCAGAGGAAGGTCTACGAGCGGGAGCTCCGCCGCCTCCAGGTGGAGCTCATCAAGCTCCAGCACTGGGTGCGGGACGAGGGCGAGCGGATCGTCGTCATCTTCGAGGGCCGCGACGCCGCCGGCAAGGGCGGGGTGATCAAGCGCATCTCCGAGCACACCAACCCGCGGATCGTACGCACCGTCGCGCTCGGGACCCCTTCGGACCGCGAGCGCACCCAGTGGTACTTCCAGCGCTACGTCAGCGAGCTCCCCGCCGCGGGCGAGGTCGTGCTGTTCGACCGGTCCTGGTACAACCGCGCCGGGGTCGAACGGGTCATGGGCTTCGCCGACGAGGCGCAGGTCCGTGAGTTCCTGCGCACCTGCCCGGAGTTCGAACGGATGCTGGTGCGGTCCGGGATCCGCCTCATCAAGTACTGGTTCTCGATCAGCGACGAGGAGCAGGAACGCCGCTTCCGGGCGCGCAACGAGGATCCCACGAAGCGGTGGAAGCTCTCGCCCATGGACCTGCGGTCACGCGAGCTGTGGCAGGAGTACTCCCGCGCCAAGGACGACATGTTCGCCCACACCGACATCAAGCAGGCGCCCTGGTGGGTGGTCGACGCCGACGTCAAGCGACACGCACGGCTCAACTGCATCGCACACCTCCTCGACACGATCCCGTACGAGGACCACTCCCCCGACCCGATCGAGCTGCCCCCTCGCCCGGAGGAGCGCCGCGGGTACGTCCGCCCGCCGATGGAGGAGCAGACCTTCGTGCCCTCCCGCTACTAGGAGCTCGCGCCAGGAGGTAACTCGAGCGCTCAGAAGGCATCCCGGGGGACGTAGCCGCCGAACCTGTCACGGAGCACGTCACAGACCTCCTGCAACGTGGCGCGCCGCCTCAGCGCCTCCCGCATCGGCACGAGCAGGTTGGCGCCGTCGGACGCGGCGGTCCGCACCTCGGCCAACGCGGCGTCGACCGCCGCCTGGTCGCGATCGTGCTTCACGCGCTCGATGCGTTCGATCTGCGCATCCCGGATCGCCTCGTCGATGCGCTGGAGGTCGGGCTGGACGTCCTCCGACTCCTGCTGGTACCGGTTGACCCCGACGACCACCTGCTCCCCGCTGTCGATGCGCTTGGCGAGCTCGTAGGCCGCACGTTCGATCTCGGTCTTCTGGTAGCCCTCCTCGATCGCCGGCACGGCGCCGCCCAACCCATCGATCGCGTCGATCTCGGCCTGGACCTCGGCCTCGATCCGATCGGTCAGCGACTCGATCAGGTACGACCCCGCGAGGGGATCGACCGTGGCGGCGACGTCGGTCTCGTGGGCGAGGACCTGCTGCGTCCGCAGCGCCAGGCGGGCGCTCTTCTCGGTGGGTAGGGCGAGCGCCTCGTCGTAGGAGTTGGTGTGCAGCGACTGCGTCCCGCCGAGCGTCGCGGCGAGCGCCTGGACCGCCACGCGAACCAGGTTGACCTCCGGCTGCTGCGCGGTGAGCTGGACCCCGGCGGTCTGCGTGTGGAAGCGCAGCATCTGGCTCTTCGGATCCTCGGAGCCGAAGCGCTCGCGCATGATGCTCGCCCACATGCGCCGGGCCGCCCTGAACTTGGCCACCTCCTCCAGCAGCGTCGACCGGGCGACGAAGAAGAACGACAGGCGTGGCGCGAACGCATCCACGTCCAACCCGGCATCGATCGCCGCCTGGACGTACGCGATGCCGTTGGCCAGCGTGAACGCGACCTCCTGGGCCGGGGTCGCTCCCGCCTCACCCATGTGGTAGCCCGAGATCGAGATCGTGTTGAAGCTCGGCAGCTCATCCGCGCAGTAGGCGAAGGTGTCGGAGATGATCCGAAGGCTCGGTGCGGGTGGGTAGATGTAGGTGCCGCGTGCGATGTACTCCTTGAGCACGTCGTTCTGGATCGTCCCGCGCAGCTTGGCCGGCTCGAGCCCCTGCTCCTCGCCGACGATCTGGTACATCAGCAGCAGCAGGCTCGCCGGCGCGTTGATCGTCATCGACGTGGAGACCTGGTCAAGGGGGATCCCGTCGAACAGGGCACGCATGTCCTCGACGGTGTCGATCGCGACGCCGACCTTGCCGACCTCACCCGCGGCCAGCTCGGCGGAGGAGTCGTAGCCCATCTGCGTCGGCAGGTCGAAGGCGACCGACAGCCCGGTCGTGCCCTGCTCGAGCAGGTACTTGTACCGACGGTTGGACTCGTCGGCGGTCGACATGCCCGCGTACTGGCGCATCGTCCACAGCCGGCCGCGGTACATCGAGGGGTAGATGCCCCGCGTGAACGGGTACTCGCCCGGGTCACCGAGCTGGGTGTCCGGATCGAACCCGTCGAGGTGCTCCTGCGTGTAGACGGGTTCGAACGGGAAGCCGCTGACGGTCAGGTGCTGTTCGGACATCGCGCCGCCTCGAGGTCGATCGACAGCCACAGGCTACGGCGGCGGGGTGCCACGGTGGCACTTGGCCGCTCCTCCCCGCCCAGCAGGAACGCGTCAGGCGGTGCGGCGGTTGCGGAACATCGCCTTGCGGTAGTCGCGGTTCATCATCGCGATGAAGTCGATCGAGATGCCCTTCGGGCAGGCCGCCTCGCACTCCCCCATGTTGGTGCAGGACCCGAAGTGCTCCTCCATCACCTCGACCATGCTGGTGGTCCGATCGTCCCGTTCGGGCTGTCCCTGCGGCAGCAGGTTCAGGTGGGAGACCTTGGCGGCGGTGAACAGCTGCCCGGCACCGTTCGGACAGGCCGCGACGCACGCACCACAGCCGATGCACGCGGCAGCGTCCATCGCCAGGTCCGCGTCGTCCTTGTTGACCGGGATGAGGTTCGCGTCCGGCCCAGAGCCGGTGTCCACCGAGATGTAGCCACCCGCTTCGATGATCCGATCGAAGGCGGAGCGGTCGACGACCAGGTCCTTGATGATCGGGAACCCCGCCGCGCGCCACGGCTCGAGGACCAGCTCGTCGCCGTCCTCGAAGCTGCGCATGTGCAGCTGGCAGGTCGCCGTCATCGCCTGCGGACCGTGGGCCCGACCGTTGATCATCATGCCGCAGGTCCCGCAGATGCCTTCGCGGCAGTCGTGCATGAACTCGATGGGCTCCTCACCCTCGGCGATGAGCTCCTCGTTCACGAGGTCGAGCATCTCGAGGAACGACGAGTCCTCGGAGATGTCGGTCGCCTCGTAGGTCTCGAAGCGGCCGGGCGCATCGGGGCCGGCCTGTCGCCACACACGCAGGGTCAGGTTCACTTGTAGCTCCTCTGGGAGAGCTGCACGGTCTCGAACTCGAGCGCCTCGCGGTGCTCGGCGGGAGCGCCGGAGTCTCCGGTCCACTCCCAGGCGGTGACGTGCGCGAAGTTGTCGTCGTCGCGCAGCGCCTCACCTTCACCGGTCTGGTGCTCCTCGCGGAAGTGGCCTCCGCAGGACTCCTCACGGGTGAGCGCGTCCCGGCACATCAGCTCGGCGAGCTCGAAGAAGTCCTCGACGCGGCCCGCCTTCTCCAACGACGAGTTGAGGGTGTCGCCCGAGCCCAGCACGCGGACGTCCTTGTCGAACTCCTCACGCAGGGCCGGGATCTCGGACAGCGCCTTCTCGAGGCCGGACCTGTTGCGTCCCATCCCGCAGTGTTCCCACAGGATCTTGCCGAGCTCGCGGTGGAACCAGTCCACCGACCGGGTCCCGTTGGTGTTGAGGAAGCGGTCGATCTGCGCCTGCACGTCGGACTCGGCCTGATCGAACTCCGGGGCGGAGGTGTCGACCGGTTCGCTGCCGAGCTGCGGCGCCAGGTAGTCACCGATCGTGTACGGCAGGACGAAGTAGCCGTCGGCCAGCCCCTGCATCAGCGCCGAGGCTCCCAGCCGGTTCGCGCCGTGGTCGGAGAAGTTGGCCTCGCCGATCGAGAACAGTCCCGGGATCGTGGTCTGCAGGTGGTAGTCCACCCACAGGCCACCCATCGTGTAGTGCGGTGCGGGGTAGATGCGCATCGGCACGTCGAAGGGATCCTCGCCGGTGATGCGCTCGTACATCTCGAACAGGTTGCCGTACTTCGCATCGATCGCGTCGCGGCCGAGCCGCCCGATCGCCTCGGCGAAGTCGAGGTAGACGCCGTTCTTGAGTGGACCGACACCGCGTCCCTCGTCGACCACCACCTTGGCCGCACGTGACGAGATGTCCCGAGGTGCGAGGTTGCCGTAGGAGGGGTAGCGGCGCTCGAGGTAGTAGTCGCGGTCCTCCTCGGGGATGTCGGCCGGAGCCCGTGTCTCGTCGGGGTCCTTGGGCACCCAGATGCGCCCATCGTTGCGCAGCGACTCCGACATCAGGGTCAGTTTCGACTGGAACTCGTCGGAGGAGGGGATCGCGGTCGGGTGGATCTGCGTGTAGCACGGGTTGGCGAAGAACGCGCCCTTGCGGTGGGCCCGCCACGCCGCGGTGACGTTGGAGGCCATCGCCATCGTCGACAGGTAGAACGCGTTGGCGTAGCCGCCGGTCCCGAGCACGACAGCGTGGGCCGAGTGCCGGCTGATCTCACCGGTGACCAGGTCGCGGGTGATGATGCCCACGGCCTTGCCGTCGACGACCACGAGCTCGAGCATCTCGGCGTTGGTGTGCAGCTCGACGCTGCCGGCCTTCACCTGGCGGGCGAGCGACTGGTACGCGCCGAGGAGCAGCTGCTGGCCGGTCTGCCCGCGGGCGTAGAAGGTGCGGCTGACCTGGGCACCACCGAAGGAGCGGTTGTCCAGCAGGCCGCCGTACTCGCGGGCGAACGGCACGCCCTGCGCCACACACTGGTCGATGATGTTGTTGGAGACCTCGGCGAGCCGGTAGACGTTGGCCTCGCGGGAGCGGTAGTCGCCGCCCTTCACCGTGTCGTAGAACAGCCGGTAGATCGAGTCACCGTCGGAGTGGTAGTTCTTGGCGGCGTTGATGCCCCCCTGCGCGGCGATCGAGTGGGCCCGCCGCGCCGAGTCGTGGTAGGTGAACGCCTTGACGCGGTAACCGAGCTCGCCCAGGGTCGCCGCGGCCGAGGCCCCCGCCAGACCCGTACCGACCACGATGATCTCGAACCGCCGCTTGTTGGCCGGGTTGACCAGCTTCATGTCGAACTTGTGGTTCTCCCACTTGGTCTCGATGGGACCTTCGGGGATCCGTGCGTCGAGCATGGGTGCGTGCTCCCTGTCGGTGGTGCAGCGGGCGCGGGCGTCGCCGGGCGCGGTCGGTCAGGAGATCACCCCGGTCAGGACCGCGATCGGGAAGGAGAGGTTGCCGCCGACCACCACGACCGTGAACCCGATCGCGAGGCCACGGCGCCAGTGGTTGAAGCGGCGGTTGTTCCACCCGAGCGACTGGAACAGGCTCCAGACCCCGTGGTAGAGGTGGACCCCCAACGCCAGGTTCGCCACCAGGTAGAACGCGGACACCACAGGCACCGAGAAGCTCGCGACGACCTTGTCGTAGATCGACGCGCCCTCGGGCGCGGGGTTGACCCAGCCCCAGGTCAGGTCGGCGAGGTGGTACGCGACGAACAGGAACACGATCACCCCCGTCCACCGCATCGTGCGGGCGGCGAAGTCCGCGGCGATGAAGTCCCGCTTGGAGCGGTAGGACTCGGGGCGGGCCCGGCGGTTCATCTGGGTGAGCTGTACCGCCGCGACCACGTGGATGACGAGCGCGAGCACCAGCACCGCACGCATCAGGTTCAGCGTCGCGACCTCCGGCATGATCGGGTACAGCAGCCGGCGCAGGAAGTCCGCGTAGGCGTTGAACTCCTCGGCTCCCTGGTACAGCTTGAGGTTGCCCAGCATGTGGGCGAGCACGTACCCCATGAAGATCACGCCGGTGATCGCCATGAGGTACTTCTTGCCCAGGGCCGATCGGTACAACTCGACGAGGAACGGCGTCCGTCGCTTGCTCGTGGCCGCGTCGTCGTGGGAGACCTTGGTCGCCATGCCGGGAGTGCTCCTGCCAGGTGATGGCCGGGGGTCGCCCTGAGCGTAGCACCGGGCCTTCGGCGACCCTCCGTCGAGCCCCTCCTCGACGTCGCAGCCGGTTGCTGCTTGCATCGTGCGGTGAGCCACCGGGGACGAGGGAGAGGGAGCCACCATGCAACTGTCGGAAGGCATGACCCCGTTCGAGTCCGTCAACTACTTCTTCCAGCGGGCTGCGGAGCACGAGAAGCTCCACGGCAGCGCGATCGAGATGCTGTCTGGGACCTTCCGGGAGCTCCGGGTGCAGGTGCCCTACCGCAGCGACGACGGCGAGATGAACATCGTCTACGGCTACCGCGTCCAGCACAACGCCGCCCGTGGCCCGTACAAGGGTGGCGTCCGGTACCACCCGGACGCCGACATCGAGGAGGTCCGCGCGCTGGCCTCGCTGATGACCTGGAAGACGGCGTTGGTGGATGTGCCCTTCGGCGGCGCGAAGGGCGGGGTCCAGGTGGATGCACGCAGCCTGAGCAAGGGCGAGACCGAACAGGTCACGCGCCGCTACGCGGACCAGATCAGCCACATCATCGGTCCGACACGGGACATCCCTGCACCCGACATGGGGACCAACGCGCAGGTGATGAGCTGGTTCATGGATCAGTACGGCCGCAAGCAGGGCCACACCACCCAGATCGTGACCGGCAAGCCCGTGCAGCTCGGCGGCTCGTTCGGCCGCGAGGAAGCGACCGGACGTGGTGTGGTCGTCACGATGGAGGAGGCGGCCAAGGAGCTCGGGTTCGGCGATCCCTCCGAGGTGTCCGTCGCGATCCAGGGCTTCGGCAACGTGGGATCCTGGGCGGCCCACATCGCAGCCGACCGCGGCTACCGCGTCGTCGCCGTCTCCGACATCGAGGGGGCGATCTTCGCCGGCGACGGGTTGAAGGTCGACGAGCTGATCACCCACGTCGCGGAGACCGGTTCCGTGGTCGACCTGCCGGGAAGCGAACCCATCGGCGGCGACGAGATCCTCGAGCTCGACGTCGACGTGCTGATCCCGGCCGCGCTGGGCGAGGTCATCACCCACGACAACTGCGATCGCATCCAGGCGAGGATGATCGTCGAGGGCGCCAACCACCCGGTCACCCCGATCGCGGACTACGCCCTCGCGGACCGTGGCGTGCTGATCGTCCCCGACATCCTGGCGAACGCGGGTGGGGTCACGGTCAGCTACTTCGAGTGGGTGCAGAACAACCAGGAGATCCGCTGGGAGCACGAGGACGTCAACCGACGGCTCGAGCTCAAGCTCCAACGCGCGTACCGGGAGTGTCGGGACTTCCAGCACTCCCACGACTCCGAGCACATGAGCTTCCGTGAGGCGGCCTTCGCCCTGGCCGTGCAGCGGGTCGTCGAGGCAGCGACGCTCCGCGGCTACCTCTGACCGTTCCGTGCGGGGTTCGCCCGCGTCGGTGCCTGGGAGCCGCTACGTCGGCTCGGAGACCAGGCGGACCGCGTCCATCACCGCGTCCGGTCGCTCACGTTGGATCGAGTGGCCGACCCCATCGACCACGGTGGCGCTGACGCGCTCGCCGGCGGCCCGCACCACCTCGTCGACCGTTGCGGCGGTCAGCAGCGCGCCGTGGTCCGGGTCGGCAGCGAGCAGGTGCACCCGCCCCGACCACCGCGGCACGGCCCAACGCACGTCCCACGGATCGTTGTGGTCGAACACGGCCTCGACCACGTCGGGGGTCATCACCGACAGCGCCAGCGCCTTACGCTGCACGTCGCGCTCGGACCAGCTGGGGTTGGCAGCTCGGATACGTGCGGCGTCGGCGTCGAGCTCCGAGAGGATGTCGTGGAGCAGCTCCTCACGCTGCGCGTCGGGCAGCACGAGCACCGGGTCCAGCAGCACGGTGCCCCGCACGTGCTGCTGACCTGCCAGCACAGCGGCGACCGACCCTCCCAACGAATGCCCCACCAGGAGGTCCCAGCCCTCACCCAGCGCTGCCACGTCCGCGGCGAGGGTCGCGATGCGGTGGTCGACGGCGGTGGGACTGCGGCCGTGGCTGCGCAGGTCCGGGGCGACCACCATGAAGCCGTCGTCGGCCAGCTCGCTCGCGATGCGCCACCAGGTCCCACCATCGGAGGTGAGCCCGTGGAGCAGCAGCGCGCGTCGCTCGCCGCCCGGGTTCCAGACGTGCGACTGCAGGCGGACCGGCGCGCTCACGTCGGTGGCAGCAGCCCGACGGCGGTCTTGGCCCGCTCCAGGGTCGGCCCCGCGATCGCACGGGCCCGGTCGGCACCCTCCCGCAGGAGGCGTTCGACCTCGGCGGGATCCGCGGCGAGCTCGGTGTAGCGGCCCTGGATGGGCCGCAACAGCTCGACCACCGCCTCGGCCACCGCGGTCTTGAACGCGCCGTAGCCCTGGCCGTCGTGCTCGGTGGCGAGCTCGTCGATCGACCGACCGGTCGCGGCGGACAGGATCTCGAGCAGGTTCGACACGCCGGGCTTGGCGTCACGGTCGTAGCGGATGTCGGTCGCGGAGTCGGTCACCGCAGCCTTGACCTTCTTCTCGATGCGCTTGGGATCGTCGAGCAGGTTGACGATGCCCTTGTCGCTGGAGGTCGACTTGGACATCTTGTTGGTCGGCTCCTGCAGGTCCATGACCCGCGCCGCCGCCTGCGGATGGATCGCCTCGGGCAACGTGAACACCTCGTCGCCGAAGCGGTGGTTGAACCGCTGGCCGATGTCACGCGCGAGCTCGATGTGGTGACGCTGGTCCTCACCCACCGGCACCTCGTTGGTGTGGTAGAGCAGGATGTCCGCCGCCTGCAGGACCGGGTAGTCGAACAGGCCGACGCTGACCGACTCCCCTCGCCCTTCGGACTTCTCCCTGAACTGCGGCATCTTGCGCAGCTCCCCGAACCCCGCGACGCAGTTGAACAGCCACGTGCACTCGGCGTGTTCGTGCAGGTGGGACTGCACGAACAGGATCGATCGCGTCGGGTCGATGCCGACCGCCAGCAGCAGGGTCGTCGTCTCGAGGGTGCGCTGCCGCAGTGTGGCGGGGTCGTGCTCGGCCGGTGAGGTGATCGCGTGCAGGTCGACCACGCAGTACACGCAGTCCGCCCGGTCCTGGAACCCGACCCAGTTGACCAGGGCGCCGAGGTAGTTGCCGAGGTGCAGATCACCGGTGGGCTGGATGCCCGAGAAGACACGCGTCACGCTGATCGCCCTGTCGCTCGCGGGTTGGTGGCTGGTCCGAGCAACGCTAGCGGCGCCGGGGGACGCGCCCCGCACCGGCGTCGCGGTCGTCCGGACCCAGGGGTCGTTGCGACCCAGGGGTGGTTCGGACTCAGAGCATGTCCGCCACGGCGGCGCGCTCCTCCTGGAGCTCCGCGACCGTCGCATCGAGCTTGCTCTGCGTGAACCCCGAGAGCTCGAGCCCCTGGACGATCTCGTAGCCGCCCGACCCGTCGGTGGTCACCGGGAACCCCGAGATGAGCCCTTCCGGGACGCCGTACGAGCCGTCGGAGGGGACGGCCATGGACACCCAGTCGCCGTCGGCCGTCGGCGCACCGCCGCACCAGTTGGCGACGTGGTCGACCAGGGCGTTGGCTGCGGACGCCGCCGACGACGCGCCACGCGCATCGATGATCGCCTTACCTCGCTGCTGCACCGTGGCGAGGAACTCGCCCTCGAGCCACGCACGATCGGTGATGACCTCGGTCGCGGGCCGACCGCCGATCCGCGCGTTGTCGAAGTCCGGGACCATGGTCGGCGAGTGGTTACCCCAGACTGCGAGGTTGGTCACCTCACCGACGGACACACCGGCCTTCTTCGCGAGCTGGGACTTCGCCCGGTTCTCGTCGAGCCGCACCATCGCGGTGAACCGCTCCTGCGGGACGCCGTCAGCGTTGGCCGACGCGATCAGGGCGTTGGTGTTCGCCGGGTTGCCGACGACGGCGACCTTCAGGTCGTCCGCGCCCGCGGACGCCAGCGCCCGCCCCTGCGCGGTGAAGATGGCACCGTTGTCCTTGAGCAGGTCCGCGCGTTCCATCCCCGGCCCGCGGGGCTTCGCGCCGACCAGGCACGCGACGTTGGTGCCATCGAACGCTTCCTCGGCGTCATCGGTCAGCGTCATCCCGGCCAGGAGCGGGAACGCACCGTCGTCCAGCTCCATCGCCACGCCCTCGAGCGCACCGAGCGCCGGCGTGATCTCCAGCATCTGCAGGTGCACCGGGGTGTCGGGACCGAACATCTGCCCCGAGGCGATCCGGAAGACGAGCGCGTAACCGATCTGGCCAGCGGCTCCGGTGACGGCAACACGGACGGGGGTGCTCATGACGGCTCCTGCGGGCAGCGGCGGGGTGGCCCCGAGCCTAGTCAGTGCGGTCGCGGACCCCGCAGCTCGATCGAGGCGGGAGACGATCGGGTACCAGCAGGGCCCGACCGCGGCAGAGCCGGGTTCAGCGGCGAGAGAGCCCGCGACGAGCCCGGGCCGCCTCGAGGGTGTTCTGCAGCAGCATCGTGACCGTCATCGGCCCGACACCACCCGGCACCGGCGTGATGGCCGACGCGACCTCCGCGACCTCGTCGAAGGCGACGTCGCCGATGAGCTTGCCCTCGTCGTTGCGGTTGGTCCCGACGTCGATGACCACCGTCCCCGGCGAGACGTAGTCGGCGGTGATCAGCCCGGCCACCCCCACCGCGGCGATCAGCACGTCCGCGCCCCGACAGACCGCCGCGAGGTCGCGCGTGCGGGAGTGCGCCAGGGTGACCGTCGCGTCGCGTCCCTTGAGCGTGAGCATCACCGACAGCGGGCGCCCGACGAGGTTCGAACGTCCCACGATCACCACGTTGGCGCCCGCGACCTGCACGCCGGCGTGCTCGAGGATCTCCAACACGCCGTACGGGGTGCACGACAGGAACGTCGGATCTCCGACCGCCAAGCCGCCCGGCGGTGTAGGGGTTGAGCGCGTCCACGTCCTTGTCGGGCAGGATCAGCTCCTGGACCGGACGCGGGTCGAGGTGGTCCGGCAGCGGGAGCTGGACGAGGATCCCGTCGATCTCGTCGTCCTCGTTCAGGTCGGTGACGAGCCGTTCGAGCTCCTCCTGTGCCGTGTCTGCCGGCAACCGGACCTGGCGCGAGTGCATGCCAACCTTCTCGGTGGCCCGGTGCTTCATGCCCACGTACACCTCGGAGGCGGGATCGTCACCGACCAGCACCGCGGCCAGACCCGGCACGACGCCGTGCTCCTCGGTCAGACGGGCCACGTCCGTGGCGATCCTCGCTCGGACCTCCTCGGCCAGGGCCTTGCCGTCGATCACCTGTGCACTCATGCTGCTTCCTTCCGACTCTGGCTGCGGCGGCCGTCCCGTCGCGGGCACGGCGTGGCTGGCTGCGGTCAGTGGCGGAAGTGTCGCCGCCCCGTCATCACCATGGCGATGCCGTGTTCGTCTGCCGCGGCGATGACCTCCGCGTCCCGCTTCGAGCCGCCGGGCTGGACGATAGCGGTCACCCCGGCCCGCGCGGCGGCATCAGGGCCGTCTCGGAAGGGGAAGAAGGCATCGCTCGCGAGCACCGCACCGGTGTGGCGTTCCCCCGACCGTTCGACGGCCAGCCGGACGCTGTCGACCCGGCTCATCTGCCCCGCTCCGACGCCGACCACCTGGCGATCCCTGGCGAGCACGATCGCGTTGGACCTGGTGTGCTTGCACGCCGTCCAGGCGAACCGCAGGTCGGCCAGGGTGGCGTCGTCAGGCTCCGCCGAGGTGGCGACCTCCCAGTCGTCCCATGGCTCGTCGCCGACGTCGGCGTGCTGGACCAGCANNCCGCCCCAGACGCTGCGGAGCTGCCACCCCTGGGGTGGCCGATCAGCGGACGGCATCGAGAGCAGGCGCAGGTTCGCCCTGCCGCGGAGCACCTCGAGGGCGTCGTCGTCGAACCCGGGAGCGATCACCACCTCGGTGAACACCTCGGCGATCCGGTCTGCGGTGGGGCGGTCCACCCGCCGGTTGGCGGCGACGATGCCCCCGAACGCGCTGACCGGATCGCCCTCGAGGGCCCGGTCGTAGGCCGTCGGCAGGTCGTCGGCGACGGCGTACCCGGCTGGGTTGGTGTGCTTGATGATCGCCACGCAGGGCTCGTCGAGATCGACCGCCATCCCCCACGCCGCGTCGGTGTCGAGCAGGTTGTTGTACGACAGCTCCTTGCCGTGCAGCTGCTCCGCGGCAGCCAACCCGACCGGTTCGCCGTGGGTGTACAGCGCCGCACCCTGGTGCGGGTTCTCGCCGTAGCGCAGCTCGGCCGCCCTCGGCAGCGCCAACGACAGCTGCGCCGGGAACGCCTCGTCACGCTGGAACCAGCCTGCGACGGCCGCGTCGTACGCCGCGGTGTGCTGGAAGGCGCGGCTCGCCAGGCGCCGGCGCAGGACGTCGGTCAGCCCCTCGTGCTCGTCCAGATCGGCGAGCACGGCGTCGTAGTCGGACGGGTCGACGACCACCCCGACGCTCGCGTGGTTCTTGGCGGCCGCGCGGACCATCGTGGGCCCGCCGATGTCGATCTTCTCGATCACCTCGGCCGCTGCCGCGCCTGACGCCACCGTCTCCCGGAAGGGGTAGAGGTTCACGACGACGAGGTCGATCGGATCCACCTCCAGCTCGTCGAGCTGCTGCACATGGTCCGGATCCTGACGGTCCGCGAGGATCCCGGCGTGCACACGTGGATGCAGCGTCTTGACCCGGCCGCCCAGGCACTCCGGGAACCCCGTGAGATCGGCCACCTCGACGACGCTGATGCCGGCGTCACGGATCACCCCCGCGGTCGAGCCGGTGGAGACGATCTCGACACCACGCTCCGCGAGCGCGCCGGCGAACTCGGCCACCCCCGCCTTGTCGAAGCAGCTGACGAGTGCGCGACGGACGGGTGCGATGACGGTCACGGTGGCCTCCTCGGGGACGGTGTCAGGGGGAGCCGGGCTCGGGATCGATCGCGACGATGCGACCCTCGACCCTCACCCGGTCCTGGCACAGCAGACGGACACAGGCCGGGAACAGCTCGTGCTCCACGGCCCTGATGCGTTCGTGCAGGGTCTCCTCGGTGTCGTCGGGACGGACCTCGACGGCACGCTGCGCGATGATGGGTCCGTGATCGACCAGTTCGTCGACCAGGTGCACCGTCGAGCCGGTGACCTTCACGCCGTGTTCCAGCGCGTCACGCACGGCCTTGGCGCCCCGGAACGCCGGCAACAGCGACGGGTGGGTGTTGATCACCTTCCCTGGCCAGCCATCGAGCAGTTCGGCCGTCAACACCTTCATGAAGCCGGCGAGCACGATGATGTCCGGCTCGTGCGCTTCGAGGTCGCGTCGCAGCGCACGTTCCCATGTCGGCCGGTCGGGATGTGCGTCGAGTTCCTGGACGACGGTCGGGATCCCCGCGGTCCGGGCTCGGTCCTGCCCGTAGGTGCCGTGCCGATCGGCGCCGACCACCACCACCTCGCCGCCGAACCCGGGATCGGCGGCGATCGCATCGAGCAACGCCTGCAGGTTCGACCCGCTCCCCGAGATCAGGACCGCGAGCCGTGCAGACCAGGACAACGGCGCGACCTCGAGGACGTGGGGGGCGGGAGCCGCCAGCCTAGCGACGGGCCGTCTGCGGACCGGTGTTCGCCCGTGCGGACGTGGCCGTTCGGACGATGTCCGCGCGCACACGCGCGGCGAGGTGGCTAGCCTGCGCAGCGGTCCTGTGCGCGGAGCGGGGACGCAGCCCTAGCTCCGGGGGCGCGCGCGGATCCGGCACCGATGCGCTCCGACCACCTCCGTTCGTTCGACCACCACCTCCGTTCGTCCCACCACCGCACGCAACCCTGGAGGCGCCGTGACCCGAGCCTGGCTGGTCCGCCGTCCGTCGCTGATCCTGCTGGTCACGCTGTCGCTACTGGCGGTCACGGTGACCACGGCCGACGCGGATCCCAGCAGCGACGAGGCACGCTCGATGCTGGAGCAGGCACAGGACCGGCTCGATGAGCTCGAGACCGCGTTCAACGGGGTGGTCGACGACTACAACGAGGCCCAGGAGGAACTGGAGCAGGCCGAGGCGCACGTCGCGGAGGCACGCCAGGAGCTCGAGCACCTCCGCGCGGAGGACGAGCAGCTCACCGCGACCACGGCGAGCCACGTCCGCCAGCTCCACAAGTTCGGTCCGACGGTCGAGATGGCGACCCTGCTGAGCGCCGCGGACCCGAGCGCCGCGAGCGACAAGGCCGCGGTGCTCCGCCGGGCGCTCGCGGGACAACAGGCCGACCTGCAGAGCCTGACCGCCACCCGCACCTCGTTGTCAGCCGCCGAGGAGCGGCTGGTCGAGGAGCTGGAGCGGGCGGAGGACCTCACCGCTGAGGTCGCGGAGCGGCGGGAGGAGATCGAGGCCACGATCGACGAGCAGGAGGACGAGGTCTCCCACCTCGAGGGCGTCCTGTCCGCCGCGATCGAGCGCGAGGAGGCCGAGCGTCGCGCCGCCGAGGAGGCCGCGGCACGGGCCGCGGCCGAGCAGCGTCGCCAGGAGCGACTGCAGGCACAGGCGGCGCAGCAGGAATCCCAGCAGACCTCCCAGCAGGAGGAGCAGCCGGCGCAGACCCAGCAGGCCTCCGCACCCGCACCGCGGGCGAACGCGCAGGTCGCGGTGGACGCGGCGCTCTCCAAGCTCGGTTCGCCCTACCGCTGGGGCGCGACGGGTCCGAACTCCTTCGACTGCTCCGGGCTGATGGTCTGGGCCTGGGCACAGGCCGGGGTCTCGATCCCACGGACCTCGCGCGGGCAGTTCGCGAACCTGCGCAGCATCTCGCGCTCCGAGCTGCAGCCGGGCGACCTCGTGTTCGCCGGCTCCCCCACCGTGCACCACGTCGGCATGTACATCGGCAACGGGCAGATCGTGCACTCACCACGGTCCGGCTACACGGTCGAGATCCGTTCCATGCAGCGCAGCGACCTGCGGGGCTTCGGTCGGGTCGGCTGATCCACCGCAGCGACGGTCCGACCGCACTCCAGCGGCACGGATCAGGCCTGCAGGATCTCCCTGGCGATCGCCTGTGCCTCGCCGAGGCGTGCCTCATCGACGAACAGCCGGGTCCCCCAGTCCCCGGCGAACAGCGTCCGCGCGAACCGGCCAGAGGTCTTGGACCACCACACGATCCCGGCCTCCTCGAGCTGCTGCGCCACGGCGTGCGCGTTGTCATCCTCGAACTGGCCGAGCTCGACGGTGCGGATGCGATCGCTCACGTGGGGCCCTCCCGGCGCCTGCGCGCTGGTTCACCGCCGAGGGTAGGCCGACGGGGTCGGGACGGCAGGCGAGGACGAACATCGCGTGGCTCCAGGTCAGCGGCACGACCCACACCGGCGCGCCGGTGTGCTCGTCCACCTGCTCGGGCAGGAGCGACGTCGAGGTAGCACTCCGCAGCGCGTGGTCGAGCCCATCGGCCGGCACGTCGGCACCTGGCGCACGTAGGGTCAACCCCAGCCACAGCCGAGCGAGGACCCAGGGGTTGCCCCCGATGTAGGTGTCGCCCTCGTAGCGGAGCAGGCCGTCGTCACGGGTGGCGAGTCGGGTGCGGACGGCGTCGATCGTCGCCGCCATCCGGGGCTCGTCGGCGGCCACGACCCCGAAGGGGTAGGCCAGCCCGAGCAGGGATACGTCCACGACCTCGTCGACCGGGTCGACGGAGCCCACGGGCGCGCCCGGGTGGTCGAGCAGGTCGTAGCAGGGTGGGGTCGGCGCTCCCGCAGCGTCCTCGCGGGCGACATCGACCGACCGGAGGTAGCGGCCGTGGGTCTCGCTCCACAGGTGCTCGTCGATCCCGGCACGGACGCGCTCCGCGGCCTCGCGCCACGACCCAGCGCGGTCCGGGTCATGGCGCTGCGCCGTCAGCGCGGCAGCGCGCAGTCCCGCGCACGACGTAGCCGCCGTGAACGCGTGGACGCCGACGCGCTCCTCCCACAGGTCCATCGACGGTGCCGGCAGACCGGTGTCAGGGTCGAGCGTGGCGACCAACGCGTCGGCGCCGCGCGCCATCGCCGGCCACAGGTCGGCGTCGAGCCTCTCGTCGCCGAGTGCCTGCCACGCCTGTTCACAGGCCACGAGCACGGCACCGGTCTCGTCGAGCTGGGTCCCCCACGACGGAGCGAGGCGACCGTCGGTCCAGTTGCGCTGCAGCCAGAGACCATCCTCGCCCTGGGCACCGACGAGCCAACGCAGGGCGGGGAGCGCGAGGTCCCTGCGACCTGAGGCGAGGAGCGCCAGCAGGATGAAGGCGAGGTCGCGCGGCCACACGAACCCGTACCCGCCGGAACGTTCGAACCACGGGTCGACCTCGGGACCGGCGAGCACCCCGCCCGTCTGACGGTCGCTCAGACAGGAGAACACCAGGTGCGATCGACGATCCAGCGCCGCCACCTCGGCACCACCCAGCGGCGAGGTCACCTGGTCGAGGACGGCCCGGTCGGCGGCCTGCCGTGCTCGATGGATGTCCCCGGGACCGTCACGCAGGGCAGCCTGCGCCCGCCGAACCGCCTCACCGCGATCCGTGGCGAAGGCGAAGGCGACGGTCACCGTCGGTGCCGGGTGCTCGGTCACGATCGCCCCATCGACCACGCCGTGGACGATGCCGCCGTACAGCCGACCCCCGATGAGCTCCTCGGCCGTCGATCCGTCGCGGTGACGGTCGGCGACAGCAGCCCTGGCCGGAGCGTCGATCGCCACCGCCAGCACGTGCTCACGCCGGTGGAACACGAGCGTCCCGGACGAAGGCTCCACGTAGGCGCCACCGGCGCGCGCGGAACCCGCGAGTTCAGGACGGACGTAGACGGCGAACCGACCGGTGAGTCCCCTGACGTGGCGTAGGAGGACGGGGGCACGAGGATCGACGACATCGGTGACCACCACCTCGTGGTCGAGGTCGGTCACGAGGATGTCCGCGTCGGACTCGAACCGTTGCGACGACGTCAGCTGCGGCTCGTCGAGCCACGCGATCCGCTCGCCCTCGAGCTGGCCGAGTCGGAGCTCGCCCAGCTGCGAGGCGTGGTCGAGGTGGGGCCAGGTCAGCTGCTGCACCTCACCGCGGCGGGACACGGTCACGAGCAACGACCCGTTGCCCAGGACAGCGTTGGCAACGTCGTCGCGAGGTCGTTCGATCGGGCTACCGGGCGCCGCTGTCGCCTTCGGGGTGGTGCGGTCGGGCACGGCGGCCTCCATGGACGTGAGGGGTGAGACGTACGCCGGCGAACCCTCGTGATGGGGCAGGTCGAGCGTCACCAGCTCAGGCCTCCGCGGTCCCGGCCTGGACGTCGGTGGCAGATAGCGAAGGGGGCGCGGGGCCGGTCGATGACCTGACCACGAGCTCCGCATGGAAGCGCAGCTCGGTGGCCGGGCCGCCGGGATCGTCGAGACGGTCGTGGAGCATGCGCACGATCGCCCCGGCCATCTTCCCGAATGGCTGCCGCGACGACGTCAGCGGCGGGTCGACGTAGGCGTTGGGTCCGGCGTCGTCGAAGCCGACGACCGAGACCTGCCCCGGGACGGTCAGCCCGAGTTCCCGCGCGGCCCGCACGATGCCGAGCGCCAGCATGTCGCTGGCGGTGACGATGCCGGTGACGCCGAGGTCCATCAGCTCCAGCCCGGCGGCGTGGCCCCCCTCGAGGCTGTAGAGCGTCTCGCTCATCACCGCGTGTTGGCTCAGACCGCCGTCACGCAGCCCGAGCTCGTAGCCGGTCGCGAACTCCTGGCTCGGCACGTAGCGCGACGGGCCCGTCGCCAGACCGATGCGGGTGTGGCCCAGCGAGACCAGGTGCGCGACGGCCTGGCGGGCAGCACCGACGTGGTCGACGGTCACCGCGGGCAGCTCGAGGTCGGGCGCGCAGCCGTTCACCACGACCACCGGGATCCCCCGCTCGACGACGTCGAGGTAGTGGCTGTGATCGGCGGTGTCGTCGGCGGTGTCACCGGAGACGACGATCACCCCCGCCACGCCGTGTTCGATCAGGACGTTGAGGTACTCGGACTGGCTGAGCCCTGCCGGTGTCGACGTGCACAGCACCGTGCTGAGCCCCAACCCGACGAGGCGCGTCTCGATCGCCTGGGCGAACCGGGGGAAGGAGGGGTTGTCGAGCTCCGGGATGATCAGCCCGATCATCGGCCGCCGCGAGCGTTGCCGCAGCCCGGTCGGCTCGTAGCCGAGCGCATCCATCGCACGGCGCACCTCGTGGCGGGTGGCCTCGGAGACCCCGGGACGGTCGTTGAGCACACGACTGACCGTGGCCTGGCTGACGCCGGCCCTCTCCGCGACGTGACGTAGCCGGGGCTTCATGGCCGCAGCATAGCCGACCGCGACGGCTGGGTTGCAACATCTTGCGTCCAAAGGTCCCGGTCTATGCCGGTATTTGGTCCCTAAAAGGCGAAAAGCGGGGAGATCCGTTGCCGGTGTTGGAAAGAATTGCTACCGTGGTTCCAGCCGGCATCGGCGG